>Ga0334892_1002809_pt1 | contig 11997 bp, 14 predicted proteins | sample GraSluR3_MG_4_FD_207213 | JGI IMG/M metagenome (GOLD analysis project Ga0334892, IMG submission 207213) | Sludge microbial communities from methane-producing bioreactor in Wageningen University, Netherlands - Granular Sludge_15_04-R3 | ecosystem: Engineered > Bioreactor > Anaerobic >... | reverse complement strand
ACCGGCCTTCAGAGGGTACGTTGTCTTCATCGAGAAGCTGTTTGACTGACAGAAGCTCCTCGGTTACAAGGTCGGTGGTTCCGTCAAAGATCTTGTCAGATCCATCCGCCCCCACAGCGTTCCCGGCCCCCGCTACCATCTGGGCGACTATGTACTGATCAGCCACGTCTGCAAGCTGGTAGGCCGCGTCTCTTGTGGCGCTCTCCATCAGGGCCACGTTCATCTGAGCCTTGTCGATGTCCTCGATTCTGAAGTTGAAGTACTTCGACTGAGTGATCTCCAGCGTGGTGGAGGCGTCGTCGAGGTCTTCAGGGTCGCCTATCCCTGTTGCCTTATCGTAGTTGTCTACCGTAATCGGGCCGTGAGCGGTGATCCTCACCGTGTCGCCTTTGCCCTTAATCTCGCCTTCATAGTCCCTGTTGATTACGCCAGCCTGACCATAAACAAGGGACTTCTGGAGGCTCTGGAGGATTTGGGCGCTCCAGATCTCGCCTATGAAATTCGTGAGTGACATTTCTTCACCTCGTTTTTATCAAACCGCTACAACGGCATTCCACCGGGCGCGTGATCCGGTGAAACCACAAATCCCCTTATTTCAAGGCTCCAGCCTTCAGAGCCTCTTTGATCTTTGGTAGGTTGGCCTGTACCTCTTCGGGAGTCATCGCCTTGATGGACTCCTTCGTGATCGGCTTTTGATCGTTTCCGGGAGGGTTCCCGGCCCCGCCCTTCGCCTTGTCATCCGTTCCGAGATCCTTAAGAAGGGACTCACCATCAGCCCTAAGTTCCGCCTCAGTTTTTCCCTGGAGGCGTCCCGACAGGTTTGGAGGGAGCTTAAGATCTGTGGCTACCTTCTTTCTCAGTGAATCGAGCGTGGTCTTTTCGTGTTCGGCGATCGTCGCTTTCAGGGTCTCGTTTTCGGCGGCGAGGGCGGTATACTTCTCTTTCTCACGGGCTAAACGGTCCTGGACTATCCGGTCCACATCAGCCTGAGAGAATTTCTTTTCATCATCCGTCATGGTTTGAATCTCCGAGTTACGGCCTCGTTTGCCTATTGATATAATCGTTCTCTTAGTATTTAAATTTGTTCTTATAAGATAGCAGAATAAGCCTTAAATTGTACACTTCAGGCTGTTGCGAAATTGGCGTAATTTTGTTTCAGCCTTAAGTATTCATTTTCTTTCATGAAACTCAGTGCATCAGAATCGACCTTGCGGCCTAGACGGTCACCCATCCCCTTGAAGACGGGTGAGGGAAGGCAGACACATCCGGGATGGTAGGGCGGTCGGTCCTCGCCTCTGGTATGGGTAAAAGAGGCCATGAACTGACACCACGGGCATGGCCGACTCCCCAGGATGAGATTGAATCCGTCTATCGCTTCTATCTGATCTGCGATATTAAAATAAGCGTTGTTGGCGGCTAGGTTGTGCTCTGTTTGATAAATCTGAAATCGTTTCCATTTTTGCGTATAACTGAATTGTTCCCGCATCTTCTTATCGAAGGCGCTAAAGCTGCCTGTCTCTCTATAGGACTCTATCAGAAGCCTCCTCACCTCGTTTCGGCCAGACTTCCCCATCGTCTTGATGAATACCCCGCCCCGCTCCTCCAAGTACTGATCCACAAGAGGATCAAGCTCTCTCTTCGACGGGAAAGAGGCGGCGAGATCCCGGCCTTCGAGTTTGTAGATGGTATCTTCGGCTTGAGTTTTATAGGCCGCTCCGATATAATATTTCGAGTCGGGATCGGCCATATCCGACCACAGCCGCCGCCCGAACTTCTCCACCAGGGGATCAGCCTCTCTGACCTTCCGGGATACGATCTCAAGCGGGATTCCTTCGTTATAGGCGGCCATGTAGTAAGCCAGGTCTCGAATAGGCATGGTCGCCACGTCCTCCACATCCAGGGAGATGGACATGAGGAGAGCCTGCCCCTTCGCGGTGGGGTTCGTGACTATGCCTAACTTCAGCCGCTTTTGGAAGTCGGTTAGGGTCCGGATCTCTTCAAGGCTTAGCTGTCTCATACCATGATCTCTCTCTTGAAGAGGTCCTCTTCCTCCTCGATCCTCTGTACCTCGGCGTCGATCTCGTCGGCGCTTGCTCCCTCCATCGTCCTCGCCACAGATGACCGACGAGAGGATATGCCAGCTTCCCGGCGCGTCTTCTCTACGTTGGCATTTTCTATGGGATCAGCAGGGAGGGCCGATCTCCACTCCAGGTTTAACCCGGTGAGCTTTTGCGCTCCAGTCATCCGAGCCGATGTCTCAAGCTCTGAAGTGATTCGAAGAGCTTCGAGAAGCTGAGGCTTGATCCTGAGCCTCAACCGGGAAACTTTCGATAATGTCGGCAACATCAGCCGCTTGAGGGCGCTTCCCGACTCGGCGAGCCCGTTCTTAGTCTCACCGAAGGCAGCCGGGGATAGCTCGGCCATGACGTAAAGCTGAGAGAGAAGAGTATCGATCTGTCTAAACGTGGCCTCCATTTCAGCATCCCAAGTGAGGATCTCGGGGTTCCGCTCACCCTCTCCAAGGGCGATGTACTTCTCATCGGAAGCCCAAACCACCTCACCCGTGAGAGGGTCTCTAACCCTCAATCCCGGCGGTCCACACATCCAAGGATCGGCGAAAACATCGAGAGTCCCCGACACCTTGACCAACCTCCTCTCGATCTCCTCCACAAGATCAGCAATATCTTTGAAGTCGTCGGCCCCAAACACGCCGTCGCCGGTCCTCAAGTTGCTGAAGGGGACAACCAAAAATCCAGATACGCCGGTGGCCTCCTCTTCTTTCAGCTCGGCGAACCGCTCGATAGTATCGAGAGGGACCTCGTTTTCGATCTCCTTTGAATCGCTGGCGAGCTTCAGTAGCTTATGGGTGATCTTTCCGGGCTCGTGAATCTCCACCTTAATATATTTGTCATCGCTTTTTTTAACTTCCCAGGCTAAAACGTGATGCGTAAATGTAGCGGTATCATCCGGCGAGACCACGGGAAACCAGATTTTAGGGTCGATTCGACTGATCACGCCCCGCGCCCCATCCCATCTCGGCTTAAGAAGCCCGTTGCCGAACTTCACCACATCGATGAAGAGGTCATAGATCAGCACGTCGAAAGAGTTTGACGCCGTGATTCTGTCTATGGTGTCCTGTTGGTCTGCTGTGGTCCTGGGAGGAGCCCCCACAGCCAGATCTGCGATTAGGGTACAAATCCTCTTGAACCAATTTAATCGCATCTTGATTATTCTAGGCGCGTCATCTTCATTCAAGCCGGTGAAGACCAGATCATGGTCTCCCTCCATCAGAAGTTTGCATGTAGCGTATCGTTCCAGCCTCTCACGATCCGGCGGCCACTTCGCGCCGGGCTTCAAGAAGTCCAGAGATGTTAACACGGTCATCTGTACGGCCTCCTCTGTCCGGGCCTCTGGTCTCTCACAGGATTAGCCGCCCGGTGGGTTTGTTCTATTCTGTTGATCAAATAGCGAAGGCAATCGATCAGGTCGTCATTTTCTTTGATCGGCTTGTCCTCGCCTCTCTCGGTCGCCCGGTCATCCCAGCGATAGCCTACCATCTCCTCCTGTAACATCGGAGTAGCCGGGCCGACGAGATGAAGCCAGCCTAATTCAAGGGCGTTAATTATTCTCTGAATAGAATTCAAAACGTCGTTATCTGCCTGAGTTATCGGGCTGATCCCGTCGGCCTGGAACTGGAGGCGGTGAGATTTGGCGCTGGGGTCCACATCGATGCTAGTCGCGTACTGACCATCGATGAACCGCTTAAGATCGCTGGAAAGGGCTGTAGGCGTCTTTTCTGGCTCTCTGTACTCACCGGCGATGTACCAGTCATGTTTGATCCGATATGCCTTCAGAAACGCGCTGGGATGCGTTGCGCCGATATCTACGGCGACTCTTAGCTCCTCCATCCTCTCATCAGGAAGGCGAGGGACGCAATGAAGAGCCGGGTCAAAATTCTTGAAAATCGCACCCTCGTCACTCACCCACTCTCCCAGGATATACCTTCTGTAAAACATTGAAGTAACCGGAAGGTATCGGCGCTTCAGCTCCTCTTTGTACTTCTGCGATATCCAGGGGTTATCGTCAAGCCTGAACCGCCAGCTCTTGAAGTCGATCTCCGCCTCTCGGTCGATCCATCTCTTTTTGAGATAGTGAGAAGGCGGGCCGGGGTTGGCGGTCGCGAAAAGCTCGGCGTCGTCTTCCGATAGTCGGGTGATGAGCATATCCCAAAAGCTCTGATGAGCTAACCCGGCCTCGTCTACTAGGGCCTTCTGTAACGTCTCGCCTTCGATCTTCTGATAGGCGCTTGCATCGTTAGCTCCCTCAGTCCAGCAGACCCGGCCATAAATCCAGCATTTCTTAAGCGATCTTTTATAAATAAAGTTAGATGGCCCGACCATCCGGGCGATAGGTTCCAGGACGTTCCGCTCTAGGGCTCCCAGCGTCTTACCGACCATGAGGAGGTTGGTGTTCTCGTCGGCTTCGTGAATCGCCCGTAACCATCGGACATTCACCCCCACAGTCTTCGAGGAGCGAATCGCCCCGACCGCCAGGTTTACGCCAGCATCAGAATGAAGGGCGTAATCACGCTGGAGACCGACCGGGATCTGGAACGTCCCCATCTTTCGCCTCCTCTTCTGTCATCTTATCAAACAGCATTTTTATTTCTCCAGGCTTATCGCCGTTCCCGCCGCCGTCTTCAAGTCGTCTCTTATCGATCCCGATCGCGATAACCATCGCTAGATGCTGAAGATCTTTAGGGCTCTGACACGTCTTCACCATGGATTTGGCTTTGTTAAGAAGCTCCCCCACAAGCTTGATGCGATCCTCGGAGGCGTAGCACGTCCGAGCAACGTCGGCCTTTTTCATCCGAGCACGTTCGGCCATGTCCATGCCTGATCGGCGAGCAATGTCCGAGATGGTAGAAGGCGCTCTATCGAAAGCCTCGGCAACTTCCCGCGTGGTCTTTCCCGACTTCAGGGCCTCCAGGATCGCCTTCTCCTCCTCCTCGCCGACCGGACCGCCTTTAGCCATTACATTATAATAAGCCGTGATGATATATAAGAGTGAGCATAGAAGTTATAGGAATAAGCCGAATTTAGTATGTTTCATGACCTCGAAAAGAGAAATGGCTTTTTTGTCTATTATGTCCATTTTGACACTTTTGGCTCTTTTGTCACCTCGCATACTCGCCCCCATATACACATACACGACAGTATGAAATACATTATATGTGACAAAAGAGACAGATGTACATAATATACGTAATAGACAAAAAATCGACCGATAGCGTTTTTTGGATAAAAGGAGGAGGTCGAAGAGGGGGTTTTGTCACCAAAAAACGCCCCTCTCTTTAGACAGTTAAACGGCGCTCGATGCTGATTCGCTGTTTTTGAACAAAACGGTCACACCCTAAGAATTATGCAAACCGACGGTCTGCCTGTCTCACCTTTGACTTCCTTCTCTTCAACCGTTCCGTCTCCTAGCATGGTACCGAGGTACTCTTCGAGGTCTTTCGCCTTGATCTTAGTATGCCTGGAGATCTCTCGTCTCGTCGCGTGGTCGTTATGTTTCTTCAAGAACTTGATGATTTTATCTATCACGTTCTTCTCTCCGTCGGCCCCCACGTTCTCATAGACGGCTTTCGCCGTAGGCATATAGTACTCGTCCACCTGGCGGCACGCTTCGACCACGAACTCCAGCCTGATCGGTTTCTTCGGGTCGAAGTCGGGTGAGCCCAACTCGAAGAGGATAGCCAGCTTTGCCACCGTCGGAGCCAGCCTCGAATAGATCTGCGCAACGTCGCTGTCGTTCGTGTCGTCGGCTTCATTCTCTCTCTTCTCTTGCCAGTCAATCCAAAACTCAGCGGCCTCTTTGCTGAGGTGCATAAGTCCGGGCTCTTCCCCGTCTAGTTCGCGTTGGCCCGTTCCATCTCCGAGTTCGGTTATCGTTTTGTTGATCCTGTGAAGATGGGTCAACACGACGGTCTCAAGGGCGCTGTTAAGTTCCGAGCCCTCCTCCAGGGGAAGCCACTTATCACGCTTTCTTTGCGGGAAGTGATATAAAAATCGGGCCATAAATCCGGATAGGGTATCGTTCGTATCGGTGTTCTTAGCCAGGGCTGTATCTGTTGTGGCCCATAGGAGGTTTAGATATGGGTCATCGACGTTGAACTCTGTCTTTGTGCTCTTCTTTGCGCTAGTCCTCAGCTTTCGATGATAGGGCTTGTTATCATAAAGCTGCATCATAGCATCTTTGAATCCGGCCATGTAGGTCTTCTGCATCGCCGCCAGGACACCGGCGGCCTCGTCACGTATCCAGGGGGCGTGATTATTAGCATCCATGTGTTCTACGAACGCTTCCGGGCTGAACTCTGTCGGAACCTTCGACGTGATGGTATCGAGCTTGACGCGCGTTAGGATATCCTCAGTCTTATCGACGACCGTCGTTTTTCGTGACGAGCTTGATTTACCCGTGAGAATTATATACAAATTCGGGTGCACCGTCATCTGTCGAAGTCTAAGAAATAGCTTCTTATCTGACAGAACCGACAGCAGATGAAGAGCCCCTGCATACCAGAACTCGGGGTAGGCGTCACTCACGTCGTCACCGTATCCCATGAATCGGGTTATGAGATGTTCTGGAGGTAGCTTGTTTATGAACTTCGGCCCCTCGATTCGTGTCGCGTTCAACTCCTCCTCGGTGATGGTCTCAAGTATCTGGTAATCGGCGGGCCACCTCGCACCCTCGCAGCCTTCATCAGGATTACACAAGTTAAGCCCACCAAAACCCAAAGATGGATATCCCGCACTCGTCTTTTTGATGGTCTCGCAACTCGGAGACGAGATCACGCCGTAAGAAGTGTAGAATATCCTCGTCTCCACATCGCATCTAGCGGCCACCGGGTACCAAAGATCAAAAGCTTCGGCCTCGTTCCAGCCTGCCTGATAAAGCCAGGACGCTAGAGCCCCCATCGCACGGTGTTTCCCCGTGGTGTCTCCATAATTAAGGAGATTTTTATAAAACGGACACCATAGCTCTATAGGCAGGGGACCGTCTCGCACCGTGATCTTTCCAGATGTTCTCACCCTCTCGGTGATCTCATCGGATGCCTGGGAAGCGTAGGGCTTCAAGAGAAGGGCGAGAGAGTGCCTTTCAGAGTCCGAGCTAGTCCAAGACTCCACCCATACCCGCGCCTTCTCTACCATCTCAGAAGAGAGTGATAAGACCTTCGCGGCCTCGAAGTCTATTATGGGATTCTCCTTATCGAGGGGGACGACGGCGAAAGGTAAAGTGCGATGAATTGAAAGGATGCACTTGATTTTCCTCTTCACGTTGTTAAGCTTATCAAACTTCACCTTTCCGCTATGCTCTGGATGTGCCTTGAAAAACGCGGCCTCGATATCGGTTAGAAGGGCGTTGAAGGCTATAAGCCAGATTTTATAATCCTGGTCATATTTTTCCAGGTCTGGCCCGTCCTCTCCAGGTTCCGGCCTCGCCGATAGTCCGGGATGGAGGATAACATAGATGCCCTGACCCGAGAACGCCACCCTCACGGCCTCATATATCCCGTGCTCTTTCAGGTATCCGACCATGAAAGCCGCCGCTGCGTCGAGGGCTTCTTTCCGGCCTTCGTGATATATCTTTGATCGGTTCCCCGTGTCGTTCTCGTCTTTCGTCGCGTCAATGTCAGCAAAAAGGGAGTATCCGAGAAGATCGGCCCGTGTTCCGATCTGGAACTCTGGCTTACCTTCCCCACCTCTGCCTTCGGTCCAAGTTTCCCATCGGTCGAATACGCCAGGCAGAAATACGTCTGCTGTGATATAGAGACTCCGAGCTTTCGAGGTCGTGTCCTCGTAATCACTCGGACCTCTGAGTCTTACCGATCCGTTCTGATGAGCATACCAGCCGTCGTCACCGTTCAAGCACCTAAGCCCGTTATTATATTCGCATACCTTCATAATAACGTCTTTAACGTCTTTTCGCTGGTAGTGCTCCACCATTTCATCTGATGGTCGGGTCATCTTCGGCCCTCCCAGACGGCTTCGCGCTGGAAGCAGTGGCCTATCTTATCTTTTACATCTGCGAAAAGACGGGCATCGTGAACCACCCACTCACCATAAGGAGCGATGGATCGATCAAAGACGAGGCCATGAGACGCGAACCAGTCTGCCATCTCGGTCTGCGATATGCCTACGCATCGATGCATCCGGCCCGCGAAGATCTTTTGGTGGTTTCTGTGATGCCACCTGATGACCTTACATGCCTTCTCGTCAATCTCTCTCATCTCGCCCGGTCTGGAGGTTAAATAACGTCGCAGCAACGTCTTTTTCGTGACGTTGACAGGGCGGCGATATCGAAGGGTGAGGTCATCGGCGATGAGTTCATAATCGCCCCGATATGCCATGCCTATCCGACAGTGGGGGACCCTGAAACCGTAGTTCTCCAGATCGATCTTCCCGTTAGAACCGTGTTGATGAAGGTTTCCACATATCGGGCATATTATAAAAACATGGATGGGATCGACCGCAAAGACCGTAGCGATCCGATTTTCAGCGGTCATCTCTTCACCGTCCGGACCCGATAAGCCTGACTGGTATCCGTTCTCAAAATTCCGATACGTTCTCCGAGAAGAGGCCGCAGATCAGCCTCCAGCTCAGGCGGCAACAGAACAGAAAAAGTGCCGAAATCGGCAACAAGGCCGCCGTTAACATGGACGAGACGACGGGGGACGCCGACGGCTTCCTCATAATTTTTGAGAATTATCGGGGCGTGAACGGTCATGAAGTCCACCCCCCACAAGAGGAGAGAGAAAAAAGCCTATCAACTGTCGCAATGGCTGTGCCTATCCAACGACGACGACGCCTCACGACCATATCGAGCCAGTCCAACGTAAACGCAGTGGGCTTGAGCGTTGACCGTTCCATGCCGATGTCTCTTCTTACGTGGTGGATCAACCGCCTCGCCCGGTCTATATGGTCATCTAGCACGGATCGCATCGCATTCAGTGCGGCCTCAAGCATCTTGTCTTGGATCTCACCGACCTTAAACGGCGTCGGCTCGCAGGCCGCTAGGAAAGACGCGCACTTGATTTCGTCCTCTGCATCAGTAAAACACGCCGTGGCGAATTCGGGAGACGGCACACAGGCCGCTAGGAAAGACGTACACTTGATCTCGCTCTCCATATCAGTAGCCAACGCTTTGACGAATTCGGCGGTCATAGTCTCCTTCTCTTCCGGGGTTTGCGATAACAGGTAGCCACCGATCATGTTCTCGGCCATTTCTTGAGGTAGCCCCATCATGATCTGCTCCTCAAGTGGCGCCGACTGCCTGAGAGATTCCAAGTAAACAGGCGGGAAGCCAACAAGAGAACCGGCGGCCTCTTCGACCGACAGGTTTTTATCGACAGCCGCGAAGTCATATTCGGCAATTAACGCACCTTGCGGGGTTCCAGGCCCCGCGTTTACCATTTCTTTCATTTCAATAACCTCTCTTTGCCAAATCTTTTAGGACGCATCCTCGAAGATATACGCCCCTCGTTAGGTATTCGTCTTCACAGAGTTTGTTAACTCTTTCCTCATCTTCCGGTTTAACTCGGAAGTTCAGAACCTTGGTAGGCATGTATTCAGTGTTTCCTTTCCATCCTTTATATAATTTGCGTAGCCAACAAAGTAGTCAAATAAAACTTAGCATATAATAGCTATAATAGGCATGGTGGCGAATTTCAGGACCTCCGGGGAGACATGGCCCCAAAAGCCACGTAGAGAATTGAATAACGAGGCTCGATAAAAATAGCAGTGGGAGAGGTGGCGAGGCTCACCACTCCACACATCAGTAATAGGTCGTTGTTTTCCCAGTCAGATCCTCGCCTTCGGGCGTCGTGAACGTGACCACCACATCAACCGAACCAGAAGGTTCCCGTCTCAATGCTATGCGGCCAAGGTTGTGCAGGATAGCCTCGTGCTCGAATGCCCCTTGGCCTACTTTATATTTCCCAAATTCTGACGCTGTGACGTTCTTGCCTCCATCGAATAACGTCCCTGATTTATCAGTGACCTTTATCTGGACGCGTCCATCGGAGGCCGTCTGCTGTCCATTAGCGTCGGCGAGGATGTAATAGATGGATATACCATCTGTTCCTGCCTCAGTCGCGTACACATTATCCACATAAGCCGGTGGGTTGTCCGGAAGACCTCCCCCCCCCAAGCACCCGCACCCGACCATAGCCAATAACACACACCATACTGCTAATAGTCTTAGTCTCATTCCTTTACCTCCTATGCATTCGGAACGGAAACGGCACACGAAAAATGTTTCGGTGTTATCGTCCCACGATTGCCTATATCCCCATCTGTGGCACGTGAGCCAAATACGATTCGCGAAGCTCCCTCTTATCGATGCGATCGTAAATGTCGATGGCCTCCTTCCTCACATCGCCGCGAAGCTCTTGAATGAATTCGCGACTCATCCCCGCCCGTCGGAGGTGGGTGGTGAACCAGTGCCTGCAGCAATGCGGTGAGAAATGGTCCTCCATCCGGTCCGAGCCGGGGTTGTGGAGGCAAACCCTCTCGGCGGCTCTCGTGACGGCTGTATATACGCCGTTGCGGTTTAGCCGCTCGCCAGTGGTGCCGATGAAAAGAGCTTTTGATTCGCCATTGTTGCGCGACTCTCTCGCCCGAAGCCACCTCCTCAGAATGAAAGCGGTCTCGTCATCGAAGAAGACGATACGGTTTGTCCGCTTAGGAGTTGGCTTGAGCCTTATTGTTTGCTCCACAAAGTCTATGTCGTCAACGTCGAGAGTTATCAGCTCTCTTCGTCTTATGCCCGTCTTCGCGAGGAGGGTGATGATCGCCTTGTCTCTCACATCCATGGTTGCGTTGATGAGATGGGTCATCTCCTCCACAGATATGAGCTTCCTCATCTGTCCCTCATCGTTATCTTTGTACCGTCTCAAGTACCTCTTCCTCACAGAATGGACAGGATTTTTATCCACATGGCCTTCGTACTCAAGAAAATCGTAGAACCCCGATATCCCTGTGAAATAGTTCTCTATCGTCTTCTGATGGACGCCACGATCCTTTCTGAGGTATTCGAGGAACTTCCTGATGGTGTTCCGATCGGCTTCGAGAAGGTTCATCTCGTTATCTTCGATGAACTGGACATAGATCCTGATTGATGAGATGTATCTTCGGATTGATTCTGGCGATAAGCCCCGGATATCGCTGTCTTCTCGGTATTGCTCTATTAGGTCCGCGTGAACGAGTGAATCAAGATCTGATGAATTCTTATCAGTTGCCTTGTGGATCATCCCACCCACCTCCAACCTCTCGGCGAAGAGACGATCAACCCGTAAGCCTCCAGGTTATCGAGCTGTGATGAAACAGCCTTTACGAGATCGGCTTCACGGGGATCGATCCCTAGCTCTTCAAGTATCCGGTAGCTATCGATAACGGGTTTGCGTTTCAGCAACTCAATCAATTCTTGACCATATTCACGCCGCCCCTCAAACCCGGCCTCCAGGAAGGTAGCGCTTCGATACCGTTTCAACTCGGATTCGTACTTATCCAGGACAATATTTTTAAGTCGGAGTTCATCCTGAAGCTTTCTGACCTCATCTCTGAGAGTACCTAACTCCTTTACCATCTCAGCACGGGGCTTTAGCTCCGACTCTTCCGCCAGGGCGGTTTCCACAAGCTCTATCACGAACTTCGAGAGGGGAACTCCAGCCTCAGAGGCGAGCTTATCCCAACGCTTCTTATCCTCGGCGGAAGGAAGATAGAGATAAACATAACGAGACTTGTCAGGCTTAACCAAAACACCCACCAAGAATATAATTGGGCATCAAGCTATTTAAGAATTACTAGTAAAGATGTGCGGGGGAAGGGATTCGAACCCTTGAACTCCTGCGAGAATAGATCTTGAGTCTATCACCGTTGACCTGGCTTGGTTACCCCCGCGCTAATCGAAATGGGTCACGCAGGTCCAGTGGTAGTATCC
>Ga0334892_1002804_pt1 | contig 12016 bp, 11 predicted proteins | sample GraSluR3_MG_4_FD_207213 | JGI IMG/M metagenome (GOLD analysis project Ga0334892, IMG submission 207213) | Sludge microbial communities from methane-producing bioreactor in Wageningen University, Netherlands - Granular Sludge_15_04-R3 | ecosystem: Engineered > Bioreactor > Anaerobic >... | reverse complement strand
ATGCCAGAACCGCAACCTATGCCCTTACCAATGCAACACTGCCTTATGTTGTGAAGCTGGCTGACAATGGCCTGAACAAGGCACTTGACTTTGACAACAGCCTGAGGGAGGGAGTCAACGTCATTGACGGTAAGTGCACCTACGAAAGCCTTGCAAGATCCCTGGATCTGCCATATTCAAGACTTGAAACGGTTATTTGATTCATTGAAAAAAGCAAACAGCCCAATACCTATTAAATATTGGGCTGTTTGCTTTTTTACAACTAAACAGGGGAAAGACTATGAACATATGATACCGGTTATTTAGGTATTTTGATAATTTTGACTTTCATCATTGCCCTACATACTTTGAAAGTAGCCTTTCAGCACGTGATACGTTGAAGATCCCACATACGCATGGCTGTGCAACCATTACAGCTGCATCATAGGGTGTTTTTCTACCTCGCTTCACTTCATCGATTGCCTTTTTCACAAGGTCTTTTGAAATCATTCCGTGACCACACATGGTCAACAATTCCAAAACCTCCTCAGGCGGCAACAGTTCAGTTGCTCCATGCACACCAAGAGAATAATTCACAGAATGAGGTTTGATGTCCAGGTCTTGGCAGATATCCAGGACTTCCTCATTTAGACCACTAATGGTTATGGATAGTCCAAGATCCTCTTCCTTTATCCTTCTTATCACTTCATGCATTTTCTCCTTGCTGTCAAAGCAGCATCTAACACGGGGCGTTTCAGGCATATTGGCCCTTATCTCATCAATTGTTATTCCGGTGTAAATTGTCCCTGTCTCGTAGGAACCAATATTGTTTGGTCCCACCTCTGTTACTATATCAAGTATCTTCCACAGCTTTTCGCCTGAGTCCTTGTGGTTTATATCAACTGCAGGAGTCACCAATATTACGAAATCCTCCTTTAGTGAACAAGCGCTTCCTCTTCTATGTAATGAATGAGTCATCTATTAATCCTCCTTTAACGGCCTTCCCAAGCCAAGGTTAATTTTGCTATTTGGTCTAGGTTCCAGACCAAGTCCTGAAAGGTCAGGTATTTCTGGCATTTTGTCCGTGTCTTCAAATCGAGCAATCAAGTCCAGCGAAAATACAGTATCAAGGGTTTTTCCGGTCTCCATAATCGTCTCAAGAACTGGTATAAGTTGATCCTTATCCACATTGAACTCAATTATCGTGGAGATTACCCTCTGCTCAAGGGCCTCCTTGGTCAAAGTCCCTTTCTTTTCATCTTCAAACAGGAATTTGATTGGATTGCAGGGTTCATGTTCAATGTCAAACTTGGCCAGAGCCATTGTCATTTTCTCTACATCGCGATAGCTAGTTGCAACGCTTGGCCTACCCATTTCTATACCTATCCCATATTGACCCTTCCCAACTCTTCCTGTTACATCATTTGTCTTAATCTCCTCAGTTCCACGTCCCGGCACCTTGGTCTCAACGTGGGTTGCCATTGGATCGCTGAAGTATTTCCTGATTGAACGGGGATACTTTGTAACATCCTCCCTGTCATAGAATGCACTTGTGGGGCACTTCACAATGCTCCTGCGACCACAGGTTCCACATTCCGTGCAGGAATCCTGATCAATCTCAGCTTTTCTGTCCTTTATTGATATGGCATTCACAGGACAATACGGCACACATAAACCACAGCCTATGCACAACTCCTTATTAATTAACATCTTAAGCCTCCTCCATTATGACAATTTTAATAGCAACAGCAGCCTAATGATACTTTTTAGAACACAGGCTGCCATTGCTAAGTGTATCAAGTTACATTATGGTCTTGTGTTATTGATTTCTTTCAATCATTTCCATGAATTTCTTGTACTTTTCTGTTAGTTCTGCATTGAATTCAACATATTCTTCGTTGTCATAGAACACATCACCCATTACATTGCTATCCAGAAACTCTTTCCACTCGTCAGTTTCACTTACTTGTTGGAACAGGTCTGAGTAGTAGTCAAGTACTTCTTCAGGAGTTCCAGCATTCATAACGACTCCACGGCTTTGCTGATGAGTTATGTCATAGCCAAGCTCAAGGAATGTTGGCACGTCCGGAAGTATTTCCACACGGTCATCTGATGATACGGCAAGTGGCACTAGAGCTCCTGATTCAAGATGCTCTCCACCCTCTGAAGGTGAGATTGCGCATACGTCAATATGTCCACCAAGGATAGCTGCCAATACGTCTGCTCCTGAGTCATATGGTACGTAAACCAATTCGATTCCTGCCAACTCGTTGATCATATACATAAGGATGGCATCATCTGAAACATTACCAGTTCCACCATACTTTAAAGCCCTTGGATTCGCTTTAACATATTCCACAACTTCCTCAAGGGTTGTATAACCCAATCCCTTGTTTGCGGCGAACAAACTTGGGTCCTTGGCCAGGTGAGCAACAAATGAGAAGTCATCTATTATGTCAAGTGGTGAATTCCCTGTCAGTGGCTGTGAATAGAAGCTTGAACTGGTAGTAGCCATTATGTAGTTACTTTCGCCTTTACCATTCATATAAGTGTAACCAACCACTCCTGATCCTCCAGGTTTGTTAGTTGCAACGAAATTAACTGGTGCCATGTTGTTCTTTGTTATTATCTCGATTATCTTACGGGCAAAAACGTCAGATCCTCCACCTGCTCCAAATGGAATTACAAACTCAACATCCTTCTCAGGTACCCAACCTTCTTCCGCCACTTCTTCGCCTGTTGCCGGCTCTTCCGCTGGTGCTGGCTCTTCTGCCGGTGGTGCTGCAGGTGCCTGTGCCGTACATGCCGTGAAGATAAACATACCAACGAGCATCATTGCTAAAACTTTCATCATTTTCACTTTCATTTCTTATTTCCCCCTCTTTTTTTATCTATCTATTTATTTACTATGCAATACTCTCCCATTGCATATAGTAAGATAGAACTTGGTTGACTTCCTACTGTGCCGAAACCTTTCTCTTGATCATTTCTGTGATTGGAGTACCAAATGCCATGATTACCGCAATAATTAGAATTACAGCTGATATAGGCTTAGTGATAACTCCTATTATGCTTCCATCGGCAATGATAAGGGCCTGACGAAGATTTGACTCTGTTAGGTAGCCAAGCACGATTGCCAATATCATCGGTGCTGCAGGGACCTTTAGTTTTTTCATAAAGTATCCGATTACTCCAAAGAAAATGGTGATTCCTACTGTAAACATCGAATTCTCAAGTGCATATGATCCAATTAGTATAAAGGCAAGCACCACAGAGTTAAGGATTGGTGCCTTTACCTTAAGAACCCTCACAAATATTGGCAGTCCAAGTATTCCCAGGAACAACAGGAAGATGTTTCCTATGTACATACTGGCTACCAGTGACCATGCAACCTCTGCTTCCTTCATGAACAATGATGGTCCCGGTGTGATTCCAAGCATCATCAACGCACCCATCATTATGGCTGTCGAACCCGATCCAGGTACACCAAGGGTAAGCATTGGTACCATGGCTCCCATTGAAGCAGCATTATTTGCTGATTCTGGAGCAGCTACACCCTCCAGTACTCCTGTGCCAAATTCGTCGCCTCTTTTTGAAACCTTCTTTGCCATGCTATATGAAAGGAATGAAGCTATGGTAGCCCCTGCTCCAGGAAGCATACCTACAAAGAATCCCAGGCCTGTACCACGACCTATATGGGGAAGGCATTCCTTCCATTCCTGCTTGCTTGGAAAAAGGTTTCTGAACCGAAGTGACTCCTTATCTACATCAAGCTTAGTATCACCTTTATCTGAAATGATTTCAGCAATTCCGAACAAACCCATTGCAACTGGTATAAAATCTATTCCAGAAAACAGGTGAACGTTTCCAAAAACATACCGCTGAACGCCTGTTACGAGATCCAGTCCTATCAAGGAAATGAAGAGTCCTATAAAGGCTGCCAAAAATCCCTTAGAGGGTGAGTCCCCGGTCATTCCTGCTATGGATGTAAGTCCTAGTATCATCAAGGCGAAATACTCCGATGATCCAAAAACCAGTGCATACCCTGCTATTATAGGTGCAAATAGCATGAAGGCCACAACTGATACGGTGCCACCCATTACAGAAGAGTAAGCAGCCATACCAAGGGCTTTCCCGGCCTGACCCTTAAGTGTTAGAGGATACCCGTCAAGGGTTGTCATAACAGCCGCAGAGTCCCCTGGAGTATTGATAAGTATTGCCGTAATCGATCCTCCGTACATCGCCCCGTAGTATATACCTGCAAGAAGTATTATTCCTGCGGAAGGCTCCATCCCATATGTAAGTGGCAAGAGGACCGCTATACCAACCGATGGCCCAAGTCCTGGCAACGCCCCGATGACAACTCCACTTAATACACCACCAAATGCATAGAGTAATACGATAGGATTAGCAAGTACGGAAAATCCTAAACTTAAATTTTGCAATAGTGTTTCCATGTCTTAATCCCCCCTATCATATTCCAATGTAGCTACTTGGCAATGGAACACCAAGAAATACCCTGAATATCAAATACAGTATTAACGTCGTAACAGCACCAATCAAAAGAGACTTGCCAATGCTTTCCTTTCCAAGAATCTTGATCAGTGCCACCACTGAAATTCCTATGGAGACCAGCATCCCTATAAAAGGTGTCATAATAAGTACAAATATTGAAATTCCTATGGTGTATGCGAAGTTTCTCAACTCAACCTTGTTGATCAGGTCTGTCTCCAGTTCCTTATCCTCAACACCCTCTTCTTCTGCCTTTTTTGACTTGTACTTGTTCTCAAGTAATATCAGTAACCCGCAGCCTGCAATTGCAACTCCACATAAAATTGGGAAAAATCCAGCTCCAGGCAGTTCCCTCTTCATAAATGGAAGCTCCTGGACAAAAGCAAGGGCAACTATTATGATCCCACCCAGTATACCGGTCATTCCAAGTATATTGTTGCCTTTCTTTAGTGTTAATTTCATTGTTCACCTACTCCCTTCAACTTTTAGAAAAATATCAATGCCTTTTAAGGGTTAAAAACTTCTGATCACTTCAAAATCTACAGATATTCGACAAAATCCTTAAAGCTATTTGGCGTCTCACCTTTGAACACCTCATTCAGGTTCTTGCTGGCGAACCAGTCCAACTTCTCCTTTGCTGCAGTTGACATTACAGGATCCACGTTGTATTCTTCCATCATTTCGATTGAACCTATAAGCTCGTGGGCTCTCCTTTCTGCATGTATTGCACCGCTTGTAAGCAATCTGTTGATGGTATATTCAAAGGAAACCTCGTCAACAGTACCTGCTATGGATTCTATGACCCTGTCTGTAACTCCAGTCTTAGAAGAAATCTCCACAATCTCAAGGAGCAGCGATGACAGCCCCTTGGTAAAGATCGTTCTTATAAGCTTGATGGCCGTTCCATCTCCTGCAATTTCACTTACCTTTTCTATTTTCATTCCAAATGGCACCATTAATTCCATAAACTCCTCAACACCGGTTCCGCTTGCTGCTATTGGGACCTTGTGTTGATGCATGGGCAAGGGGCCAAGCATTGCAGCATCAACAAATCTTTTTGTCCTGTCCTTAATCAACTCCCAGACTTCCTTCTTCACCTTTACTGTAGATGCTGAAACATCAACATAGATAATGTCATCATTAAGGTCGTCCAAAAGGTAACTTGCCGTTTCAAGAGCCTTGCTTCCGGGCACGGCAACCATAACTATCTGGGAATTGTCCATTACTTCCTTTGGGGAGAACACCAACTCAACCCTTGCTGATTTTGCCCTCTCCCTTATTAACTTTCCGTAAATCGGATGATCATGCATAATGTCAAAGGCCCTAATCTCTTCCAAACCCTGCTCCTTCAAACCTCTGGACATTTCATAAGCCGCTTCTCCAAAGCCGATAAATCCAAGTTTCATCCTAAACCTCCAGTCCGCTTATCTATTCACTAAGTGCGCCATATTTTACCAAGGCATCCCTGATTATTGATTTCTTGTCCTCTGTCAATGGCCTGAGAGGTCTTCTTACATATCCCCCCTGGTATCCCAACAGGTCAAGGGCGTACTTGAGTCCAGAAATACCCATTCCTCCAGTTACCAGATAGTTTATCTCAATCATTTTCAATTGAAGCTCTCTGGCTTCGCCAAGTTTTCCTTCCTTGAAAAGATTCACCAACCTGCAGCATTCATCAGGCAAGATGTTTGCCAAAGCGAGTGTAGCTCCCCTAGCTCCCACTGTCAGTGCCGGCAGAAGATAGCCAGCATTTCCTGCAAATACCGAGAAGTCCTCATCAGTGTCCCTTACAGTCTCGGAAAGCTGTACAATATTTCCAGCCGTATCCTTGATGCCTACAATGTTTTCATGCTTTGACAATCTCGCAATCAGTTTTGAAGACAGGTTAATCCCAGTATTTCCAGGCATATTGTAGATCATCATGGGTATTGGACTCTCATCAGCAACATCCACAAAATGCCTGTAGAGAATTTCCTCGTTCATTCCACCCTTGTAGTAGTTTGGTGGCAATACCAGGGCTGCATCTGCTCCCAGCTTTGCAACTTCCTTGGTTAGCTTTATGGTTTCGATTGTTGAATCACAGTATGTACCAACGATGATATTTTTTTCAGGATTGAAGTTGTCAATTACAAACCTCACAACCTGGAGCTTCTCTTCGTGGGAAAGGTAAATGAATTCACCATTTGATCCAAGTACAACTATTCCATCAAGCTGGGACTTTCCCCAGATATCCAGATTGTATTTCATTTTTTCGAAATCTATAGACTCATCCTCTTTAAAGGGTGTGACTATAGGTGTATAAATACCGTTAAACATTCCACACCTCCTGTTAAATCTTTCCCCATGTGTCTCTTTGAAGCATCCTATTGTGGGGCGTACTTCTCAAATATTTTCTCCGCCCTGTCTGGATTGAAGAATCCGCAGACGCAGGGATGTGCAACCTTTTCAGCCGCTTTTCTTGGAGATATCTTTCCCTTTGAAATATCGTCAAGGTATTTCTCCACAAGGCCTGATGCAACCAGACCATGTCCGCACATGGTCACCACCTCAAGCACGTCTTCCGGTGGTAGGCTTTCAACATTACCCCATACCTCCAGGGAAAGGTTTACGCTGTGAGGTTTGATGTCAAGCTCCTTGGCCATATGGACAACATTGTCGATAAGACCGCTTATGACAACTGAAAGACCCAGATCCATCTCGTGGATTTTCTTGATAACCTTGAACATTTTCTCCTTTGATGCAAAGCAGCATCTTACCCTAGGTACATCCGTCAGGTTATCCTTGATTTCCTCCAAGGTGACCCCTGAATAGATTGTTCCTGTTTCATTTGAACCCAGATTGTCCGGCTCCGCTTCAAATACCACATCAAGCACCTTAAGCAGTTTCTCTCTGGCACCTTCATGGTTGTAGCCATAAGCCGAAGTGACCAGGATTATATAATCATTCTGAAGGCTCTCTTCCGAACCTCTTCTATGAAGTGAATGCGTCAAATTTCTCCCTCCTTAATCCTTAACCAGCGGTCTACCCATTCCCAGGTTAACCTTTGCATTCTTTCTTACCAATATCCCCATTTCGTTGAGTTTTGGAATTATGGGAATGTTTCCATCATCGTCAAATCTGTATATAAGGTCCAATGAGAATACAGTATCCAATTCATTGGCAACCCTTTTGATTACATCCATTACTTCCTCAAGCTTTTCCTCCTTGGCCGAGAACTCTATGATGCAGGATACCATTCTTTCATCCTTTATCTCCTCCGGGAAGGTTCCCTTGCTTGGATCCTCCATCAGGTGATATACCGGATTGCAGTCTTCAAATTCAATATCTATTTCAGCCAGGGCCATTGTCATCTGTTCAACCTGATGAAGGGTCGTTCCATGGCATGGTCTGCCCATTTCGATTCCTATACCAAACTCTCCACGGGTTACCTTCCCTGTTACATCATTGGTCTTGGACTCCTCAGTGCCTCTTCCAGGAACCTTTGTAACCGCATCTGCTATTGTGGGATCGCTGAAAAACTTTCTTATTTTTCTTGGGATCACAGCCACGCCCTCAGACTCCTCAAAAGCACTGGTCGGACATCGGACAACCCTTGGCCTTCCACAGTTTCCGCATTCAAAGCACATTTCTTCGTCTATGTATGCCTTTCCATTTACCATGCTTATGGCAAAAGCAGGGCAGTACGGCACGCAAATACCACATCCTATACACTTATCCTGATTAACTTTCACTAAATATACCTCCTTAGTAATTAAATGGCTTCAGGCATTTTTACGTTATACTCATTTCCAAGCTCCAGCAATGTATTGTACAAGGTATAATTGATCCCTATTCCAGCTTCTGTGTTTCTTGCCAGATTGCTCCTTTTGCTCTCACCTGGTAACCTGATTGAATCATAGCCTGCTGCTCTTGGCATTTCCTTTATTTCATCATAGAAGCTATCCATCCGCTCCTTTGTTTTTTCTATTTCCATAAAGCCCGCTGGATTTATGGCACAGAAGATGTGCCCTACATTTCCCTTTCCGGCGGTCTCATCATATTGCCAAGCTACCTGTTTCCCATATCCGGCACCTGTCAAAAGGCCTGCCATAAGCTCTATTAGCATTGTAATTGCTGACCCCTTGTGCTCTCCCATGGGTAGTAGACATCCCTTGAGAGCTTCACTGGCATCGGTTGTTGGATTTCCGTCAGCATCAAGTGCCCATCCCGCCGGTATTGGCTTTCCTTCCTTGGCTGCCTTGATGATTTTTCCTCTTGCAACTATGCTGGTGGCCATATCAACAACAATCGGTCCCCTTTCTCCGCCTGGGATTGCAACTGCAAGGGGATTGGTTCCAAAGTACATTTCCTTGCCTCCCCAGGGAGGTGTTGCAGGCGGACCATTGGAAATTACAAATCCAACCAAGTCCTCGCTTACAGCCATTTCAGCAAAGTATGATGCTGCACCGAAGTGATTGCTGTTTTTAACGCCTACCATCCCTATGCCGTAAACCTTAGCCTTTTCAATCGCTTCTCCCATGGCCTTATATGCGGCTACATGGCCCAAGGCATTGTCAGCATCCATTATCCCCAGTGCCGGAAATCTAAACTCTGTCCTAATATCTGGATTCTTATTTATCAGTCCTTTTTTTATCCGATCAAGGTATACACCCATTCGGGTCACTCCGTGGGATGAAACACCCTGCAGTTCTGCTCTTATCAACACATCAGACACTATCCCGGCATCGCTTTCAACAATCCCCGAGGATACCAGCAAGTCTCTTATATAGGTTTTCAAAGCTATGTAGTCATATTTTCTATCCATCATCTCACCCCAATACCTTAAGTCTTGTCTTTAATTTCAATCGGAAAACCTTTGCTTCGAAGCTATTAACTATTATTGCAAGTTGCATGCCAAAGTATATTCCCTGTTGATTGTATGAATTTACAGAAACAAATCAATATTGCAACAAGTTTCGCTCCTAATTGACACCTATTAATACTCCTATATGGCACCTAATAACCAATATCAATGGAATGCTGTTCCAAAACCTAAAAAACGACCAAGATTTTCACCCTAGTCGTTAATCATCACGCGATGGTTTCCAAAAACTCCATCCCCAATTCAGTTATTCTACTTCCCTGTTTGGTCACTCCCTGTTCAATCAATCCCAAGGTGCCCAATGTATCCAGCAGTTTTCTCAGTCTGTAATCCTTTAAATTCTCTCCGTTTCGGAGCATCTGCACCCTTAGGTAGTTTCTTCCCACTCCCTTGTCCAGGGTGGATGCTATCATTATCTCTCTCAATATTTTTTTTGCAACTTCCAGTTGGTCAATTTTTTTCAACCCTGAAATTATTGTATCAATTTCCTTTTGTGCAGGCACATCAGACTCAACAATTCTTTGGTTCTTCTTGCCCCTGTTTCTGTAGTTCTTCTGCATATACATGGGCAGGTGTTCCACCAGGACCATATCATCCTCAGTCAGCATGGTGCAGAGATAATTGACCACATTCTCAAGCTCTCTTATGTTCCCCGGCCATGCATAGGATAGAAAGTATGCCCTTACTTCATCGGACAGCTCGACTTGCTTTCTTCCTCTGAAGAAAATTTTGCTGAAATGAAGTACCAGGTCGATAATATCCTCCCCCCGTTCCCTTAGGGCTGGTGTGGAAAGGGATATCGCGCAGAGTCTGTAGTAAAGGTCCGAACGGAACCTTTCCTCCTTCACCAGGGAATACAGGTCCTTGTTGGTGGCAGCTATAACCCTTACATTAATTGGGATAATTGAACTTCCACCCACCCTTCTAACCTCCCTTTCTTCCAGAACTCTCAGCAGCTTCTTCTGTACTTCAAGGGAGGCATCACCTATTTCATCAAGAAATATGGTTCCATTGTGGGCATCCTCAAAAAGACCATGCTTTCCAGTCTTTTTGGCTCCAGTAAAGGCTCCCTCCTCATATCCGAAAAGCTCACTTTCCACAAGATTTTCAGGCAATGCCGCAAGGTTAATAGCCACAAATGGCCCCATGCTCCTTCTTGATGAATTGTGTATGGCCTGGGCTACAAGTTCCTTTCCTGTCCCACTTTCACCCTCGATCAGGACCGTGAAATCGGTCTTTGAAAACTTCTTGGCCAGCTGATTCAGATACCTTATCTTGTCTGACTTTCCAATGATGTCATCAAATTCATACTTCGCTATATAGTTTTTAGCCTTTAGCTCTCTTCTGATCTTGGTTTCAATCTTTTGTACCTCCCCAACCTTCTTGAAGGAAAATACTACACCTGTCATATGGTCGGCATCATCCTCTACAGATGTTGAGTTCATTACATAATCCACACCTCGAATCTTGATAATTTCATTTTCAAGCTGGTTTCCGTTCTCCAGCACATCAACGAAATCGACATTATGGATAAGGTCCCTGATTTTCTTGCCAAAATACTGGGACTTGTCAATTCCCAGCAAATTCTCAGCCCAGTTGTTTATCAGGAGGATATGTCCTTCCACATCCACTGAAATAATCGCCTCACTGACGGTGTTGATTATCTTTTCAAACCTTTGCTTTATAACATAATTATCCTGTGCAACAATCTGTCTTCTAAGTGACAGGTCATAGATTTCCTTCAGATAGTTCTGTGATACATTGTTTATGACTTCATATGGAATTCCAAGCTTGGTTATCAGTTCTACAAATGTTGAAAGGTCAAGTCCCACAACGCCCAGGTCTATAATTTTTGTTACGCTTTTGGGAACCAAATGTGGAGATCCTGTGGTTATTGCCGTATAGGCACCTTCCGAAATTAAAGGATCACACCCTGGGTAGTATGGGATCAATTCAATATAATCGATACCAATCTTGTTTATCAGGTCGATTCCCCTTGCAGCCGTTTGGTAGGTGTTTCCTACCATCAGGGCCTTGGTGCCCCTTTCAAGCTCGAATACCTTATCGATATTTTCAATGTTTAGTGCCCTATCTGCAAGTATCACATTTAGCCTGCAAAAATTCTCATTGAAGATTTTCTTGCACACGTCAAAGCTTGAAGTGAGATAAAAATCAAATTCATCTATTTCCTCATCTTTCCTTAGCTCTTCCAAGGAGATCCCTTTGACAACTACATGGTCTCCCAAATATGTTGACAATTGACTTGTTATGTATTCCTGAGTATTTCTGTTATGGCTTACAAAGCATATCTTTTTTTTATCAACCATACTATTCCTCCCGAGATAACATTGTTCAAATTTAATTGACTCTGTTGGAACTGAAGATACTTCACATAGATACATTTCCATGTACGTATGTCACATCATTTATTATATCATAAATTCATAATATTGAATCTATTTAAGATGTATTATTTAATGGGCTTCCCTACATTTCCTTCACACTCTAAAAAAAAGATCCCACCATATATTCATGGTAGAATCTCTCTATCAAATAGGGTCCAGGAAAGTCATCCTTCTGGAGATACATAGTATTAAAGGAGATTAACATATTTGTGAACCTTATAAGGGAGTTTGTTTCACATGTCAAAGGATCTCCAGAAGT
>Ga0334892_1002800_pt1 | contig 12022 bp, 11 predicted proteins | sample GraSluR3_MG_4_FD_207213 | JGI IMG/M metagenome (GOLD analysis project Ga0334892, IMG submission 207213) | Sludge microbial communities from methane-producing bioreactor in Wageningen University, Netherlands - Granular Sludge_15_04-R3 | ecosystem: Engineered > Bioreactor > Anaerobic >... | reverse complement strand
GAAGCTCCTGGAATGCATAGATATATGCGGCCACCTCTTCTTTGCTTGTATATCTTACTCCTTTTTCAACTGTTACTTGTCTTATATCATTAGTTGATTGATTATTCTGCTGATTTTGAGTTTCATGCACTTTATCTATAATACTCTTACCTGCAGAAATCCCCGCCTTAGGTACATCTGTTATTGATTCTTTTTCAGGTGAACCACAACCGATAAAAGTCAATAATAAAAAAGCAACAACGCTAAGGACAAAGAATTTGTTCCAATTTCTTATTTTATACATACAATTTCTCCAATTTTAACCATTATATATTTTAAATTACATAATTTCTTTTCTGTGTTATCAATTTCTTTCCGTTTTTTTGCTCATAAATCTTTTTGTATAATAGTTGGAACCATAATTAATCTTATTCGAAATAAGCGCTATATGGCAATTATAAGATGAAAAATATTTTTTGACAAAAAAAACAGCAAACATCGCAACCGCATAGCAGGTGGCTTTAAGAACCTCTAAAAGTGGCTAACTTTTTTGCTCTTTTTCTTTCGATTTTTTATTTATACCTTTAGCCATAATCTCTCTTAAGCAATAGTATTTCCATCTCTGGACTTCAGGTGCAAAATTATCATCTGGCTTATTTTAATCTTTTTATTGTGTACTAAATTTTATGATTGTTTTTATAATTAAAGCAGACAAAAAAACAATACATGTTCAGAGTTTTTTATTATTTATCTTCCTATTATATTCTATAATTTTTTAATCCTGCAATATTTACTTTTTTCAAATTGCATGCTCGGAGTATTATTAAATATTCTTTGGTTTTTTTATTCGTTAAATAAATTACAGATTCTTATTATTCTTAATGAATATTTTATTTTTAAAAATATTGAAAGAAAATATCTCTTCTTTGCGTATTAGTAGATAAGAATAAAAGTCTTATGACAAAAAACAGAAAGGAAGGATTTTATGAAAACCAGAAATTTATCAAGGAGTGTCATATTTTTTCTTATCATTGCACTGCTAATTGGAAGCATCACTGTTTTAGCTATAGCTGATAATCAGGGAAGAGAGATTATAGGTACCGGAAGGGGCATACAAAGAAATCAGTTCTTAATGCAGGAAGATGAGTGTGATTGTGACGGAGACTGTGATGATGAAGACCATGAAGGAAAACAGCCGGTAAAAATCAGTGGAGCTGAATTGAGAGCTCTAAAAATTGTTGACATTGCTGCGCTCTGGGAAATCGAAGCGAATTTATTATTAAATGATCTGGTTACTAACCTGAATCTAACACATACTTACACTGTGGATAATACTATCGATATGCTAAGATTAGAAAATCGCTTTTCCCCAAGCCAGGTAAAAATTATTGCAGATAATCTCAAGATTTCTTAGTTTACTTAATAAACAGAATGTCTTTGAACTTCTCCAGCTAATCCCTGCCTCTATTGGTGGGGATTAGCTGATAATATCCTCTAGTAATTCTAATCTCAGTTGCCTTAAAAACACTATCAGATAATTGGCTTCCAATAATCTTGATATGCTGGTTTCTAGCCAAAGGTAAATTGCCTTTTACCCTGGCCTGATTGGAATTAACCTCCCATTTTTTGTTTAAATAATCCTTTAATAAAAAAAGGGTTTTCTCTGGCATTATTTCTGTGACAGCACCACAAAGCAATCCCTTTTCCGGATGCATCCATTGGTTTTCTCTGCTATAAACCAGTCGTTGATAAACTGGGGCTCTTTCTCTTAGCTGTTTTTCTACGGCTTCTGTCCATCCATACTGGTAGAAGTTAAATCCCAGTAACGCACCGATCAAGAGACTGAGAAAGAAAACAATTATAAATCGGTAACGATAACCTGTTCGGGTATGAATAAAATGACAGCAGGTAATAAACAGAAAAAATAACAATAAGGCAATCCACAGATAGGGTAAACTGACAACTACCGCCCCTGGCAAGCTAAGGCCCAAATAGGGGTGGATATCCCAATCCAAATCACTGATAATAAGCAAAATCATACCAAAGGCAATACCACCCAGGATTGTGGTAAGCCCAAACATAAACCAAAAAAAATAATTACGCGTTAAAAAATACCAGCGTGATTTGGGAGAAATTTTTTTATTCTTTATTTCTTCTAAAGATTTTTTGCTAATATCTCTCATTTTTTCCCTGTAAGGATTTTCCAATAATATTTTACATGCCACAGGGCGTGAAAAATACCAATGAGGCCCATGGCAATAGAAAACTCTACATGCCAGAATAGAAAATTAAAATTAATGGAACAAAACCAGTCAAAATCACGAATCAGTATCAGAACATACCCAGTGCCTGCAGAAACAATAAAACTGACTAAAAGCAGAACATTCCAGAATTTCCTTTCCTTTGCCGGTCTGATTTTCAGTTTACTTGCCAATAATTTTCCTCCAAGGTATAAAAAAATAATAGCAAGACTAATTTCAATTAAATTGTAATGATTGATAGTTTTTTTCTGCTCGGGATTCCCATCTATTTCCTGCTGTTCAGAGGCATTGGCACTGATTATCAATGCGCTGCTTGTTGGACCTGGGTCGTTCTGTGTTTGGTTATCTGTCCCCTCTACAGGCTTTGTTTGAGATAAATCACATATCCCGTCATTGTTTGTATCAATATATCTGCCGCAATCACCGGGATAAGGGCAATCCTCTTCGCCAAAAGGACACCTGTTCCAGGGTTGTGCGGTCACTAAAAAAGTAATTGAAAATAGAAAAATAAGCAAAGCAATGATATAAAAATATAAATTCTTCTTTTTAAATAATCCCATCGAAATTCCCTTCCCTTATCTCATATAAATTATTCCTTATAATTAGTAATACGAAAAAATTAGCATTTTTCTTTCATTTTGCTGCAATTTTTTAATTATACGAACTTAAATTAAGCAATTTTACCTTAAATACTTTCTGTATAATGATATTTTCCAGAAAAAATATTTATACCTAATTTTTTAATTAAAAGAGAAAAATAATAAATAATTAAAAAATTTAACTTATTTTGAAAGAAAATATCTCTCCTTTGCGTATTAATAGATAAGTGAAAAAAATATTGATTTACAGACACTTACTTACAAAAGAAAGTAATAAGTACTTATTTTTTAAGAGGAAGACATTTAAAGATTCTTACTATAATAGCTATTAACAACTAATAACACATGAACAAAAAAAGATAAACAATACAATAAACAAAGGAGTATTTTTATGCCCAAAAAAAGTACAAAAAGTTACTGGTTGCGAACTCTTATCCAGGTTGCATTTTTATTGCTGGTTACCTTAATAAGTATTAATCATTTTCGTTTTACCCGGGGATTGCCTCCGATTTTAGTCGGCTCAGCATCATTGCATGCTATTTGCCCATTTGGAGGGGTTGTGACTACTTACAATTATATTACCCAGGGTATATTTATTCGGCAGATATCCCAGTCCTCTTTCACCTTAATGTGGCTGGTCCTTTTATTAGCCTTATTTGTCGGTCCGGTATTCTGTGGATGGATTTGTCCTATAGGTACAGTCCAGGAATATATCGGCAAACTGGGTAAAAGAATATTCGGGAAAAGATATAACCACTTTGTTCCTTCTAAAGCAGATTACTGGTTACGATATCTACGTTATATTGTGCTTATTGTAATTGTAATTTTAACGGCTATGGAGCTCAGGTTGATTTTCCAGGACTACTGTCCCTTTTTCACCCTATTTAGCTTCTGGTCAGCTGAAGTAGCCCTGTCAGGCTTGCTCTTACTGGGAGCAATCTTTATTGCCACCTTGTTTGTAGAACGCCCCTGGTGCAAATACTTATGTCCCTTGGGAGCCTTATTAGGTGTATTTAACTTTTTCCGGATTATTCCCTTAAAGAGAAACGAGAAAATCTGTATTGACTGCAAAAAATGTGACCGGATTTGTCCAATGAATATCAAAATATCAGACAAGCGCATTATTCGTAACCATCAGTGCATATCCTGTCTACTCTGTACAGATGAGGTAGCCTGTCCGGTTAAAGATACCCTTAATTTTTCTTTTCTAAAACAAAATAAATAAAATTATATTTCAAGGAGGAAGTTATGAAAATTAAACATATTCATATATTTTTTGCTATTGCTATTATTATGGGAGGGGGAATCTTTCTATCCAGTCAGATGGGTTTGTTCCACACCACCCGGGCAGCAAGTTCTAATCCAGGGGGTGCAGGCAGACAAATGCAGGCAATATCCTCTTCACAGAACACGGTTACCGAAAGACAGATGCAGACTGAATTAAATAAATCTCAGTCTCTTAATATGGCAACTGAAGATACGGAAAAATTAACCGGAGATGTACACGATGTTGTTAACATCAGAGGTTCTTATACACTGGCTGAAATTGAAAGACTTTTTCAGGTTCCGCCTGCTGCCATTATTGAGTCTTTTAGTTTACAAGAAGATACAGACCCAAGAGTATTCCGCTTAAGAGACTTGAAAATACTATACGAAGACTATGAAATCGATGGAGAAACTTATGAGGTAGAGACCGATACTATCAAAGTATTTGTCTCTCTTTACACTAATATACCTTATACTTCTGATGAAACATTCTATTTGCCCGAGAAAGCTGTCAATTATCTCATAAGAGAAAATAGGTTAACCCCTGAAGAAGAAAGCTATTGGAAAGCCCATACTTTCGACTTAGAGGCCTATGCCCGGGATAGCCACACAATTCAGGCAATAGCTGAAGAATCCGGCCCTGCTTCTTTTACCGGCAATACCACTATTGCTGGATTAATTTCCATGGGCATGGATGAGGAAACATTTAAAGAAATAACCGGATTTGAAGTGCCTGAAGATAGAACAATCACTATCAGAAACTTCATCTTTGCGCATGGTCTGGGTTTTGATGATGTCAGTGAAGAAATTGAAGAGTTTTTTAGATAAGAAATAGTATAAATGGAAGCCGCTGGCAAGTGATGTTAATCAATTAAATCTATTTTAAGGGGGAGTATATTCTGTTTTCTCCCCCTGATCTTTTTTAATGCAAAGATGAGATAAATGAAAATAATTGGATTTTTTTGGCATTTATTTATAAAACTTTAAGATTTTATTTAATCGCTTTTTATATTTCCCAAATATAATAGCAGAAAAAGGAAAAAATATTTGTAAAATCTAATCTAAATTATGTTTAAGGAGGACGTAAATGAAGAAAAGGTGGATGATAACCGGATGTATATTATTAATATATTTAACCATTGGAAGCGGTCCGACCATTGCGCAGGAGAATATTCACCTTGGTATTTCACAGATGATTACCCTGGCAATCTCTAACAATCTGAATTTTAAGAAAGCCGGTTATCAACTGGAAAATGTTGAATTGGATGCCAAACAGCTGGCAGCCGAAAACCTGCTGACCGAGTCGGGAATGGCTGCAATGCAAAAAGAAATCAGTCTGTTGCAACAGCAGGATAATTACAGAAGGCAGAAGGACCAGCTTATTATCCAGGTCGTAGACGATTATTTTAAATTAATGATGTCAGAGAAAGATATTGCCAGAAAAGAGAAAAATACAGAATTGGAAAGGATAGTTTTAGAAGAAGTGGAAGCACAAGTTGCCGCCGGATACAGTGTTGACCTTGATTTATTGCAGCAGGGGAATTCCTATTATGATGCCTTATTTTCTTATGAAAAGACCAAACTAAATCATCAGCAGTTATCGATGGAAGTAAAAAATACTCTGGGAATTGATTATAACCAGGAAGTTGTTTTATCAAAAATGCAAATTCCGGAATTTCCGGAAATTGATATCACAGAATCCTTAAATCAAGCTCGAGAAAATAATCTATCCTTAAAAGGCAAAGATATTGAAACCGAATTAGCCCGGATGAGGTTAGAAAAAGCCAAAGTTGATCAAGCGCCAGAGCTGGATATTGTTAAACTGGAAAACAACTTTGGAATAGCTCAACTGGAAAGGTCCTTATTTGAACAGGATTTGGATTACCAGGTATTAACCCAATGGCAGAATTATAGCCAGAGTAAAAATGATATTACCTTAAGCCAGCAGAGCTTAAAGCAAATGGAAGAAAACGAATCAATCATTAACAGGCAAGTACAAGTAGGCCTGCGCAGCGAGGATGAGGCCCTCTCAGCAACGATTGGGGTTTTGGATGCGGAATATCGCCTGATTTCGTCAGTGAGGCAATATTATCAATCTTATTTAGAGCTGCAAAGGATGATGGGTATTATGGACGAAGGAGAAATAAAATAATGAAATATAATTATTTTAAACATCTAAATCAATTAATAATTGGGGTTATGGCGATTTTAATATTATTATTCATTTCGGGAATAAGTATGGCAAAGGAGATGACCCCGGAAGAAGCTATTCGGTGGGGAATCGAAAATAACCGTGAATTGACGAATATCCGTTATAGTATTGAAGATCTGAAACATAATCTAAAAATATTAAGTGCAGCAGAGGCTTTCCAGGTTGATTTTAATATAAAACCCATCTGGCATTTCGGAGGCAGCAGCGGGGGTTACTCTATAGAGATGGAAGAAAACAGATTTGCCCCGTCTGCCGAAGCGAGCTTGACCGCAACAAAAGTCCTAATGCCAGATCTTAACCTCTCTACCCAGGTAACATGGGAATCCGAGCGTTTAGGCCAGGACTTCTTTGATTCACTGGTCAATGAAATCAATGCCAATATCAAGTTAGATAAAAAACTTTATCCGGATACCTGGACTGAACGGGAAAAGCAGGTCTACTCCATAGAAAACAGCCTGAAAATGAAATTAGAAGAACTAAGGTGGACGGAAATGGAAAAACAGATTGAGTTTATTCAACATTATTTAAATATTGTTCGGTTGCAAGAACAGGTTGAGATTGCCCGGAAGCAGGTGAAACTTGCCGAGGAAGAGTTATCCAGAGTGAAAAAACAAATAGCCTTAGGAGAAGGTGGATATCAACAGGAAACAGCAGCTATGATTGCCCTGGAAGAAGCTAAAAACCAGCTGTTTAACCGGGAACAGAATCTAGTGCGGGCAAAAAAGCAATGGGAACTTTTACTCAATTTACCGGAAGAAACAATTGTCCAGTTTGTTGAGGATGCCGATTTTATAAAAATGTTATTTTCCCAAATGGAAAACGTAACCATGGATAATAGTCCGGATGATTTAATTGAACAAGCCCTGTCGGAAAACTATCAGGTTAAAAACAGTGAATTGGAAAAAGAGGAATTATTAAAAGAATTACAATGGGCCAGGGATGCCGGAAAACCGGCGGTAAACCTATCCGGCGGCTATAACTATCCCAAAGACAATTGGTTTATTATGCTTGATTTTTCAGTTAATTTAGCCGACGGTGGTGCCCAGGAATTGAAGGAAAAACAGAAAGAAGATACTGTCCAGCGGAAAGATGTGAGTATTGATTACCTGATAAACAGGCTAAGATTAGAGGCAGAACAATTAATAGACCAAGATCAATATAACCAGCTTTTCCTGGCTACTCAGTTACTTGCTTTAGAAAAAGAGCAAAATAAAGTTAAAATAATGGAACAACAGTATCAGCAGGGAGCGATAAGTTTAGCTCAATTTAACAATAGCATGATAACTCTAAAAGATAAAGAATTAAATATGAAACAGGCGCAGGACCAATGGCTTGTTGATCGCTTGAAATTAGCCCATTTTATGGGCTTCTTGCAGGAAGAACTTTGAGGTGTTAAGCATGAGAAGAAAGAAAAAAATATTTATCTGGCTATTTATGCTGGTATTAATCAGTAGCAGCATTTATCTGGGGAAAGATTATTTTCCTATTCCTATTCTTGGTAATTCTTCTAAATCAGGGGGAGAAGATAGTTATGCGCAGGAAATTGACCTGAGTTCAGTGATAGAAGTAAGCAAAGGAAATATCAAAAAAACAGTTTCTACCAGTGGCTATATTAAACCGGAAAATGAGGTCTATTTGAGCTTTGCTACCACCGGGACTACCGGCGGAACAGTAGAAAGTATTATGGTTACGGCTGGGCAGGTAGTAGAAAAAGGACAGAAACTGGTTACACTGGAAGATAAGCAAGAACGTCTGAATTATCTGAGAGCAAAAAATGAATATGAATTGGCCAAAATTAGCGGATCTCCCACTCAAATAGAAGAAAAGAAGTTGACCATGGAAGTGGCATTAGATAAATATGAATCCAAGACACTAAAAGCACCTTTTTCCGGCAAGATAGTTGATATTTTTGTTGAGGAGGGAGATTTCATAGGGGGGAATAATGATGTTGTATATATGATTGACGACTCTTCCTATGAAGTAAAGGTATCCATCAGCGAAGTAGATTGTTTGAGAGTAGAAGTTGGTCAAGATGTGGAAATTGAATTGGATATTCTTAAAGAACAGCTTTTTCAAGGAAAAGTAGTTGAGGTTGCCGAATATGCCAAATCCGAAAGCGGAGTAGTGACTGTTCCGGTGACACTTCGCATGGATAAAGTATCCTCATATTTCAAACCGGGGTTTTCAGCAACAGCTGAAATTATTGTGGATTCAGTTGAAAATAGTATCATTGTTCCGGTTACGGCAATTTCCCAGGGGAATCAAAGTAGTACAGTATTGAAAGTTGAAAATAATAAGGGTGTACCTGTTCAGGTAAAAACCGGGATTAGTGATGGATTTTACCAGGAAATTGTTGCTGGTTTACAGGAGGGGGATCATATTGTGGTCAATAATTATCAGAGAAATATTTCCGTAGATTCTCAAACAGGGGTTTTTGGTGGAATGGGAGGATCTTCAACTATACCAATGACAATGCCAGGTGGGGCTACAAGAGGTGGGGGTCAAAATAGAGAGTAATGAAAAAAGTAATGCAGATAGAAAAAATGACCAAAACTTATCATTTAGGAAAAGTGAAAGTAGAAGCCCTGAGAGGGATTTCCTTTGAAATTAATGAAGGAGAATTTGTTTCCATTATGGGTCCTTCAGGTTCAGGAAAGTCTACCCTCATGCATATTATTGGTTGTCTGGATTATGCTACCGGGGGGAAATATTTTCTTGCCGATCAGGATGTCAATAATCTAAATGATAATCAGTTAGCCTTGTTTCGCAATAAAAAAATTGGTTTTGTCTTTCAGCAATTTAATTTATTACCGCGTGCCACTAACTTAAGAAATGTTGAACTTCCTATGGTGTATGCCGGTATTCCGGCAAAAGAAAGAAAGAAAAAAGCGATTAAAGCCTTGCAAGATGTGGGCTTAGGTGACCGGGTTAACCATCGTCCTAATGAAATTTCCGGTGGACAGAAGCAACGGGTGGCCATTGCCCGGGCTCTAGTGAACCATCCCTCTATTATTTTAGCTGATGAACCAACCGGAAATCTAGATTCTAAAACAGGCTTAGATATTATGAATATCATAAAAAAGTTACATGAAGAGGGTAATACGATTATTCTGGTTACTCATGAGGCCGAGATTGCCCGTTATGCTAAGCGGGTTATTCATTTAAAAGACGGTTTGATTGATAAAGATGAGGTAGCGGTATGATATTGCAAGGTTTGAAAATTGCCCTGGAAAGTTTATGGACAAACAAGATGCGTACTTTTCTTTCCATGCTGGGAATTGTTATCGGAGTAGGTGCCGTGATTGCCATTGTATCAGTAGGCACCGGTTCTACCCAACAGGTTACCTCCCGTATTGCCGATTTAGGTTCCAATATGATTACTATTTCCCCCAGAATAATCAGAGGGCAGCTTGGCAGAGTAAGCGGCGGAGGTTCTCAGGAAAAATTTACGCTGGAGTTAACTGATTATATGGAATCTTTTTCTCCATCAGTAAAGACAGTTGTTCCGGTAAAACAAATCAATGGTAAATTAATATCTGATAGTATTAATATGGATGCTACGGTTATTGGTACCAGAGTTGATTATGCTAAGGCTAATAATTACGAAATAGACCGGGGTGCCTTTATCAGCGAAGATGATGATAGAGAAAGAAGACAGGTTATCACCTTAGGCTCTCAACTGGCAGCAGATCTTTTCAATAATGAAAACCCAATAGGTAAAACAATTAAAATAAACTATAATGGTCGAATTTTTTCGTTTACTGTAATCGGGGTAATGAAAGAAAAAGGCGGTTCTATGGCCGGGAATCTGGATGAACGTGCTTATATTCCCTTATCGGTAGCTATGGACAGGATGACTACTCATAATTACGTGGATTCTTTTATTGCCCAGGCTTACTCATCTGAAAGAGCCACTAGTGCCGTGAAAGAAATAGAGCATTTTATGATAAAATACCTGGAAGACGAAGATATGGAACAGTTTCGGGTTGTCAGCCAGGATGAAATTCTCGGTACAGTTAGTTCGGTTACCAATACCATGACTCTGATGTTGGGTGGCATTGCCGCCATTTCTTTATTAGTTGGCGGTATTGGCATTATGAATATCATGTTAGTGTCAGTTACTGAGAGGACTCGGGAAATCGGTACTCGCAAGGCATTGGGTGCCAAAAATAAAAATATTCTATTACAGTTCTTGATGGAATCATTGAGTTTGAGTAGTTTAGGTGGAATAGTAGGTATTGGGTTTGGCTGGGTAGCTGCCTATTTTTTATCCCAATATGGAAATTGGCCTCTGGTTATTTCTTCTATTTCTATTATTATAGCCTTTGGTTTTGCCTTATTTATTGGAATCTTTTTTGGCTTATATCCTGCCATGAAAGCAGCACAGATGAATCCTGTTGATGCCTTAAGATATGAATGAACTAAAAGTGTGGAAATAATTGTAGGGTAGTTTTAGTTCTTTGATTAAGAATTAAAAACAGCCTAGTTTGTATAATATCAAATATTGAGTGAAAGCTTAATATTTGATATGAGGAATAGATAAAAATAATAAAATTAGACAATAAATAAATATCGCAAAAATAAGAGGAAAGATAAATTTAAAAAAGTAAAAAAATTTTTTATTTTTGTGAAAGAAAATAATCCGCTTTTGCGTATATATAGATGAGAGCAAAAATTTCATAATAAAAAGGAGTACAAAAAACTATGAAAAAGAAAGTTATCTTGTTAACACTTATTGTAGCAGTCGTATTTATGGTATTGAGCATGGCATCTTTTGCTGATGCGCGCAGTCGTGGAAACTTTACCGGTAAACCAGGAGCATCCTACTATCAACATGGGCCAGCCAAACATCCGGCAGACCAATTTAAAGCCCATTCCTATAAAGGTGATGATTTCAGAGGAATGATGAACCTGGATCTTTCCAGTGAGCAAATCACCCAAATCAGACAAATGATGCTTGATTTCCAGAAAGAAACCCTGGAACTCAGAAATCAGATCCAGGCAAAACAACTGGAACTAAGAGAGTTAAGGCTTGCTGATGAGCTTGATATGGAACAGGTAAGAGCAAAACTGGAAGAGATTGCCGAAATCCAGGTCGAACTAAGAATGAAAGCCCTGGAAAGACAAGACAAAGTAAAAGAACTGCTCACCCCGGAACAACTTGAATCTTTTAGCTTAGGTTTTCAGATGCAGGGATTCGGCCATGGAATGGAGAAATTTGGTTCTAGCCAGGGATTCAAGGGAAGTCGTTGGTAAACAGCCCTATTCAAATAAGTAAATAAAAATTAATAGAGAGAAGAGCACATGTTCTTCTCTCTATTAATTTTATCAGCAATAATAACCAATGGACAGGAATATCCAATTAGTCGCCCATAAATTCAAAAAATATATTTTCCACCGGCATAATTCTGTCAACCACGAGAAAAAACATTCACAAAAGCTTATAACAGAACCAATAATATTCTCTTGACAATCAGTAACAGAATAGCTATTCTTATAAAAAAACTATATGCATATTGAATATATATTGATTACATTTATAAAAGGAATTTATAATGAAGAATGAAACATCTTTATTCTGCAAAGGTAAACCGCATAATATGGAGAGATTTATGGAAATATGTCTCCTGTTACTCTTATCCCAGGAAGATACCCATGGTTACCCTCTAGTAGAAAAATTAACCTATTTTGGATTTTCTAAAGAA
>Ga0334892_1002798_pt1 | contig 12025 bp, 10 predicted proteins | sample GraSluR3_MG_4_FD_207213 | JGI IMG/M metagenome (GOLD analysis project Ga0334892, IMG submission 207213) | Sludge microbial communities from methane-producing bioreactor in Wageningen University, Netherlands - Granular Sludge_15_04-R3 | ecosystem: Engineered > Bioreactor > Anaerobic >... | reverse complement strand
TTGTGGCAGCACAGCCGCCTAGCCTCGGACCCTTCCTTCGGCAGTTCACCTGGGTCTGGGTTGCATTGGGTCTGCTGCTGGTCACATTCCTGGTCACCCTTGGCAGCAATATGCTCTTTCCTGCTGCCAACCCCGAATTGGAATCCTTTGCCTCTCTTGATATCGCTGAACGCTGGCAGGAGCTTGCGCCGATGCCCGAACCGCGGGCCGGCATGGCGGCCGTGGCTTATGATGGGAACATCTACGCCATCGCAGGGGAGGGGCCTGAAGGCGTGAGCGGGAACGTCTTCCGCTATCTCACAGCCGAAGACCGCTGGGAAACCCTGAGCGACAAACCCACCCCCGTCACGGATGTGGAAGGCGTCGTGATCGGCGAGAAGGTCTACATCCCCGGCGGAATGACCGCAGGCGGGCAGCCCACAGCCATTCTGGAGATCTATGATCCCCGGCGGGATACCTGGGAGACCGGCGCGCCCTTGCCAACCCCCGTCAGCGCCTATGCTCTGGCGGATTTTGAGGGGAAGCTCTATCTGTTCGGCGGGTGGGACGGGGAGAAGGCGCTGGATACGGTGTGGATCTATGAGCCGGGCGGGGACATCTGGCAGGCGGGCGCGCCGATGCAATTAGCTCGAATGAATGCAGGTGGCGTTGTAGTGGGTGGGCAACTGCTCTTGTTTGGGGGGTCCAATGGAGAAGAACAAATCAATCTTATTGCGGTTTATAACCCGAGCCGGGACAAGGATGGGGAGATTGCCTGGGTGATGGAGGGTGAAATTCCTGATGATGTGGAAGTGTACGCTGCTAAGGAATTGGCGAATTTTGTGTTTGCTGTTGGCAGATTGGATTCTGAAGAATATGTCGTTTTAAACTACTATATTGCGAGTAATGCCTGGCAATATTTATCCATGAGCCTCACGCATCAAGTTTTTCCAGAGATGGCATTGAGTGCAATTGGAGAAGATTTAATCTTCTTAGGCGGTAGGGATAATAAGGATACAATCCAAAACTCACACTGGCATTTTACTGCAGTGTATACAATTGCTATTCCAATTATTAGTCAATAAATAATAATTATTGTCCTTTATGGCACAAATATTTTTCCAAGATCGTAGGTCTCATCTGCGTTGACCTCTAAAATGATAGGTTCTGTTGTCCTTTCATCCTTGATAATAAAGGCATTGACCGGTGTCCAGATAAAGAGACCATAATTTCCAGGTGGGATATCAGTGAAAACGAATTTTCCGTTGCTTGCCTGCTGACCTTCCGGATCATCATCGATTGATATTGAGCCCAGGTAAACACCGTTGCCATTGTCACTATTGGAGGTCAAAAGCGTGCCGAGATAAAGGGCGGGGGCTATGTAGGGTGTATTGTCTTCGCTTAGGGAGATTAAAACCCCATGGATAACTGCTGTACCATTTGAAGGTGTAGGGATAACAAGGTCGTCAGGCAAACTATGCGATTGAGTGGTCAACTCACCCACAGGATATCCAGAATCCATGGAATAAATTTCTGGATCAATAATAACTTCACTATCCCCATCTACAGGATATGCGCCAAGAACTTCAGTTTCTGGCTCTTTGGTTGAACAAGAGGAGATGGTAATAAAAATCAGAAAGAGGATTGAAAAGTGTTTAAGTTTCTCCATTGGATAAGAGTCTCTAGGAAGTTTTGAAAACAATTAAACTTACGCTGGTGAAGGGTTAACTTCACCAGCGCAAAATGTTAGTAAATTTTTGTTGGGGATTAATTCCCATTAAGCGCATTAATAGCGGTCTGACTATCGCCATAGTAATTGGATGCATTAGCACGCAGAGTAACAATTGCCATCGCGTTTACGTTGCATTCAATTATTGCGGCAGATGAATAGCCATTATCCAAACCGGGAATATTTGAGACCAGGACTGAGTAGATACCATTTGCTGGTAACGGTTGAACCCAATTTAATGTTGGATCGTCTACAAATTTATATGTACATGATCCTGGGATACTTGTCAAATTGGCAACAGTAAATCCGCTGGTAAATGATGCAGCGCCCACATTATTCTGGATATTGGGTGCAAAGAGGATTTGACTACCATCAGATTCGCCTACTGCATTATAGGTGACAGCCTGTCCACCAAAGTTGGGGTTATTCGGATCACGTCCATCATTCCTATAATTAACATTGGCGATTAATTCACCGCTGGTTGGGTTTCCGTTCGCATCGGTCGCATAAATGATCGCCTGCCCTGCTCTTTCCGCCATTGGTAGTCGATCAACTGGATCTAGCGCATCAAGATCGGGCATAAAAAGTGAAGCCACTCTGCCGGGTAGTAATCGGACAGGATGTGAATAAACATACTGGTTAGAGGTCGCCCGGCCGATGAGGAAGACAATCTTGAAGTAGGTCGCAGTCGAGCCTACATTGACAATATTCATCCCTGAATTGAAGTCATAGAAATTACGCATGACAAAGGGGGCATAGAGTTTGCTTTCTCCTTGCGGAACCCCATTGTACATATGGAATTGAGCTTTGACATACCCTGAGCCATCATTGTAGAATACTGCTTGAACAGCAAGAGGGGTTGTTGATGGTGAAACAGCTGAAACCTTGGCTGAACCCATGAACCCCACAGGTAAACTGGCGTTTTGTTCCAGATAAACGATCTTGCTGCTGTTTCCCGCGATGGTATAGGTTCGGGTGGCAGCAGGTATAGCACCCAACGCTCGATCGGCATATTCAACACTAACTTCAACAGAGTTGGGATCAGTATTCTGAATGGCAATGTAGGATTCATACCATCCAAACGAACCGGAGCTAAAGTTCTTGATAACCTGGGATACATACATCACAGGTGATGCAGATGAGGAAGAAAATCCTCCTGAAGCGCCAAACTGATATGGATCGGCTTTGGTTCCATAGGCTGAACGTGATGTTTGAGCCGAGCAGGAAACACCCGTGCTGGATGAGAGTGTGACCGAACCAGAAAACGAACCCAGTCCGCTTAAATCCCCAGGATAAAAATATATCGATCCATGAGGAGCGATTGTGCTATTAATAGAATGGGTTTTGGCTTCGCTATGGAAATTCACAGAGATCGCTCCATCTGTGTTTTCTTGATTTACGCAGTAAATTGTACTGACCCACTCTCCAGACGGCCCTTGCGCTTGGACGGAGGAAGGTGGGACTATGTAAAAGAGTGAAAAAACTAGAGCGATTAATAATAACTTTTTCATATCATTCTCCTCAGTAAAGAAATATTGCTTGATGGCATCCCGATAACCCTATTTTATAGATTTACAGAAAAAAAGAAATAGTAATAATGGATTATTTGTCTGGAATTTTAGGTTACCCAATAAAAATTTATCGTCCAGGTGGGATATTTTTACCGACAGCGGGGTGAAAATGGTATGAGGTTTATTGCAATCTCAAATCTTTGCTTTTCTGCAAATATAGAGAAAGGAGTATGATAGATTTACCGGAATCATAAAAGAAAACATGGAGGCAATGATCTTTTTGGGTTTCTGTCTAATGAAATTCCAATCGGTTTTGTTCTTTGGAAATAGAAAGTTATAAGGATAAATTTTTATTATTTGCAACCCGTTTTCTTTGATCAAGTCCCCCCATTCATTTTTTGTTGCGAACCTTTCAATTGGCTGGTCGTGTGTTGGACCGTACCCTTTGATAAGGACATTCCTAATAATGTCAATCAAATAATAGCTGTTAGGTACGAAGATCGCTGCCAGGCCGCTGTCTTTTAATAGCCGGCTGATCTCCCGAATACCTTTAGTGGGGTCAAGGAAATGTTCGAGACTGCCCAGATTGGTCACATAATCGAAACTGCTGTCAGCAAACGGCAGTGTCTCGCCATCACCCAGCAAAGCGCGGCTGTTGGGATCTGCTTCTTTTAATCTGCGGATCGCCGTGATTGATATATCGATCCCGATGGGTTTCAGGCCGATCTTTTCGGAATCAATCAAAATAGAGCCAAGGCCGGTGGCAATATCAAGGAGCAGACCTTCCTTTTTAGCGCATAAATGTTTCAATACCCATGTGTAATAGGAGGGCATTTCCTGCAGGCGGTCAGAGGAATTAAAAATATTGTTGTATGAATCGATCACCTGTTGTTTTTCTAGAGCTTGATGCAGTTTGTCTGCCAAAGTGAACCTCTCTTTTCACTGTTGTGGACGGTAAGACCGCAAGCAGATATCAATGGTTTTAGCTTTAGTACAAAACAGATGTAGTGTGTGGACCGAGTAACCCGTCAAATTCGTTTTTCCTGATGTCGTCTTTTGTAGATAAGAAAGACAATCAATATTATCACTAATTCCAGGATCACGAGTTGCCCTCGGAAGATAATACTTAGAATGGATGCGTTAGATTTAGAAATGAAATCTTGTAAAAGCACAACCATTATGGTTTCCCGGATGAGAAGGCCATCGGGGATAAAGATCACGATAAACCCAATGAAAAAAGATCCCGTGATTACGGATATGAGGGTCAGCAAATTGATGGGTGAAAAGCCTAATGCCTGGAGGAGTAAAGAAAAACTCAGGCTAGAAAATACCCAGACCCCGATTCTAAAGAAGATTGAAAGATAAAGCTTGAGTGGGTTTGTGAAAAACTTTTTAGTCCAGTTGATTCTTGATACGAGAAGGGGTGAAATGCAAATCAGAACCCCAAGAAGCACACCGACAATTCTCATGATGATGATCAGACCTGAATTTCCCACTCCTAGGCTGCTTGGTGGGACGAAGATCAAGAACAAACAGGCACCAATAACATAGGTCATTAGAATTTCAACGATTAAAGCCAGACTTGCGATGCTTCCTGGCATACCAAGTTGATGGCTGAGGTAGATCTTGCTGGAGTAATTCCAGATCTTCCCCGGAATGTATTTACCAATAGCAGAGATCATTTGGACGTATGCCATATCCCTCCATTTATGGTCATAGCCGAAAGATGCTATGATAAATTTCCAGGAAGAGATATTCAATATGAAAGTGAGGATAACAAGGGCAGATGAAAAAACCGCCTGAGAAATGTTGAGAGAAAGGGAGGCTATGGAATCTTGTAATGTTCTGAAATTTGAATAGAGCAAATAGATCCCAAATGCTATGATGAGAATCGTGGCAATTCGCTTAACCCATACATTTTCCAGCACCTTGAAGATTTTCAGGGCGATCTTCTTCAAATCGTTGTAAATTTCCCGGAGCGTCTTTTTCATGGATGGATTATCTCTCCATCGAGCAGGTCTTTATAAATTCGGATGAGCTTCGCCGCAGAAATATCCCATGAAAACGCTTTTGATCGTTCAAGGCACTTTTCTGACAGTTGTTTGCAGACCTCGGGCTGCTCAACCAAAGTGCTTATACTTTCTGCCCAAGTTATCGGTGATAAAAAATCGTCAACCAAAACGCCAGCGTTTCCAACCACTTCAGGCATTACCGAGGTATTGGAAGCAATCACAGGTACGCCGAACTGCATAGCCTCTGCTATGGGTATACCAAATCCCTCATGGACAGATGGGAATAGCAGCATCATGGCGTGATTCAGGATGACCCGCAACTCTTCTCTTTTTACAGGCCCCAGATACCGAATTTTGCCCTGAAGATTTAAGGATTCAATGGATGAAAAAATCTCTCCTGCATCACTGAGATAATATCTTGGACCGACCAGAATGAGTGGTGGCGGATCAGGCATTCTCTTTTTGATGAGGTCATATGCTTTGATCAGGGTCAATAAGTTTTTCTTCATCCCGATCTGACCGATATACAAAAGGTATTCCATCTCCAATTGATAGGTCTGCCTGATCTTTTCGATCTCGGACTCGGATAACTGATCATCGTCTTCGAATTGCGGGGCGGGATAGACAACAGAAATTTTTTTAGCAGGGACTTTCAAGTAAGTGCTGATTTCCGTTTTCGCATCCTCTGAAATGGTGATGATCTGGTCCATGAGCTTGCAGATTCCAGGCTGAACATAGCGCCAAAACAGCCTTGATTGCAAGTTGAAGTATTCTGGAAATTGTAAAATTGTGCAGTCATAAATTGTCAGGATCTTCTTTGATGAAAAGAGGAGACTTCCCTGGCTTTTGATGAAATGGGTCAGATCGATTCTATTGAAAAGTACATAAAAAGGGATAATGAATTGGAAAGCAACCCGGGAAAGCATACCTTTTGACAGAGGCAGGATGATTTGTTTGACATTTTCGAATTCAAGATTGGTTTCGTACTTTGTCAGGAAACAATGGAACTGCCATTGGTTTTGTTGCTTGAAAACACGTTGGAGCAATGGCAGTGTGACCGACCTCGCACCACCGACATCATCAATTCCCAGAGCATCAATAGCGATATGAACGTTTTTTGCCATAACCTTACTTAAGAATTTCCTTTTTGAGGATTATCAATAAATGATTCTCGGCAGATTGCTTCAAACTTTTTCCCAACGTTGACCCAGTTAAAGCGTTCCACGACCGATATTCGCGCTTCATAAGAAAAGTTTTTGCGAATATCTTTGTTTTCAATCAGCAAGTGCAAGCCCTCAGCCAGTTCGCTGGAGGAATTCGGCGGGACAAGGACGCCATTCTTTTCGTGGTCAATCACCAGACTCACCCCGCCCACATCACTGGCCACACACGGCAGGCCGCAGGCCATGGCTTCCAAAAGGACTGTGGGCAACCCATCAAGGTTGCCGGCTTTGTCTCTTTGCGATGGAAGCACAAAGATATCGGAGGCGGCCAGAAATTCCGGAACCTCATCCCAGGGGATGCGCCCTGGGAATGACACGATCTCGGATAGATCCAGCCGGGCTACTTTTTCCTTGAGTTCATTCTCTAACGGACCAGAACCGCCGATGGCAATCCGGAAATTTTGCTGACATGAGGTAAGGGATGGGACGATATCAACGAGCTGCGAGAACCCCTTCTTATGGACCATCCGACCCAGTGTGGAGATGACGATTTCACCGGGTGACCAGCCATATTTTTCCCGGGCCGCATCACGCTTTCCAATAGGTTTGAAAACATCTGGATCAGCTCCCCAGGGGACGACATCTATCCGGATGTTCTTATTGATTTGTTTGGCCCGGTCATATAATTCCTGACTGCAAGCCGTGACATATGAAGACTGTTGGAAGGTCCACTTGGCGATGGCGCGGAACAGGAAATTCTTGCCTGCTGTAAAAATATCCGAGCCATGCAGACTGATAATGAAGGGAATACCCAGGAGTTTACTCACAATCGCAGCGGCAAAACCATTCGGCAGGACCCAGTGGGCATGGATGATTTGGGCGTCAAATTTCCGGCATTCTTTAATGAGATTCATGACCGAAGCAATGGTGAAGAATGGCAACAAAAATATCGCAGAAAAACGCAGTTTGACATCGGCTTTCAAAGATCGGGCATGGCCCATGACGTGGAATTTCCTGGGCCAGATATATTTAAATCGTTTCACCGATACAGATGAGTGGAAATCCTCCTTCACCGCAACATCATAGGGGGCGATGATGTGAACAGTATGACCCAGCCCGACCAACGCTTCAGAGATTGACCTCACAAACGGGGCGGTTCCATCACCTTGAAATCTGGGATAGGAGCTTGTCAGTACGGCTATTCGCATATGGTTGCTAAGACCTTCCTCATTCACATTGTTTTGAAATTCTACCACGGTACTCATACGTTCAATAAGCGTAAAAAGATGATGATAATCTGCGATAATCATCACTCGGAACCGGTATGTTTCTCAATCTGTGATCTGAAATATCCATACCTTGCTATTCTGATATGCAATAGATACATTTTCGCATTTGAGCAGGCCATCTGGCTGCAAAGCTCCCTGGTCTAGATGGATATAAAACCAATGGATACCTGCGCTTTCTATCAGATGCCGAAACTTTGAAGAACAACCATCTATCTCACTGGCTGTCTTTCCTAGATTTCTCAGTTCGCTAACATGTTCAATGTCGGGCGAGAATCCGTAGAACACCGTCGGCACCACCGCCCAGCGCCCCGTGTAGGGGAGCAGCCACCCGCCGCCGTCCACGCCGCGGTAGACGTCGTTCTGCCAGTAGGTGGTGTTGATGAAGAACCGCGCGTCCTCCGGCGTGTTCTCTCTGATCCAGTCCAGCGCTTCGATGTCGTCTTCGGTCACCAGCACGGTCACCGGATTCACGATGTCCGAGCTGAGGGGGAAGCTCCAAATGATCCACCCGCCGAGCAGAAGCCCTATCACGGCAGGGGGGAGCCATTTCCATTTCAGCCAGCCATGCAGGAGACAGCCCGCCCGCCAGAACGCCCAGCCCGCCCAGAGCGTCACGGGCAGGAACAGGATGATGGCGAAGTGGTCGGGGCGGAAGGGGCGCAGGCTGGCCGTCCAGGGCAGCGACAGGGCTGCCATCATCAATATCCAGACCCCGAAACCGAGCTGTTTGCGCCGGATGAAGCCGTAGACGAGCCCGATCCCTGCCACAAGCAGCAGCCAGTGGTTGCTGGCCGGCCCGAGCAGCTTCCAGATGTACGCTCCGGTCTCCGGCGCTTCGAGGATAGCACCCAGGGATTCGGGCAGGTTGGATTGCAGGCTCGCGCTGGCCGCTGAAAAACGCATGACTCGCAGCAGCCAGGGCGCAGCCAGAACTACCCCAAGCCCGGTCCCGGCGATCACGCTGGAAAAGCCGACCGCGGCGGTCAGCAGGCGTTTCAGCCGGGGGAGGAAATGCGCAATGGCCAGCAGGAACAGGAAGGCTGCCAGCAAAACCGCAGTGAAATAATGACTCAGCAGGACGCCCGCGGTCAGCAATCCCAGGTGCATGACATCCGCCTTTTGCCAGCTTTTTCCCGTCATTTGCAGCGCGGCCCGCATGGCCAGCGGCAGCAGGATCAGCCCGGTCAGCAGGGTATAGCGCCCCCAGCTCAGGTAATAGGCGGGCATCCGGGTGGCGAAGCTCACCAGCAAGGCCGCTGCCGCGGCCGGCCGCCAGTCCCGCCAAAGGGTCTTCCCCAGCGCGTAGACCGACAATCCGACCAGGGCGTTGAGGATCTGCCCGAGGATGAGCATCGCACTCCCGATCTCCAGCCCGCTCACGGCGGTGAACAGCGCGGCCACAGCATGGAAGCCGTAGTGATAATAGAAGGGCATGTCCAGATAAGGGGAGAGGGTATCCAGCAGTCCGCGCTCTTCGAGGATGGCGCGGATGATCAGGTAATGGTGCTGCGAATCGACCCAGTTGGGCAGCAGGAGCTCCCGCGCCTGAAACAGCCGCCAGGCGACCGCCAGACCCAGGATGACACCTCCGGCGATCAGGAGCCAGCGGTACCGGCGGGGGAGGGTCACGCCATGCCGGACCAACCCGGCCGCGGCCAGCCCGGCAAAGACAGCCAGGAGCAGGACGATCCCGAAGATGGAGAACCGCACTTTCAAAAAGAAAGTAATCTCGGCGAGCAGGATGACGGTAGCCAGGCTGATGCCGATGACTTCCGCCAGGGACGCCAGCGGGTCCCGGCCGCGTTTTCCGTACCAGGCCCACCAGGCCAGTCCCGGCAGCAGGAGCGTGACGATCAGGGCGACGACGGTCAAAACGGCCTCACCCCGCTCGTGTCAACCCGGCTCAGAAGGTTATGGATGGGTTCCTCCAATTGGGGATGCACAAAGCCGGGTGCGATTTCGTTCAGGGGCACCAGAACGAACGCCCGCTCGTGGAGCCGGGGGTGGGGCACCTGCAATATTTCACCCTCGATCACCTCCCCCCCGTAGAACAGGAGGTCCAGATCGATCAGGCGAGGCCCGTTGCGGATGGTCTCCTCCCGTCCCATCGTGGCTTCAATTCTCTTCAAACGGTGTAGGAGCGGCAGGGGGTGCAGGAGGGTTTCAACCTCGATTACCTGGTTGAGAAATTCCGGTTGTTCCAGGTAGCCCCAGGGTTCGGTGATGTAAATCGAAGATTCTTGCACAACCCTGACTTCAGGCGGCAGGGATTCCCGCGCCGTCCGCAGGTTGGCCTCCCGGTCACCCAGGTTGGTGCCCAGGGCAATGTAAATAGGGGATGTCATAATCAGGCAACCTCCAGGATGTTGAGCATGTCAGCCAACAGGCCATAAGCAGTCGTCTCAGGCCCCGGATTGCTTTCAAGGATTCCCAGGCCGGGAAGCACATCCAGCTTGAACTGGCAATAGGAGCTGGTGCCGTTCACGCTGTAAAGCGGCGAATCCGGCCCTACCGGTTCAGGGGCCACCCTTGCGTGGATCCGGCCTTCCTCCTGCCGGGCTGAGCAGACCAGCTTCCAGCGCTCCCCCTTCGCCTTGGCTTCGGCGATCATCTCCGGTGTGACCCCGCGGATGCCGGTGCGGTTCACTTCCTGCGGGGTCAGCGGGACGCCCATCAGCACGGTCACCAGAGCAGCGACCTTAATCGCCGCATCCCAGCCGTCAATGTCGTTGCTGGGGTCGGTCTCGGTGATGCCGATCCTGCGTCCGTAGTCCACGGCTTCTTCCAGGGTCTTGCCGGCCGCCATCATCTCGAGCAGCAGGTTTGTACAGGAATTGAGGATGCCGTGGAAGCCGATCAGGTTCGCGCCGGCCAAAGGCTGTCGGAACAGGGCAAAGACCGGTGCACCGTCCATCACGGCGGATTCGAACAGAAAGCGTTTGCCCTGCCGGGCTGCCAGATCCGTCAGGGCCTGATAACCATGAACCACTGGCCCCTTATTCGCGGTCACAACGTGCATCCCACTGTTGAGGGCTGTTTTGATGTAGCCCAAGGCAGGTTCCCCGGTCTGCGGGTTGACGGGTGTGGTCTCGAACATGAAATCCGCCGGGCAGGCCTGAATGAAAGCATGGGGTTCATCCGGTGCGGGTTCGGTGCTCAGTTCGTTCAGGGGCTTTCCATTCTGCAGGATATCCAATACCGCGGCCAGATCCAACCCGGCTGGGTTGATGGCCCGGCCGTGGGAGCCGGTGATGATGCCCGTTACAACGAACGCCAGATCATATCTTTCGGCCAATTCATTTTGTTTATCCAGCAGCAGCCGGGCAAAGGCCTGGCCGACATTTCCGAAGCCAACCAGACACAGGCGATATTTTCGGGTCATATGCAGATCCTCTCAAATGTTAGCGCGTTCCTTCTATTTAACCACAAAACGGCGGGTACGGACGAGAACCCCCCGTTTCCGGTTAGAATTGAGGCCATGGGAATAAACGATAAAAGAGTTCTTTTGTTTGATATTGACGGCACCCTGCTGGATCCCGCAGACGAGGGGGTCGTCTGTTTGCGGCGTGCTCTGGAGGATGTCTATGGCGTTACCGGCCCCATCGAGGTTTATGATATGGCGGGCAAGACCGACTGGCAAATCGTCACCGACCTGATGACGCTGGCAGGGCTGGACCCGGATGCAATCGAATCCCGCCGGCTGGATGCTTTCACTGCCTATGCCAGGCATGTTGAGATTGCCGCGGCCTCCTTCAGAATGCGGATTTTACCGGGTATCCAAACCCTGCTGGACAGGCTGGCCGCAGAGGAAGAATTTATCCTCGGATTGGTGACAGGCAATGTTCGGGAAGCCGTTCCTCACAAGCTCAGGGCGGTTGGGATTGACCCCGGACTGTTCCGGTTTGGCGCATTTGGAAGTGAACACATCGACCGCAATACTCTGCCCGCACTCGCGCTCTATCGCCTGGGGCAAATGCTGGGTGAGGCAATCCCGCCCGAACGGGCGCTGGTCATCGGGGATACCCCGCGCGATGTGGCCTGCGCCCGGCATGCAGGACTCAAGGTGCTAAGTGTGGCAACCGGTCGTTATGACCGGCAGGCACTTTCAGTGCATCACCCTGACTATCTGATGGATGATTTATCAGAAGTAAAGGAATTGTTGAAAATCTTGAAAGAATTTTAATTCCTGTTAAGTTGTGTTCAAGTAAGCGTTGAGAGAAAAGTAGTAAAATACGTAGTTAGGTGTTGAGTCTCAAATAAACGTTAATATCTTCATATCAGAAAAAACTAGAGGAAAACTGATATGTATGATAAAGAGACTCTGTTTAGGAAGCGCCACTTA
>Ga0334892_1002797_pt1 | contig 12027 bp, 5 predicted proteins | sample GraSluR3_MG_4_FD_207213 | JGI IMG/M metagenome (GOLD analysis project Ga0334892, IMG submission 207213) | Sludge microbial communities from methane-producing bioreactor in Wageningen University, Netherlands - Granular Sludge_15_04-R3 | ecosystem: Engineered > Bioreactor > Anaerobic > Unclassified... | reverse complement strand
CGCTGCCACCTGTGTTGTCGTAGTTGAAGTACCATCTCCGGGTCGATGGCCTATATAAGCCCACCTCATCCTTTCCGTCACCGTTCCAGTCTCCCACAACTGGTATGTCGGTGCTGTCACCCCATACGAAGCTGTACTCGCTGGAACCAGCGTTGTCGTAATTGAAATACCAGATACTAGTTGAAGGTCTGTACAAGCCTGCCGTATCCTTTCCGTCACCGTTCCAGTCTCCCACAACCGGTATGTCGGTGCTGTCACCCCATGTGAAGTTGTACTCGCTGCCACCTGCATTGTCGTAGTTGAAGTACCATGTTTGGGTCGATGGCCTATACAGGCCCGCTTCGTCCTTTCCGTCACCGTTCCAGTCTCCCACAACTGGTATGTCAGTGCTGTCACCCCATACGAAGCTGTACTCGCTGGGACCGGCGTTATTGTAGTTGAAGTACCACCTGCCCTCCGACGGCCTGAATAGTCCTGCCGTATCCTTTCCGTCACCGTTCCAGTCTCCTACAAACAGTCTGTCGGTGCTGTTACCCCATACGAAGCTGTACTCGCTAGAACCGGCGTTGTCGTAGTTGAAAATGAATATGCCCGGGAGTTGTAATATCTTTCTATTTTTATATATCCAACAATACTCGATATTATTTATAATCACTGTTTTTTCGGGTGTTTCATTTTTATATCGATCCCAAACATCGCTATTCCAATCACGTTGAACTGCTGTTATATAAAATACAACATAATCTGCATAGGCGGCCAAATTTATTTCTATGGTATTGCCTATAAAATGCTCTTTAAACCCTGCATATTGTGCAGCTACCGTTAGATTTTTTGCATCATCTTTATTATTTAAATACGCTGCAGCCAAATCCATGCCCTCCCCCCAACCAACAAGAAGGATGTTTGGCGCATTTGAAGGGCCACCAAAAGCGGCTGGATTAAAATATGATAAATAATATGGATGCACTGCCATCAATGTGGTAATTTGTACAAATATTATAATAATTGTTATTGTGAAAACAACCTTCTTATTAATTCTGCTTTTTATTAATGATAATCGATCCGTTAAACTGTATGTGAGACTATATAGCCCAAGAGCTGCAATTATATCTAACATTGGAAATACCGGCAAAATATATCTATCCAATTTTTTCCCACTGAATGTCATTTGTGTAATAAATAATATAATATATATTAGAAAAGCGCTCACTATAACTGTACGATCGTCCACATTATTAACAATACTTTTAAAATAATAAACTATGAATATCACGGACAGTACTAGCACTATTGGAGTGGATCTCATTAAAAGCACGACAGGATAAAAGGCAGGTCCGAAACTACCATCAGATATTTTGCCCATAAAAAAGCCACTTCCATGTGGTTCCAAAACTGCTTTCAGCGTGCCGCAATCTTGATTCAAAATCATCTTGCTAATTGTGTCGATAGGATTTACCCACATAGATGGCCACAAAATGACGAATGTTATTGCCGATATGAATAAAATTATTATAATTATTTTGATTATATCAAGTGAATTTTGTCGTATATTTTGAATAAACGACTCTGAAGATATGCGATCTCCGAATAGAGTCCATATAGATGCTATAATAAATAGATAAGGTATTAAGAACAAGGAGGGTTGTTTTGTTAGAAACGATAACCCTGTAAAAAATCCTGCTAGTAAAATATAGCGTTTTTTATATGGATGATTTAGATGTACAAGAAATGCTAAGACTGATAAGATCATAAAATTGGTGAGCATAGCGTCCAGATGTATGCACCTGGAGTGAGCTATATAGAAGGGATCAAGAGAAACAAATATAGAACATAATATCCCAATAGTATTATTAAATAACTCCTTAACAAATACGTATATTAGAACCACGCCTATCGAAGTTGCAAATGCAATTGGAAGCCGGGCAACAAATAACTTATCTGTGTAATCCATTCCGTTATTATATAAAAATTCTAATGATGCTCCCGAAAGCCACATCGTTGTAACCCCAGGATGAGGAGCTTGATATGTAGCAGCCCAATTATGCTGCATTATCGCATCGATAAAATTAGGCGACCGAACTAACCATAGCAACTCGTCGGTAGTTGTAGCAACACCTAAAGAAATTACTCGAGGCAAAAATGCCGTTAAAAATATTGCTAATAACGTAATAATCGATATCAGATCGACTTTAAATAATGCTGTATTACTCATATGCTTATATACATGCTTGAGCAATTCCATTGTGATGCTCCGAAGTATTGTTGCTGTGGTTTCTACATGCAATCTTTTAACGAGCGAACAAGGCCTTATATGGAGAATTTTAATTGTAATAAATAACTTGCGGTCATGCAATTTAAAATTATTAAAACTCTTTCAGGGAGCTAAAATCAATGAAGAATAAAATAATTACAAGATTGCTGGCGCTCATAGTCACCGTATCGCTGCTATACATACTGCTCTCCGAGGTGCAGATCGAGGAGATAGTCTCCACGCTTTTGAGCCTAGACCCATTCTTCCTGATTCTCGGCTTCGTGGCGTATGCCACCACCTACCTCCTGAGGGCGCTACGATTCAGTATATTGCTTCACGACGAGCTGCGAATTTCCGACCTCTTCAGCGTCGTCTGCGCTCACAACATGGCAAACAACATCCTGCCGGCGAGGACTGGAGAGCTATCCTACGTGTACTTGCTGAACAAAATCTGTAAAAAGAGCATTGGAGACGGCTTCTCTACTCTGGTGGTGGCGCGGGTATTTGATTTTGTTTTCATAACTCTGTTCTTCGTCGTCTCTGCCCTGGTGACATCTGATCTTCCTGAGGGCTCTGAGAGGGTCATTCAGATGGCAGTTCTTTTTTTATCGGTGATTCTGTTTTTGTTGTCAACCCTTCTATTCTTCCCGAGACGATTTATAAATTTTATTGAATATATAGCAGGGGTACTCGGCGCGAAGGAGAGCGATCTACTGAGATCTTTTCTGAGCAAGGTAGAAGAGGTCCTAGAAAGCTTCGGCAAGATCAGATCCATTGGAAGGGCTGGGTTCTCGAAGGTCTTTCTGGTCACATTTTTTATTTGGTTAGTTTTATATATTATGATCTTCATCTTGGCCCGTGGCATGGGGATCGACCTCGAATTCATCTCGATGATGCTCGCATCGTCTTTTTCGGTCTTTACAAACGTTCTTCCCATTCAGGGCGTTGGTGGTTTTGGAACTGTGGAGGGTGGTTGGACGATCGGCTTCGTAGCTCTGGGGCTAGACCTGGAGACTGCCATCAGCACCGGATTTACGTATCACATCGTGGTTTTGATATACGTTTTTATCCTTGGACTGCTCGGCCTGTTGGGAATGCGCGAGAGGCGAAATTAATAAAATATAAACTCACTATATTATTTCTTCCCCACGCCGATCAGCCACAAAAAGGCGTTAGTTCCGACCACCACATCGGAGAAGTGCTCTGAGAGGAGGGCGCCCAAAGATTTTTCGTTGAAATGGTGGATATGATCATGTGGATTTCCAAATCGCCTCAGGTTCTTACCCCTAAAGAAGTTGGCCATCCTGAAGAAGGGCTCGTTCGGTACTGTAACCATTACGTATCTCTTCGATACGCGACCAATCTCCTCGATCGAAGATACGGGATCGCTAAGATGCTCCAGAATCTCTGAGGCAACGACCAGATCGAAGCTCGAATCTTCGAAGGGCAGCCTCGTGGCGTCGGCCATCAGAAGCCCTCCACGGACGTTCTTCTTGGCAATCGAAAGCCGATCCCTACTTATGTCGCACCCTAAGACCTCAATGCCCGTAGACCGCTCGATCTTTCCGCTGACGTAGCCGGTCCCGCAGCCAACGTCCAAGATCGATTCCGGCCCGATCCCGTCTATCTCTTCTATAATATTGTCAATAAACCTGCTCGTGATCCACTTTGTAGACTTCGCGACGTACTTCTTGCTGGTCTCGTCCATGGAAAGAGATTTGTCGCCCATCATCTGTCACCCACTACGAGTTCAATGAACTTATCGGCTTTTTCGTCTTTCATCCCGCCGAAAGTGATCATCTCTCCCAACAGACCCATGGATACAAACTGCAGCCCGAGAATTATCAAAAGAACAGATAAGAGCAGCATGGGCCGATCGCCTAGGACTATATCCTCCAGATACTTCAAAACGACCAGATAAAACCCGATCAAAAAACCCAACGATAGAGAGAGCATTCCGGGGATTCCGAAGACGTGGAGAGGCCTCGATGAGTAGGAGGTTAAAAACTTAACGGTGATCAGATCAAGAAAGCCCTTGATGAGCCTTGTGAAACCATACTTGGACTTGCCGTGCTTCCTCTGCCTATGTTCGACTTTAATCTCTGCTATCTTGAAGCCGTGCCAGGCTGCCAACGCTGGGATATACCTATGCATCTCGCCATATAAGTGAATATTTTCTAGAACCTTCTTTTTATAGGCCTTGAATCCGCAGTTGAAGTCGTGCAATTCGACCCCCGTCAGCATGCTGGTCAGTCGATTGAAGATCTTGGAGGGAAAGCGCTTGGTGATCGGGTCATTCCTTTTATATTTCCATCCGCTCACCAGGTCATATCCCTCATTTAGCTTATCGACGAATCGAGCTATCTCCTTCGGATCATCCTGAAGGTCCCCATCCATCGTGACGACTATCTCACCCTTCACGCGCTCGAAGGCAGCGTTGAGCGCCGCCGATTTGCCAAAATTCTTCCTAAATTTTATTATATATATGTCCCCGTCTTGTAGACGAATTCCATTCAACTTATTAAATGTTTCGTCTGTTGAACCGTCATCCACGAAGATAATCTCTCGCTTCATGTTGAGAGATGCTAGCGCAGATTTTACCTCATCGTAGAGCACCACCACGTTATCTTCTTCGTTATACACCGGGATGACTATCGATAGATCAATCTTCATTTATGGTCGCACCTTCCAGTTTATCTCCTTAATCGCCAGAATCAAGCCGAATTAAACTCTCATTTTAACGTGTTCTTCCAAATGTCTTCTTATACCTTTCCATCGAACTTGAGAAGCTGCTTAATTTAAAGCATAATTATATACTTAGAACCACTTCTTAGCTGCTGCAAAAATTATTACAGCAAATTAGAAAAATCCATCCGGGATCACCGGATGAACCTTACCAGCTACCTGCTACGGGCTTGAGGCTACTGTCGCCCCATTTGAATTTGTACTCGCTTCCACCTGCGTTGTCGTAGTTGAAGAACCACCAGCCATCCGACGGTCTGTATAGGCCCGCCGTGTCCTTTCCGTCACCGTTCCAGTCACCTACGACTGGGATGTAGTCGTAACCTCCCCATACGAAGCTGTACTCACTTCCACCTGCGTTGTCGTAATTGAAGAACCAACAGCCGTCCGACAGCCTGTACAGGCCCGCCGTGTCCTTTCCGTCACCGTTCCAGTCACCTACGACTGCCATGAGGGTGGGGCCGCCAGCGCTCCCACCCCATTGGAATTTGTACTCACTTCCACCTGCATTGTCGTAGTTGAAGAACCACCAGCCATCCCCCGTTCTATATAGACCCGCTGTATCCTTTCCGTCACCGTTCCAGTCACCTACAACTGGTTCGAATGCGTTGTCGCCCCATTTGAATTTGTACTCACTTCCACCTGCATTGTCGTAGTTGAAGAACCACCAGCCTTCATCCCGCCTGAAGAGGCCTGCTGTATCTTTCCCGTCACCGTTCCAGTCGCCCGTAACGGGTATATCGGTGCTGTCTCCCCAGACAAAACTGTACTCGCTGCCACCAGCGTTGTCGTAGTTGAAGAACCACCGGCCGTCATCCCGCCTGAATAGTCCTGCTGTATCTTTTCCGCTACCCTTCCAGTAGCCTGCAACGGGTATGTCGGTGCTATCTCCCCATACGAAGCTGTACTCGCTGCCACCAGCGTTGTCGTAGTTGAAGTACCATCTCTGTGTCGACGGTCTGAAGAGGCCGGCTGTATCCTTTCCGTCACCGTTCCAGTCTCCCACAACGGGCGTGTAAGAGCTGTCACCCCATACTAAACTGCACTCGCTGCCACCAGCGTTGTCGTAGTTGAAGTACCATCTTTGGGTCGACGGCCTGAAGAGGCCTGCTGTATCCTTTCCGTCACCGTTCCAGTCTCCCACGACGGGTATGTCGGAGCTGTCACCCCACACGAAGCTGTACTCGCTTCCACCTGCATTGTCGTAGTTGAAGTACCATCTCCGGGTCGATGGTCTATACAAGCCCACCTCGTCCTTTCCGTCATTGTCCCAGTCGCCCGCAATTGGTATGTCGGAGCTGTCACCCCACACGAAACTGTACTCGCTGCCACCAGCGTTGTCGTAGTTGAAGTACCATCTCTGTGTCGACGGCCTGAAGAGGCCGGCTGTATCCTTTCCATCACCGTTCCAGTCACCCACGACCGGTACGTCGGAGCTGTCACCCCATACGAAGCTGTACTCGCTGCCATCAGCGTTGTCGTAGTTGAAGTACCATGTTTGGGTTGACGGCCTAAATAAGCCTGCAGCGTCTCCTCCTGCTATAGAGACATCTTCATCTCCACTGAGGATGAAAGCTCCACCATTTGTCAAAGGATCGAAATCCCCTTCCGCTATTTCACGTCCACCCTCTGCCAAAGCGGACGGGCACAGAACAAATGCCAAGTTTAATATAAAAATAAATGCAAGACTGGTGGCATACACCATTTTCCCCTTGTTTATCTTGCTACTCATTTTAGCCACCTACTAACGACTGTCTAAGTTAGAGTTATAACCATCTATTATATGAATTTTTTCACACGATGCTTTAAAAACCGCAAGCTACTGGCCATTAAGAACTTTGGTAGAAAGTAGCAAGAGCTCGACGAGGAATCTGTTGGGCTGATACTGGAAACCCACAAAAAGCAAAAAATTGGGTGCAAGGCGTCTCGAAAAGATCATCGAATTCGAGTATGGCGTCCATATCCCTCACAACAAGATTCACAAGGTCCTTCTTGAACGCGGATTGGCCGATGAGAGCAAGAACAAGAAGAAACGCAGAAAGGCTTGGATCAGATACGAACGAGAACACAGTTTGACGGCAGTGCATCTCGGTTGGCACAGTTGGATGATAAACGGGAAGCAATTGTGTGTAGTACTCGACGATAGCTCAAGATGCATCCTCGCAGGCAGCGAGTTCGACGCAGCGACTGCAGAAAATAGCATCAATCTAGTTCAAGAAGTACTGGACAACTTCGGAGAAATTTGCCTGAAGAATGCAAGTTGAACTTGTTCCTCGTACGTATGGAGAGTGAATTAAAATGAACGTAAATAACTTTGATATGATTGAAAGAATATGTAAAGTCAAAACATTCGGGACTACACAGGGTGGCCATACAATCAACAAGGCTCGTGGGAGAGCATCCTTAGATAGATAATCTAATAAAAACTGCCTGCTGTACATTCCTTTGCCAGCGTCTTGTATTCAAATCAAAAAAGTGAAGTTCACCCGGAGTCGCCGGATGAACTCTACCAATTGCCCGCAATTGGTATGTCGGTGCAGTCTCCCCAAACGAAGCTGTACTCGTTGCCACCAGCATTGTCGTAGTTGAAGTACCATCTTTGAGTCGACGGCCTGAATAGTCCTGCTGTATCCTTTCCATCACCGTTCCAGTCTCCCACGACCAGTAAGTCGGAGCTGTCACCCCATACGAAGCTGTACTCGCTGCCGCCTGTGTTGTCGTAGTTGAAGTACCATCTTTGGGTCGACGGCCTATACAAACCTGCCGTATCCTTTCCATCACCGTTCCAGTCTCCTACGACCGGTACGTCGGAGCTGTCACCCCATACGAAGCTGTACTCGCTGCCGCCTGCGTTGTCGTAGTTGAAGTACCATCTTTGGGTCGACGGCCTGAATAGTCCTGCCGTATCCTTTCCATCACCGTTCCAGTCTCCTACGACCGGTATGTCGGAGCTGTCACCCCATACGAAGCTGTACTCGCTGCCGCCTGCGTTGTCGTAGTTGAAGTACCATCTTTGGGTCGACGGCCTGAATAGTCCTGCCGTATCCTTTCCGTTACCGTTCCAGTCTCCCACAACTGGTATGTCGGAGCTGTCACCCCATACTAGGCTGTACTCGCTGCCACCTGCGTTGTCGTAGTTGAAGTACCATGTTCGGGTCGACGGTCTGAATAGTCCCGCTGTATCCTTTCCGTTACCGTTCCAGTCACCCACAACGGGTATGTCGGTGCTGTCACCCCACACGAAGCTGTACTCGCTGCCATCTGCATTGTCGTAGTTGAAGTACCATGTTCGGGTCGACGGCCTGAATAGTCCTGCCGTATCCTTTCCATCATCGTTCCAGTCGCCCACAACGGGTATGTCGGTGCTGTCACCCCATACAAAGCTGTACTCGCTTCCACCTGCGTTATCGTAGTTGAAGTACCATCTCCCGGTCGAAGGCCTATACAAGCCCACTTCGTCTTTTCCGTCATTGTCCCAGTCGCCCACAACGGGTATGTCGGTGCCGTCACCCCATACGAAACTGTACTCGCTGCCACCGGCGTTGTCGTAGTTGAGGTACCATGTTTGGGTCGACGGCCTGAATAGTCCTGCCGTATTCTTTCCATCACCGTTCCAGTCACCCGCAACCTCTATGTCGGGGCGGTCGCCCCAGACGAAGCTGTACTCGCTGCCACCGGCGTTGTCGTAGTTGAAGTACCATGTCCTGCTCGAAGGTCTGAAGAGGCCAGCAGTATCCATAGCGGCAGAAGGACTGACGGTAATGCCCCTGGTTGCACTCGCGCCATAAGACTCACCGTAAGAGCTTGAGGACACTGATGTAGACAGCGTGTAACCCGTCGTTGAACCTACCGTAGGCGCCCGAACCGTCCAGGTAGCAGTCTTGCTGCTGCCTGATCCTGGGCTAATTGTTCCCAACGACTGCGGATTCGAGCCACTTATGAGGGTGAACCCAAATGGCAGGCTCAAAGTCGCTTGAACATTATGACCGTTAATAGTACCCGTGTTCATCACAGTTGTCGAAGCCGTAAACGTCGCGCCGCTGGCTACACTGCTGGGAGCTGAGAGGCTTGCACTCAATGTTGGTGGATTAGCCTGCGATATACCATCTATGGCAATTGCGTAGCTCTCAGAAGTCATTCCGGTGGGAAGAGAAAACGGTGAGATCTTCAGTATTGTCGATGAGCGATAAGCATCCGACTCCACTTGTTCAATATTACTTATCGACGAAGTCGAAGAGTCAACCCATCCTCCATTCGACTCATCGTACATATATAGGTCCAGATCGCTAAGATCCAGCCAATATGTTGGATAGTTCGCGTTGTTGTATGTAACATGCCTATCCCATACTAGTGTTGCCGTTTCTCCACTGTAGACATTTGTCGCCTTGAAGAATTTCTCATCCGAAGCTGTCAAGCTACCAGTACGTACGTCAGACTTATCAAGTTCTGCTCGATCCAAATCCACATAGCCATATCCGTAAACGTTGTCAGGACCTGTTGTCCCCTTGTCCTCAGCAGTATTTAAGAGAATTGCTTTGAACGCCCTTGGAGATCGCCACGAATAATCCATAAGCAGCAGAACGCTTCCAGCTATGTGTGGCGCGGCCATACTGGTTCCCGATTTAGATACGTAGTCTGGATTCCCACCTTCCCAGTTATAGTTGCACGACATTATAGAAGATCCAGGCGCTACAATATCAGGTTTAATTCTACCGTCGCCCGTAGGGCCTCTGCTGCTATATGAAGCTATCACGTCGTCAATACGCGTAGCTGTGTTTTGATCATCAATCGCGCCTACTGCGATTACGTTGTACGCAGATGCAGGTTCACCTACTGTTGTACCAGTAGGACCGTCATTTCCTGCGGAAACGGCTACCGGTGTGGAATAGGAATAAACAACAGCATCCATAAAGTGACAAAATGCTGTATCTCCATTTGACCCTGGACTTCCACTATAGCTAAAACTTATGACATCAGCTTCATCGGAAACAGTTCTCAATGCCCAATCGATGGCGGCCATCCCATCGCTCCAATACATCCAACCCTTGCCGTCAGTACCACGCCAACCAGCCTTAGCATTTATCAGCTTATCCAATCCGTAAGCAATACCTTTGTACGTAGCGTCGGTGCTAGCGACGATACCTGCGCAATGAGATCCATGTCCCTGAAGATCATCAGAGCTAAATTGATTGTCATTGTATGACGGATCGGATATTGCTGCGCTATGGAAGATGCCTGCATAATCAACCGATAGGGCAGGATGCGTGCCATCGATACCTGTGTCGACTACGGCGGCGTCCCAAATCCCACCGTCATATCCGCCGCTCCAAAACCAATAAGTATCTATCGCTTGTGCGCTTATATCTAGTGTCGATGTCATTTTCTGATCATACCAGATTCCAGCGACCGAGGGATCGTCAATCAGGACTTCCAGTTCATAAACTGGCACGTTTGCGGCTATGCAGTTGTATATAACCCCTCTATACCTGACTTCAAAGCCACGATCCTCCAAATTTTCTACAATCGGAGCTTGGATCTGATAAGCTAATGGTTCAGATTTTCCATAGATCTCCTTTCTCATCTCCAAAATCTCATTTTCCATCCTCTTTTTGACCTCATTGAGCACAGCGATCTCTGCTTCTGTGAGCGGCTCTCTCTCCGCTGCATCAGGACGTAAATCTTCCACAGAAACGGTTTTATTCTCCCGTCTTTCATATATCTCCATAGCGGGGGCCTTTATCTCCTCGAATTTCTGTTCATAAATCGCCATGACCCCGTTGCTCACTTCATACGCAGGTTGCTCTGTGAAGACAATTATTACAGGAATTACATTGTTGGCGTCACCCCGCAAAAGATCTCTCAGGATGCCATCCAATTTTAGCAGGTTGGGATCTTCATAGAGTTCAGATGCTTCCTTTTTGAGTATTTCCTGCATATCACTGTAGACAAAACCGTTTTTATCCTCGTACCTGGTCTTTTCCGTCTGGAGATCCTTGATAATCACAATATCTTCTCCACTGATCGAGCTTACGAATGACTCTTTGTATTCGTTAGCCTCAGGTTGCCTCATCCCAATAACAGGCGTCAAAATCAGCATGGTCATAACAAGCCAAGCTATATATGACGCTGTTATTATTCTCATGATTTTCATACTTTCCCCCCATACATATCTATAATTCTCGATATGTAGCATAAGTGTCTCTCAAATCACTATAAATAAGTTTCGGAAAAAAAATAATAATAAAAACTAAATCAAATTTGAATCACCCCCCATACAGATCCAGAATCTTTCAGTAAAATTTCAAATCAGAGGCTTGGGTATAATCCCAGGAACAAATGAACATGGTTCCATACAATTCCTATGGCATAAATTTTATATCTTCGTTCCATACAAAAATTGTTGAGGATCGACTCACAATATTTTTTAATGTATTTATTTTAAAATAAATACCCCCCAGCTTGCTGTGGTTAGGATAGTCACAAAAACGACTTAAGGATTGTTGCCTCTGTATGGATGGTTGAGCCGAGATAGACAATGTCAGATATAATCCACATTTATGCTAAAGCACAAGGAATCCCCGAAATAAGAGGGACCTGAGCGCAGATGAATTGGTCGGGGTTCGAGTAGTTGATGACCGAACGCGAACATTCCCTGCTGCTTGCAGCGGGGTGCGCTGTTTGACTGGAGAATATCCTGTGAGGATTTCGATTATCCCGCGATAAGCGTTCTTTGAAGGGCTCTACCTCAATGTTTTCAATTTGAACGTTCTATTAACTGGTTTTTTCCCCTAATATCGATTAATTTGTGTTATTTCTGCCTTAATCTTCACACATTACGGGATTTTCTTGATAGCTAACGCTATCCCGTCTCCTTATTGACGATACCATGAAGATTATATAAATTGTAACCAATCGCTTTGAACATCACCTTTATCGCTGCATTTTCTACTGTTGTGACCATGACATGACCCGACCTGAATACAGTCTTTATGACACTGAAACATCTCTCAACCGGAGATCGTTTCTTACTGATC
>Ga0334892_1002795_pt1 | contig 12033 bp, 6 predicted proteins | sample GraSluR3_MG_4_FD_207213 | JGI IMG/M metagenome (GOLD analysis project Ga0334892, IMG submission 207213) | Sludge microbial communities from methane-producing bioreactor in Wageningen University, Netherlands - Granular Sludge_15_04-R3 | ecosystem: Engineered > Bioreactor > Anaerobic > Unclassified... | reverse complement strand
ACATGCGTACAGGTTCTATCGGTATTTACTATCAAGCTTACGATCTGTTGGGAGAGAATATCTTTGTCGATAATGGAATCGAGATCTATTGGGGACTGAGTGGAGATGCTGTTAACCACAGGGTTGTCAAGAATGGAGACGATGTATATGTAGCCTGGCAGGATACACGCTATGCAAATTTTGGTGATCAGATAAAGGTTCAGAAGATCAATATCGATGGAGATTTACAGTTCATAGAAAATGGTATTTCTGTTATCACAGAACACTCGGGTAGACATCAGGAGAGTTTACAGGCAGTTCCACATCATCAGGGGGGATTGGCAATGACCTGGACAGAACAGCCAGACGCATTTGTTCTTATCTATGCACAGGCGATTGATGAGAATGGTGATCCTCTCTGGGGTGATATGGGGATTAGGACATCAACCCTTGACTACTGGTATGCTCAGGCCAATCCAAAGATCTCTTATGATGGAGAAGATGGATATATTGTCGCCTGGGATGAAACTAACCAGTCTTCTACCTGGGAGAGAGATATCAAAGCTCAGAGAATAGTGAATGGTGAACGAGTATGGGATGAAGAAGGTGTTCAAATCGCCTATCAAACTGGAGGCAGCCAGGTAGACCATTTCCTTGAGAATGTTATTGAAAGATATTTTGTCTGGTTCCGTTCGGATCAGACAGACATCTATGCCAAATTGCTCGATGAAGATGGTGAGGTTGCTGACGGATGGGATGATTACGGAAACCTGATTTGTTCTGCTAATGGAAACAGGACATCAACCAGATCTGTTATTACTGATGAGGGTTTATTGATTGTCTGGGAAGATAAGAGAGACGGTGCTTCTGATATTTACGGTCAGTTGATTAACGAAAATGGTGAGATACAGTGGGAAGAGAACGGAAAACTATTGATTGATTACGAAAACGATCAATCCATCATCACTATGCAATATGATAATGACTACTTTTATCTTACCTGGCGTGATGCCCGTATCGATCCCGGGGCTCAGGATGTTGCAATTCAGAAGTTCGATATGAATGGAGAACCTGTTTGGCCAGAACCAGCACCATTTGTTGTTAGTAATGATATTATTCAAGACAATCCAACAATGGTCAAGGTCGGTGAGAATATCCTCGTTGCCTGGGAAAACGATTACAGTGATATAGGGGCTGATGTCCATGTTCAGTTGATAACAGGAGATAATGGTAATACAGCCTGGAGTTCAGAAGGTGAAGTATTAGTGGCTGCAGAGAAGAGACAGGTCCTTGCCAGATTAGTTTCCTTCGATAATATGTATGCATTTTCTGCCTGGTCAGATGGCAGGTCAAGTGGTAAAGAGGAGATCAAAGGTATTTATGCTCAAAAAATAGATGCTACTTTCGGTACACACGCTGATGACCCCTCTGTTATACCCGCCAGACACCTGTCTCTGCATCCCAACTATCCTAATCCCTTTAATCCAGAAACTACCATCGCCTTTGACCTGACCCGTAATGATCGTGTTTCTCTGAATGTGTACAATGTCCGAGGACAATTAGTGCGGACTTTGATAGATGGCGAATATCTGGAAAGTGGCAGACATCAGCAGGTCTGGAACGGTTTGGATAACAACGATAGAAAAGTTGGAAGTGGAGTTTATTTCTACAGACTTCAGGGTGAAAATGCCGAACAGATCATGAAGATGCTCCTTTTGAAATAGTACAATGAATTGTGAAGCCCATTCCCGGTTGAAACCGGGAATGGGCAGTTCAAATGGTAAGAATATAAGAGTGATTAAATGAACACGGTTTTGAAGAAAAAGATAAAAATGATACCGTAAAGGGTGATTATTACCCTTGAGCGGAAGGAGAGATGTAGTGCGCATATTATTTTTCATCGCTGCTTTATCAATAGTAGCTACTACAATGTTTGCCCAACTCTTACCCATCCCTGATTTCTATCATCGTTACGACGATATGATTGATCAGATCTTGTTCTGGGAAAACGAGTATCCCGATCTGGTGATGGTTCAACAAATTGGCTTTTCACAACAAGATGGGATTCCGATCTATGCTGTGAAGATATCAAATAATGTTCAAGAAAATGAAGATAAACCGGCAATACTGGTGGTTGGAAGTCTTCATGCCGAAGAGATTCTGGGTAACGAAATAGTTATGTCTCATATGGAAGATATACTTTCTTTACCCTTTGCTCCACCACATAATTCCTGGTTAGCCAATCTCGAACTCTGGTTTATTCCGAACCTTAATCCAGAAGGATTACAGGTAGTTATGGACAACTGGGATGTAACTTACAGAAAGAATAAGCGAGATAATAACGAAAACGGAGTATTTGAATACATTCCAGGTATGGGACAGGATATTGATGGTGTTGATCTGAACAGAAATTTTGATTTTAACTGGGTTCATGGAGATACACTCTATCATCCCGGCGGAAATGAGCCTTTTGACTACTATCGTGGACCTAATCCAATGTCAGAGTCGGAGATACAAGCTCTGACAAATCTACTCGAACAACAACATTTCGTTTATGCTATTATCTGGCACTCTTCCAGGTCAGGACTCTTTTCAGAGAAGGTCTATTACTCTTTCAATTGGTATAATCATAGACCCTCACCTGATCTCGATCTTGCTCAATCAATAGCTCAGGGTATTGCGGGAAATATTAGAAAATACAACAGTTCTCAATACTATGAATACCTGCCATCACTCTCAAGAACAGGTAATGCACACGACTGGTTCTATAAAGAATATGGTACAATCCAGATAATGATCGAATGCGGTACTTCCAATCTTCAACCCCAGGACCAAGCACATATGGAGGCTATCGTAACGGAAACTAAGAAAGGACAGTCATGGCTGTTCAATCGAGCACGAAACGGTAATTTGCCTGAGAGCCCTATGCTCACAGGTCATATAAGAGATGCAGCCATGAATGAACCATTACAGGCTGAAGTTATTGTTGAAGAGCATCATGGTCGTTTCTTTACCCCAAGAATGAGCGATGCAGAATACGGTAGATATTGGCGTCCTCTACTTGCTGGACTTTATACAGTAACAGTAAGGAAAAAGGGATATGAGACACAGACAGTGGAGAATGTTGCAGTTAATAATTCAGGTTGGAGGACACTTGATTTTGACCTGCAAAAACTTCCCGAGACAGAATTTACTGGAACAGTTCTGCTTGAGAATAGCCCCGTAGATGCTGAGATTATCCTCTCGGATATCGAGGATGATCTTATTTTCGTAGAAAATGGACAATTCAGCTTCTCGACCTATGCAGGGAATAAAGACATAAGGGTTGTAGCCGATAATGCTTATCCCTATATTGGTTCTGTCTATCTTCAGCCTGGAACTCATCAGATAGAGATCAATCTCAGTGAAGAGCATCTGATATTTAGTGAAGATTGGGATTCGGGTTGCCCCTGTTGGATAGTAGATGGTCCGTGGCAGACTATCAGCGAAAATTCAATGTCAGGAGAGGCAATTACAGATAGCTGGGACGGTGGCAAGAACTTTTATGCTCCGAATACAGATGTTCATATTACTACCGAATTCCCTATCAATCTTATCTCTTACACTCCACCTCAATTCCAGGCTCCGTATCTGATATTCTGGCAACATCTCTATACAGAGTGGGATTATGATTTTGTCTATGTGCAGGCTTCAACAGATTTAGAAGCAGATCCGGATGATTGGATTACGCTCTATAAGAATTCCGGAAAGTTCGACTACTGGCATCCAGTCTATGTTTCTCTGGGATCTCTTGTAGGGGATGAGTATTATATCCGATTCAGGCTAACTTCAGATTCTCCCGATAGTAGATTGGTAGATCCGGGATGGACTATTGATGATATCAAAGTAGTAGCTGGAAGTGCTCAGATATCCCAGATTGAATCAGACGATCAGGATATAGTGATACCGGAAATCACACTGCATCAGAATTATCCCAACCCCTTCAATCCCCAGACCACAATCTCTTTCACTATAGAAAGAGCGGAGATAGAATCTGCCGAAATCAGCATTTATAACATCAAAGGTGCCCTGATTCAAAAGATCACTCTGGACGAAGAACATATCAATCAGGGGTCAGTAGTATGGGATGCAAGTGATAACGCCAGTGGAGTTTATCTTTATAGACTGACAGTTGATGGGAAGCACAATGATATCAAGAAAGCAGTTTTGATAAAATAGATGTGTAATAGAATATAAACTTTTATGGAGGAATCATGAAGAAATATATACTGGTATTGTTATCTGTTCTCTTTATTGTATCGATCTATTCTTTTCAGCAGGAGATCACACCATTATCATCCGATGTGGTTAATGTTCAGCTATCAATTACCCCGGAGCAGGACACAGATGAGGTAATCTCTCAGACCTTTGCTCTACTGGCTGATGGAGTTGATGTTCAGATTAATGATATGGTCTTAGCTGTATACGATCAAAATGGAGAACTGGTAGAAAGAAGAAGTGAGCTTGATTATTCCAGGGTCAGATTGACAAATAAATTCACTTTCAGAGAGATGTATGGTTTTACATTTGCCGTGGAATTAATCAGTGAAGATAATGGCCAGAAGACTATTATTGAAGAGTTGAATTATGATGTTATCGGACAGGGGACCAGGGCGATGCCTGAAAAGGTATCGGAAACATTCTTGCCACTTTATGAAGCTCTAGCGGTTAATTTTAGAACTTCATATCTGGTTAACCTCCCCTATAAACAACCAGCTTTACTGATCATCAGCCATGCTGGTGCTACAGAACTACCAACAAATGATTTTGCACGCTGGAAAAGAGCACGAGGTTTCGATGTGACTGTAGTTAATCTGGAAGATATCGGGACTAATCCCACCAATACAATGATTAAGAACTTTGTAGCCGATTTCTATAATAATGCAGAGAACAAGCCTGATTATTTGCAACTGGTGGGTAATGCCAGAACCGGTGCAACACTTCACCTCCCCACTTTCTATACGGGACCAGATAATGATGCTACCGATCTTCCTTATGGCTTGATCAATGGTGATGATTATTTTCCGGAAATATTGGTAGGTCGTTTCTCGATCAATAACAGCTATGAGTTGGCTACAGTTGTAAATAAGACAATTAAATATGAGAGAGAACCTTATCTGGAAGATAGTGACTGGATGAACAGAACACTGGTTGCAGCCGGTAATTACGCATCTACACTCCCGATACCGGTAACTCCTGTTCTCTTCTCCAAATGGTTGATGAATCTTTTCTATGATGTTGGTTATACGGAAGTAGACACGATTTTCTGGTATCCCGGTTCACCACCGATGACAGGACAGGTAATCGATGCAGTAAACAGAAGTGCACAGTATATAAACTATCGCGGTTGGGGAGCTGCAATGGGCTGGCACTATCCACTCTTTCATACTGATCATCTGGTAACTACAAATTGTGGTAGTAAATCACCGATAGTTACCTCTATTGTTTGTAACACTGGCGATTTCGTTAATTCGAATCATAACCCCTGCTTTGGAGAAAAATGGATGATTATGGGAACTCCAATAAATCCCAATGGAGCAGTTGGATTTATTGGGCCAAGTTACCTCCATACAAGTACAGAGTTCAATAATGCGATAGCTTCAGGCTTTCACTGGGGTATACAAAGAGAGGGTATCAGGTGTCTGGGAACTGCTCTTTTAAGGGGTAAGATAGAGATATACAACGGTTATCCCAATGATCAAGCACCGGGTGGACTGGTTGAGTTTTATTTCAGTATATATAATGCTCTTTCTGATACATCTTTAAATACATGGGTTCGTATTCCTGACGAGATGAACATAGTATTGCCTGCACAGATTGACCAGGGAACCAATTTCATCGAATTTGATGCTCCTAATATGTCAGGTGGGTATGTTACATTAACAAGAGATGAAGAGGAATACACGACCCATAGAATCGAAGATAATTATGCCTTTATCCCCATTGATCCTGAAGAACAGGGTGACATAATAATGACTGTAACAGCTAAGGACCATATACCCACTATCCAGACTATTGAGATTGCCTCTTCGGAGAATATAACTCTTATGGAATACAATTTTGATGGGGCTGAAATCAATCCGGGTGAGACTATTACTCTTAATACAACTTTAAAGAACTACGGCAATTCAACAGTATCGGGAGTATCAGCAACATTGAGTAGCAATCAGGAAGAATACATAACGATAACCAGTAATACAGCAGACTTTGGAGATCTTGAAGGAGGTGGGACAGCTGCAGGGAGTTTCGAATTCGAAATATCTCCCGATTGTCCTCATCACACAGTGATACAATTTACTCTGGATATATCACCTACTGATGATGTAGCCAAGCTACAGGTTTTGGTTGTTGGAATTCTATTCGAGATAGATGACCATTTAGTAAATTCTCCTAACAATGTTTTAGATCCGGGAGAGACTGCAACCATAGACGTTTCCATAACCAATATCGGTAATGTCGATGCCTATGATCTGATTGCTTATGTAGAACCACAATCAGATGCCGTGTATGGTGTGACATCAGATCCGATTAGTTTTGGTGATATTATGATTGGAGAATCTGGTACAGCGTCTTTTGAAGTCACTGCTAACGAAGATGCGTTTGTTGGTCGTCAAGTTTATTTCGTGCTTCATTTCGAAGATCAGGTGGGCAGGCTAACATCGAACTATTTCAATATTACACTGGGTGAAGTGACCAATGTCCATCCGACCGGACCATGCAGTTATGGTTACTATGCTTACGATAGCTTTGATACAGAATATCCCTATGCACCGGAATATTACTGGATAGACATAGATCCCGAAAATGGTGGGCCAGGTAACGATTTATGGTTAGGTGATGATGAGACTGTGACGATGGATATGCCCTTCACTTTCCGCTATTATGGAATTGATTACGATGAAATATCTATATGTTCAAACGGCTGGATTACCTTCATACCAACCGAAGAGATCAACTTCCGTAATTGGCCGCTACCTTCACCGATTCCTCCTAAAGGTATAATTGCACCATTCTGGGATGACTTGAAGGGACTAGATGATGTCGACAACGAACTCAGACTTGCCTGGTATCATGATGATGTTAATAATAAAATGATCATCAGCTGGCTTGATGCATATAGTAATGCAAATCTGACTCCAAGCGGAAAAGAGAAAATTCAAATTATCCTGGAACCGCGACCGGATCAGGATGGAGATATAATTTTCCAATACAACACTGTCTGGAATCAGAATCACACACGTAATTATTCAACTGTTGGTATAATGAACCATACACGAACAGTCGGGTTGCAATATACCTATGCTAATATCTATCCCCCCTCTGCAACCCAGCTCCAGGACGGTATGGCAATCAGAATAACAACCGATGCACCCGATTCATACACTTATGCAGAAGATACGACAATTCCCGAATCTGCTCTTTCGCTAAACCAGAACTATCCCAACCCATTCAATCCGGAAACAATGATAGAATTCACTCTTCCCGGTCAGAACCATACAATTCTGGAAGTATTCAACATCCGTGGCCAGAGAGTAAAGACTCTTGTGGACCGGATACTGGAAGCAGGAGTTCATAATTTTGTCTGGAACGGAACCGACGATAGTGGTAGAATAGTAGGGAGTGGAGTCTACCTATATAGATTATCAACACCAGAGGACTCTAAAGTAGGTAGAATGATCCTCATGAAATAGATAACGACTGATAATTCAATCCGAATATCGTAAAGCCTGTGAATTTTCCTTCACAGGCTTTTTGTTTATAATTACTCGATTACATAAACTAATGGGGTTAATTCAGATTGACATATTGAGATGTTACCAATTAAAAGGTCTAAGTGAGGTATTTATGAGATCGATCAGTGTATCAGTGCTGTTTATCATACTAATTGTTACAATGGTATCCTGTGCGCCTTCAGGTAGATATACAACCGATACGAGAACCACTCCACGCAGCAGATATTACCGAACAACATCACCTTACAAGGATTTGCCCTCCTCAGGCGAAAACTATAGAGTAGGTGCAACTTTTAGATGGATGACATCATATTATGGAGAAGATTTCCACGGAAGGCAGACATCTAATGGAGAGATCTATAATATGTATGCTATGACTTGTGCTCACAGAGAACTACCTTTTAATACTATAATCAAGGCAACGAATCCGATGAACAATAAGTCAGTAACTGTGAGGGTTAATGATAGGGGTCCTTTTGTCTCAGGCAGAGAACTCGATCTCTCTTTAGGAGCAGCAGAGAAGATTGATATGATAGATAAGGGTGTCAAAGAGCTGCATATTGAGATTATCAGTCTGCCTTAAAAAAAGCCTGCCCATCGGATTGGGCAGGCCCGAATCTAATACTACTATTATCTTCTTATTCTCTGAATTATTCAACTATTATTGTCGTACTGCTGCTGACTTCAGAACAGATCTCTAATGAAACTTCAATCTCAACAACTCCCTCTTCATTCTCGGCTGTATATATATTTTCTGCTATCCCTTCCTCGTTAGTCTCAACAGGAGCATCAATGTTGAAGGAACCTTTATCGGCTGTAAAGAGGATATTCTTTCCTGATACTACACCACCGAATTGGTCTGATAAGATTGCATATACTGTCACTGTAGCCCCAGGTGAGATAGTCTCTAACTCAACCTGAACCTGTATATCTGGCAGCAGATCAAGATGGATTAACTTTTCTTCCATGACTGACGGGAACCGTTCTAAACTTGCTTTGAAGGTATCAATACCGTAAGCTAATGTGTCAGTAACTGTATATAACCCCTGGGCAAATCCTTCTTCGTCGGTGATAATGAAATCTTCACTACCGGTTCCGACGAAAAGACTGGTTGTCTTATCATAATCAACGATGATCTTCACTTCTGATATAAATCCCGAGCTTCCAGCGAGTTGAAAGTCAATTACAGTATTGTCGAGGTTGCAGTTGCCACCATCACTATACAAATGATCATTGACAACATTGACTTCAATTTCCGGTCTTATACCTTCTCTTTCATCACAAGAGATCAATAAAACCAGTAATATGATAACACAGGGGAATATGATTAGCTTACGCATCTTTAACCTCACATTGAGTCGATACTTTCGATATAACGACGGGCAGTAGTACCGAGTCTTCTATCATTAATGATTTTCTGAAACTCTTCTCTTGCTTCCGTAAATCTTTCCTCTTCAAAAAGCATCAGCCCTTTATAGTAAATAGCATTACTGTTCCTAGGGTCGTCTTGAAGTAACTGATCGACCTTCTCCATAGCACTCAAGAAATCACCCTTATCATAGTATTTTGTCAGCAATAACAGAGTAATATCACGGTTAAATCTCAGCTGGTTAGATCGTTCGTAGTATTCAATAGACCTGTCTTCATCTCCGATATCCTCATAGAACTTGCCCATATTACGATAGACGGTAACAAGTACATTTTCAGGTGGATCTGTCTCCAGAAAATCTTCATAAGCTCTGATTGCAGCTCCTGGATTACCGGTTCGATAGTGAAGCAGTGCGATGTTCTGTAATACTTCTGCATCCTGTCGAAGTTCAAATGCATTGTTGAACCAGGTTAGTGCGTTCTGATTATCCTCCATTCCGAGATAGAGTCGTGCAATAGTTCTTCTAACTATAAAATCAGGGTTTTCACGGTCGAAATCCTGTAATACGTTGATAGCACTTTCTGGGTCGTTTAAATTCCGTTCATAAATTTGAGCAATCTGTCTCGGATAGACATCATTTTGCGGATCCATTTCCATTCTTTTCTCGATAATTCTGACAGTGTTTTCATAGTCCTGTCCCTGATAATAAGATGTCTGCATAGCAGCAAGCATCTGATTGATCTTATCCTGTAAAGGAATATTATCTTCTTGTTCTGCCCTTAAGAAATAGTTATATGCTTCTTCATATTTATTTGCCGCAGCAGCATACTGGCCTTCGTCATAAAGTGCATCTGCTTCTGCTGCCGCTTCATTTCCAAGTCTCTCCAGCGGTTTGTCAGCATCTACAGCAACTAAAGCCAGAGACATTAACATCAGGCAACTTGCAATGATTACAACTCGCAACTTCATCTGTAACCTCCTCTAGTTCATATCCTATCTTTAATATATTTAACTGGTCATTTGTCAACTAGTTATTCACTCATTTTGCCTTATTGTTCGTTTGAATGGTCAATGTTTCCAGGCATTCACTTCAATTCTTTTCCATTTACTGTTAAGACACCTGACTCTCCAGAATCCCCCGTTTTTTCTCAAAATTTGCTGTGAAGTGTCTTCTGATATTGTCTGATTATTTATCAGTTTAACGAAATCTTACTAATATTGTTCCATTTATTATCAAGCTCTGGGATGAAACATAGCGTGGTTTTCTTTAATGAATCGGAGGTCGATATTGGTGTATATTTGTGTTGTATTGATACTTGTATGTCCAAGTAGAGTTTGAACGATACGAAGATTCGCACCTGCTTCCAGCAAGTGTGTTGCGAATGAATGTCTGATTGTATGAGGAGAGATTTTTTTCTTGATCCCTGCTATGATGGCGATCTTCTGTAATATCTTCCAGAATCCCATACGTGAGAGTTTTTCTCCATTGTAGTTAAGGAAGAGAAAGGTTGTCGGTTTTGCTCTACTCAGTATAGGGTGTATGTTATCATAATACTTTCGGACATAGGAGATAGATTTACTGGCTATTGGAATCAATCTCTCCTTCCTGCCTTTGCCGAATACTCTCAATAGTTCATCTTCCCAGAAGATGTCATTTATAGTGAGATTAAGCATTTCCGAAACTCGGATACCTGTTGCATACATCAATTCCAGAATAGCCCTGTTGCGAATGTCCAGTGGATCAATCAGAGGTATGGAATCTAACATATGAAGCATCTCATCAACAGAGAGAATATCTGGGATATGCTGTTTGTATGACAGGTTTGGTATATCATCAGGTTGAAAATTTACCGGAGTGTCTTCAGCAATCAGAAAAGAGAAGAAAGAGCGAATCGTTGAGCGTTTTCTGGCGATTGTGTTGTTCGTTATACCTATCTCTTTAAGATCATTAAAATAATTAACTATATCTTCCAGCTTGATGCTACCAGGCTCTTTCTTTATATAATCGAAAAAACCAAGTAGGTCGAGTTCATAACTCATTATACTGTTTTCTGTCAGCCCCTTTTCCGTTCTGAGATAAAACAAAAAGCTATTGATTGCAGCCAGTGATAGGGGAGAGATAGCTCTGCTATTCATCAGAGATCTCTTGCGAAGTTCATTTTTGTTTTTCTTCATAAATTCCGCAATTTAAGCGTAGAAATTGAATGCTGACAGACTTAGAAGTAGACCATTGTTTAATCGAATAGAAAACTGATATTCTACCTGTTAACTATCCTTTTCATGATGGTAGTTCAGTGCTTCTCTCGTTATAGTAACATCATGAGGATGGCTCTCTTTTAAACCAGCAACTGTGATTTCGATAAAGCGAGCTGTTTCCCGCAATCTTTCAAGATCAGCAGCTCCGCAGTAACCCATACCAGCACGTATCCCGCCTAATAACTGATAAAGATAGTCTTTGAGAGGACCTTTATAGGGAACCATCCCTTCAACCCCTTCAGCGACTAATTTATTGGCTTCCACATCATCCTGAAAATAACGGTCTTTACTGCCACGATTCATAGCACTCAACGAGCCCATTCCACGATATGCTTTGAATCTTCTGCCGTTTACGATGATAAATTCTCCGGGACTTTCATCGGTTCCAGCAAAGAGACTCCCCAGCATGACCGCACTTGCTCCAGCTGCCAATGCTTTGACTATGTCACCGGAAAACTTTATGCCTCCGTCTGCTATGACGGGGATACTATGCTTTGCTGCTTCCTCAACGCAGTCCATAATTGCTGTCATCTGTGGAATACCCACTCCGGCGATAACCCTCGTAGTACAGATAGAGCCGGGTCCTATGCCTACTTTTATTGCTTCGACACCATTATCAATTAAGGCTTTAGCAGCCTCTGCAGTAGCTATATTGCC
>Ga0334892_1002789_pt1 | contig 12062 bp, 7 predicted proteins | sample GraSluR3_MG_4_FD_207213 | JGI IMG/M metagenome (GOLD analysis project Ga0334892, IMG submission 207213) | Sludge microbial communities from methane-producing bioreactor in Wageningen University, Netherlands - Granular Sludge_15_04-R3 | ecosystem: Engineered > Bioreactor > Anaerobic > Unclassified... | reverse complement strand
CCTCACTGGCCGTCATCGTCGTTTGGGTGTGGATGGAGATGAGCCGGTTTCCGCGCCTGGCGCGGTGGATGGCCGGCGGCGCGTTCGCCATGATTCTTGCCGTGGGGGCGGCCGTGCCCGTGCTCCGTTGCCGCCATCAGCTTGCCGTGGCCGCCGGGTTCGAAACCCGCGACGCGTACCTCGCTCGCCACGAGCCCACCTGGCAGGCGGCCCAAGTGTGCAACGAGCTGTTCGGCCCCGGGGCCCATCTGCTCAGCCAGGACCATCGGGCTTACCACTTCCGATGCCGGGTGACCCGCGAAAGCGTCTACCGGCGCCGCACCCGGTACGACGAGCGGATCGCCGACCCGGCCACGGTCGCCCACGCGCTCGCTCAGGCGGGGTTCACCCACGTGCTTCTGGCCGAGAATCTCAGCGATCGGGGAATCCAGTACGATCCGACCCTCTCGCGCCTGGTCGACGCCCAATCGGCCGCCGGCCAGTGCGACTCGCTGGTGCGTCTCGTCGAGTATCGCTTTGCCGACGCCGACGGAGCCCTACGCCGCTACCGCCTGCTTTGGCTTCGATACGAGCCCTGACCCGAGCGGGGGACGTCAGTCCCCTAAGTCGACGACCGGGCGGCGGCGTCTAGAATTCAGCATGTCGAATCCTCCTCCCCGAATCGCGCGCGAGAAGCGGACCGTTCGGGCCATGGTCCGCATCTACTGCCGGGCCCACCACGCAACCCGCGACGGCCTGTGCCCCGAATGCCGCGAACTGCTCGAGTACGCTCATTGTCGGCTGGATCGCTGCCCATTCGGCGCGGACAAGCCCACGTGTGCCGACTGTCCCATCCACTGCTACAAGCCGGCCATGCGCGAGCGGGTCAAGCGGGTCATGCGCTACGCGGGACCGCGGATGCTCGCGCGGCATCCGATCCTGGCCGTGCTGCACCTGCTCGACGGACGGCGCCGCGCCAAGTCGCGATAAGGGCGGATTGCGGGCAGCAAGCCCCGGTCCCCCTCGCGTGGCGGCACAAGGCGGGTGTATAACGGTCGTCGAAATCGACGCGAACGTGAACGATCCCGAATTCGCCCGGCCGTGCGCCGAGGCGCTGCTGGCCGCCATGAGAACAAACCCGCCTACGAGCCTGAGCCTGAGCGGGGGACGTCAGTCCCCTGAGTAGAGCACGAGATCAAAAGAGCATGAGCTCTCCAGCAGTCTATAACCCGACGCTTGTCCGAGAAGGCAGCGTAGGGCGGAGGTGAACGAGGTCCAACTCATTCCATTTGCCCCGAACTCGAAGACCAGGGAGCCGTCGCCGAACTCGATCGACTCAGGGGACTGACGTCCCCCGCTCGGTGCCGTTGCTGGTAGAACGAGACGGCGAAAACCCATGCAACCCGACACGCTCTCGAACACGGAGACCCCGATGGCCGAACCACGAACCGACATTCTCAAACGATTCCGCCGCAAGATTGCCGAGGGCCAGCCGATCATCGGCGGCGGGGCGGGCACCGGCATCAGCGCCAAGTTCGAAGAGGCCGGCGGCATCGACCTGATCGTGATCTACAACTCGGGACGCTTCCGCATGGCGGGCCACGGCTCCCTGGCCGGCCTGATGCCCTACGGCGACGCGAACGCGATCGTCCTGGAGATGGCCGCCGAGGTGCTGCCCGTGGTCAAACACACCCCCGTGCTGGCCGGCGTGTGCGGCACCGACCCCATGCGCATCATGGAGCGGTTCCTCGCCGAGGTCAAGGCGGCCGGGTTCGCCGGAGTGCAGAACTTTCCCACCGTGGGGTTGATCGATGGGAGCTTTCGGGCCAACCTCGAAGAGACCGGCATGGGCTACGACCGCGAAGTCGTGATGATCCACCTGGCCCGCCACCTCGACCTGCTGACGACCCCCTACGTGTTCGATCGCGACGGCGCCGTCCAGATGACCGAGGCCGGGGCCGACGTGCTCGTGGCCCACATGGGACTGACCACGTCGGGGTCGATCGGGGCGAAGACGGCCCGCACCCTCGAACAGTGCGTGCCCGCAATCGACGCGATCGCCGAGGCGGCCAAGGGCGTGCGCGACGACGTGATCGTCCTGTGCCACGGTGGTCCCATCGCCGAGCCCGACGACGCGCAATACATCCTCGATCGCTGCCAGGCCGTCGACGGGTTCTACGGCGCCAGCTCCCTGGAGCGGCTGCCCACGGAGCGGGCGATCCAAGAGCAGACCCGGCGTTTCACGAGCCTGCGGATGCGCTGAACCCGCGTGGACGATTTCGCCGCGCGACGGTGCGCAGGTTTCCGCACGTTCCTCGCTCGGTCCCATGCTTCGCGTGGGAACGCGCCTTTCGGCCGCTTTGCGGCCCTCGGTGGGCGGTGCGCAGCGCGTTGCCGATCGGCCACCTCGCGATTCCTTTCGGCCCGACGAGACGCTATACTGACCTGAGTTGAGGGTGGGCGAGACGGATGGTCGCCCCCGGAAAGAAATCGCATGGCGACGGGCCACAGCCCGACGCGTTGCTTCGCATTCTGCCCCAATGCGGCTTTCGAAGCCGATCGTGCCACCCCGCGGCCAGACCGCCTTGCCGTGAAACCGTTTCTCGAACGAAGGAGTAGGAATGAGCCAAGATCGATCCAATCGCCGCGATTTTCTCAGGCAGGCGGCCGGCACCGCGTTGGCCGGCGCGACGGCGCCCTACGTTTGGACCTCGAGTCGGGCCCGGGCCGAGTCGGCCAACGATCGGCTCAACGTCGCCGCGATCGGTTGCGGCGGACGGGGCTCGGCCGTCGGACACCAGGCCGGCGCGCGGGGCAACATGGTGGCCTGCTGCGACGTCGACAGCCAGCGCGCCGCCCAATTCGCGAATCGGTACGAAAACCGCTGCCAGACCTGCATCGACTACCGGGCAGTGCTCGAGCGCAAAGACGTCGATCTGGTCACCATCGGCACGCCCGACCATTGGCACACGAAGATCGCCATCGAGGCCATGCAGTCGGGCAAGGACGTGTACTGCGAGAAGCCGCTGACGCTGACCATCGAAGAAAGCCGACAGATCTGCCGGGCCGTCGAGGCGACCGGCAAGGTCTTCCAGGTCGGAACGCAGCAGCGCAGCGAATACGACGCCGTGTTTCTCAAGGCGGTGGTTCTCGCCCGAACCGGTCGGCTCGGCGAGAAGCTGCATGCCCTTTCGTCGGTGGGAACCGCCCGCAGCGGCGGGCCCTTCGCCACGAGCGCCCCGCCGGAACATCTCGATTGGGACCTCTGGCTGGGCCAAGCACCCAAGGTCGAATACTGCGACAAGCGCGCCCACTACGAGTTCCGCTGGTGGCTCGAGTACTCGGGCGGGCAGGTGACCGACTGGGGGGTGCATCACACCGACATCGCGCTTTGGGCGCTCGGCGGCGAGAAGACCGGCCCGGTCGAGATCGAGGGCAAGGGCGAGTTTCCCCTGGGAACCGAGGGCGTCTTGGAGATGCTCGCCGGCAAGAAGCCCGCCGTCGAGCCGAACGCGTACAACGTCGCCCACAAGTTCGATTGCGACATGACGCTTCCCAACGGGAACACGATCAAGCTGCTCAGCGGGCCCAACGAATTGATCGTCGAAGGCGACCGGGGCAAGATCCGGGTGAACCGGGGAGGCCTCAGCGGCAAGCCGGTCGAGGATCTCAGCGACGCCGACAAGAAGTGGCTCGACGACGAGGTCGTCAAGCTCTACCGGGGGAAGAAGCCGGGCAGCCACATGGCCGACTTCTTCGAATGCGTCAAGGATCGCTCGCTGCCGGTCTCCGACGTGTTCACCCACGCCGCGTCGGTCAATGCGTGCCACATGGCCAACATCGCGATGCTGTTGGGTCGCAAGCTTCGCTGGAATCCCGACACGTACGAGTTCGTCGACGACGACGAAGCGAACGCCCTGAAGCGCCGCAAGCAACGCGAGCCCTACGGAATCACGGTTTAGCCCGGTCGACGCCCATTCCACCGGATTCGACGCGCCGTCATGCCCCGTTACGTGGTACTCGAGCACGACAGTCCCCGAGGACGCCATTGGGATTTCATGCTCGAGGAGGGGCCGTCGCTGGCCACGTGGGCCCTGCCGGCCCCGCCCGACCACCCCAACGCGATGACCGCCGAGGCCCTGCCCGACCACCGCCTCGCTTACCTCGACTATGAAGGCCCGATCTCGGGCGGCCGGGGCTCGGTCGCGCGGTGGGACTGGGGCACGTTTCGGGTCGAGCGGCGCGACGAGGCCGGACTGACCGTGCGCCTGGCGGGACGGGCGCTTGCCGGCCGCGTGACGCTGGACCATCTGCCCGAATCGCCGGGAAAATGGCGATTCGCGTATCGGCCCGAGCCACGCTGCTGAGTGCAGGGCCGCACCCGCGGAAAGAACCGTACAAGGTTCCGATCGAGACCAACGAGCAATCGGAGTAATGTGCCATGCCCGGGACGACCAGGATCGTTCTCGCTCTTGCCGGATTCGCTTTGTGCTGCGCGGCGCCGCTGGCCGCGCTCGATCGGGGCGCGGCCGCTTCCCAGGAGGCCGGCCCGTCCTACGCCGCCTGGCAGCGGCATCGCGACGACCTGACGCGCCGCGACGACGTCCTGCGGTATTACACGTTCGAGACGGTTTCGCCCGAGAGTCCGAGCGCACCGAGCATCGCGGGCGAGGCGGCGGCGCTGGAGTACGTCGATGCCGAGCCGCTCGCGGTCGTCGCGGGCCGGTGGCCCGAGAAAAAGGCCGTGCGCCTCGACCGGGGGTTCTTCCAGGCCGAACCGTTCGACGTCGGCAGGTCGTTCACCGTCGCGATGTGGTTCCGCAAGCACGGACAGGGCGTTCACCTGGGCAACGGGCGGACCAACGGCATGCTCTTCGCCCAGGGCGACGGCTATTGGAGCGGCCTGCGCGTGTGGACGAGCTATCCGGGCCGCGATCTCCGCTTCGAGATCGGCAGGCCCCGTCCCCAGAGCGCCTTCGGCCTGACGGCCGACGAGCCCGTGCCCGACGGCGTGTGGCACCACGTGGCCGCCGTCTGGGACGGGCGCCAGATGCGGCTCTACCTGAACGGCATTCTCGTGCAGGCGGCTCCTTACGCGGGCGACTACTCCCCGCCCGGCAGTCCCCTGCGCATCGGCTTTGCCGGCGCGGGCGTGGGCTCGGTGAAGATGGACGTCGACGAGGTGGCCGTCTTCGCGACCGCGCTGTCGCCGGGCGCGATCCTGCGCCATGCGTACCTGGGCGACCCGCCGGCGCCGGCCGTCGAGGAGCGGTTCCTCGCGGCCACCGAGGCGATTGCCCGCGGCGACTGGACCGAAGCCGGCGAGCAGTTCGCGGCCGTCGGCGCGATGGACGGCGCGGCGGCCTCGCACCGGGCGGCCGCGCGGCTGGCCTTGGCCCAGACCCTTCGGCGGCGCAACCGGCCCGCCGAGGCCGTCGCCCAGTACGCCGCGGTCTTCGAGGCGCCGGGCGCCCCCGATCGGCTTCGCCGGATGGCCGCTCGGCGGTGCATCCGCGACGAGCGGGGCGCCGTGCAGGCGTTGGCCACGCGGCGGGTGTACGAGCATCTGCTGGGCCTGGACGATCTTTCGCCGCGCGAGCGATTCACGGTCCGCCTGTGTCTGGCGGAGTGCGCCCTGCGTGAGAACGACCCGGAAACGGCCCGAGTGCAGTACGAGGCTGCGCTCGAGACGCCCGATCTCGCACAGCGCGACGCCTGGAACGTGCGCCTGCAAATCGCCCATACCCATCTTCGGGCGCGCGACGACGCGGCGGCCCGAGCCGAGTACGCCCGGCTGGCGGCGCGGGGCGACGTTCTGCCCGAGTTCCTCAGCACTGTGTTGCTGGCGATCGCGCATACCTACGTCCGCGAGAAGGACTACGCTGGCGCGGCAAAGGCATTTGCCGGCGTTCGCGACTGCCGGGTCGCTCCCCCGCATCATCGGCGCGAAGCGGAGCAGCGCATCGAAGAGATGAATCGCCTCGGCCGGGGGCTGCCGGCCCGCGATCCGCTGGCCACGCGGGTCAAGCTGCCGCCGCGACCCGAGCCGGGCGCGACGCGGTACGTTGCCCCGCAGGGCGACGACGACGCGCCGGGCACGAAGGAGCGGCCCTTCCGCACGCTCCAGCGCGCCCGCGACGCGATCCGACGGCTCAAGAGCAATGGCGGTCTGCCCAAGGGCGGGGTCGAAGTCATCGTCCGCGGCGGTACCTACCGGGTCGAAAGCACGTGCGAGCTGACCGAGGCCGACTCGGGCACGGCCGACGCGCCGATCGTCTACCGCGCCCATCCGGGCGAGACGCCGCGCTTTTCGGGCGGGCTCGATCTCGATGGATTCGCCCCGGTCGCCGACGAGGCGGCTTTGCGCCGACTTCCCGGCGAAGCGCGGGGCAAGGTGGTGTGCCTGGATCTCCAGAGCCGAGGCATCACCGACCTCGGGACCCTCGAACCCCGCGGCTACGGACTGGCGGGCTATCCGACCCATCCCTGGGTCGACCTCTACGTCGACGGCAGCCCCCTGGAGCTGGCACGCTGGCCCAACGAGGGCTTCGTCAAGGTGGGGCGGGTCGATCGCGGACGGTTCCGCACCGACGAGTCGGGCGGACCGGGCCGGTTCGAGTTCCACGACGATCGGCCACGGCGATGGTCCGAAGCCGACGACGTGTGGATGTTCGGCTACTGGGGACACCTCTGGGCCGGCCGCAGCGTCAAGGTCGCTTCGATCGACCTCGACGGGCGGCGGATCACCACGGCCGGGCGAACGTCGTACGGCTACCGCGAAGGCCAGCCCTACTACTACTTCAACCTGCTCGAAGAGCTCGATCGCCCCGGCGAGTGGTACCTCGATCGCGCGGCCGGCGTGCTCTATCTCTGGCCGCCCGACGGCCTCGACGGCAAAGTGGTGCAATTCCCCATCTTTGCCGCCCCCTTCGTGAAGATGACCGGCACCAGCCACGTTACCCTGCGCGGCCTGACCTTCGAGCTGGGCCGCGCCGAGGGGATCGTGATGCACGGCGGGGCCAACAATCTGCTGGCCGGATGCACCCTGCGCCAACTGGGCACGAACGGCATCATCGTCGACGGCGGATCGGGCCACGGCATCCTCGGCTGCGACGTGCTCTCGGTCGGGGCCGGGGGCATGCGCGTGGCCGGCGGCGATCCCCGCACGCTCACGCCCGGCAACCACTTCATCGAGAACTGCCACGTGGCCGACTTCACGCGCGTCGATCGCGTGTACGCGCCGGCCGTCCACCTCGACGGCGTGGGCAACCGCATCGCCCACAATCTGTTCCACGATTCGCCCCATCACGGCATGCGCGTCGAAGGATACGAGCACGCGATCGAGTACAACGAAATCCACAGCGTCGTGTACGAGGCCGACGACCAGGCGGGAATCGACATGTTCGGCAACCCGGCCTACCGGGGCAACGCGATCCGCTACAACTACTGGCACCACATCGGCAGCGGACACGACGTGGCCGGCCAGGCCGGCATCCGCCTCGACGATTTCATCAGCGCCGTGCTGGTCTACGGCAACGTGTTCTACCGGTGCGCGGGCGGGCGCTTCGGCGGCCTCCAGATCCACGGCGGCAAGGACAACGTCGTCGACAATAATCTCTTCATCGACTGCAAGTACGCCTTGAGCTTCTCGCCGTGGGGCGAGGCCCGCTGGCTCGAACGGCTCGAGGCGGCGACGGCGTCGGTCGCTCGGCGCGGCGTCGACGTGACGCGCCCGCCGCACTCGACCCGATACCCCGACCTGGCCCGAATGGCCGAGAACGCCGACCGCAACTTCATCTGGCGCAACCTGGCCGTCGCCTGCGGCGAGTTCGCCGCGCGGGACCGCGGCGTCAACGAGTATCTCGACAATTGCGCGTTTCCCGGCGACCCCGGCTTCGTCGACGCCGCCGCCGGCGATTTCACGCTCCGCGACGACGCGCCCGTGTTCGATCGCTTCGGGTTCCGGCCGATCCCCTTCGACGCGATCGGGCTCTACCGCGACGAGTACCGGGCCACCTGGCCGGTCGAGCACTCGGTCACCCCCCACTACTACCGCGAGGATTGAACCTTGCGACGGCGCGGGCGCCCGGCTCGATCGTCATCGGATGCGCGGCCAGTCGGGTCGGCATGCCGGCCTCGGCCGACTCATCGCCCGCAGTCTGCGCGAACCCCAATCGCCCCCCCAATCCCAACCCGACCACACCGCCAGCCGCCTGCAAGAAGTTGCGCCGAGTCCACGGTGACATGCTCTCGCCTCGAGTGCTCAAGCGACGTGGCCACCGCGATCCGCTCATGCGAAAACCTCGCCGGAAACTCAGGCAGTGCCTGCAACACGCAACGCGACGCGGCAAAATGACTTAAGCAGTCAACGGTCCCATTCGTGCCTGGCACCCGTTGCGACCCTACCGCGGAACCAGCAACCCTTCGAAAAGCCGTTCGTACTCCGGCCAAAGACGTTCCGGGCGCCATGCCTGCGCCCGCTCGCGGCAGCGGCGGCTTGCGGCGTCGTAGTAGTTCGGGTCGTCCCAAAGCCGCACGATCGTCTCGATCCAGGGGCGGACTTCTTCGGGCGAGGGCACAACGCGGCTCTCGGGCATGTAGCGATCCGACACGTCGAACACGAAGCCGCACCCGCCGAGCAGCTCGGGCAACGCGCCGCGCCTCGATCCGAGCACGGGGATGCCGTTGATCATGGCCTCGGCCGCCACCCGCCCGAACGACTCGCGGCAGAGCGACGGCATGAGCACCAGGCGGCTCACCCGATAGAAGTCGCGAGGGTCGGGCGTGTTTGCCATGACGTGTAAGTTCGTCAGGCCGCTGAGATCGAGGCCCGTTCGCTCCAACCAACCGGCGCCGGCGCGGCCTTCGACGATCAACAGGCGGATGTCCGGGCGGCGGCGGAACAACTGCTCCGCAATGCGAGCGAAGACGAACGCGCCTTTGTGCGGTTGCGGGTTGACGAAGGTCACGAAGCGTTCCCCGGGCGACGGATCGCAGACCACCCGTTCCCAATCGAGCGGCGAGGGGATCGCGACGGGCTTCAGCCCCAACCGTTCGCGATAGTGCGCGGCCGCACATTCGGACGGCACGACCACGCGGTCGACCGATCCGAACAGCTTCGCATCGCGGTACGCGAAGTTGCGCAGCCAGAACACCACCCGAACCCCCGCCCGTCGCGCGTGTTCGAGCATGGGCCCGGCCAGCCAATGGCCACCGTAGGTCAGCAGCACGTGGGGTTGCCACTGCCCGACCGTGCGCGCAACCCCCTCCAAGTAGTTGCTGCCGCTCTCGCGCGACGGGCGCGCTTCGCAATCGTCGGCGGGAACGAAAACGCACGAGAGAATTGCCCCGTCGCGAAACCAGAGCAACGAAAACCGGCGCCCACGGCCTTCGTGGAGCGTCTCGCGATAGGTCAGTTTCTCGTCGGCCAGGATCTGCCGGACGTCTTCGCCTCGCTCGAAATCCAACAGCGGTCCGCAGAGCGTGCGAACCTCCCACCCGTGCCGCGCCGACATCGCCAGCAGTTCCCTCGCCGACACGGCGGCCCCGCTCGACGGATCGACGTAACCGTGATACGAGGCGAAGAGCAGTCGCCTGCCGAAAGTCTCACGCGGTTCTGCGCAAGCAGACATGGTGCGAATCCCAAGCGGACGGCACGGGAGTACCACATCAGTGCACCGAAAACCGCCACCGGCGTCAATCCTCCCCGGCACGGCAGGTGGGCCCACCGTAAACAGGTATTATGGCGCACCCCCAAACCGCGTGGATCGGGAATTTCTCGAGATTACGCGTGACGGGGTATTGACAGAATGGCGCCGATCGCTAAATTCACGGTTGGGGTGACTTGGCGCACGTCTTCACCACTCCGCGATAGGGGGATGTGTCATGGCCAGGAAACATGCCTCACGGCGCGGGCGCTCGCTTCGCGCCAGCAGGAAGTTGCAGTCCCCCGAGTTGCTCGAGGTGCGGGCGGCCCCCGGTGGGGGCATTGCGGGGCTCATGGTCGGGGCCGCCTGGTTCGATTTCGGCGACCGATCGTCCGAAGGGTTCGGCCCTCGCCCCGACGGCCGCCACCCGCTCGACGAGCTTCTCGGCGCGACCTGCTTGAGCGATCGCACCTTCCGCCCGGCGCGCGCGATCGGCCGGCCCGAAGGCCCGCGGCACATGCCGCTTTCGATCGTGGCCGCGCTCCAGCGGTCGTCCGACGCGCCCACCCCCGAGACCGGGTCCGACCCGACGCCGGCCGGCTCGATCGCGTGGCAGACCGACGACGTGTTCGCGGCGATGTATTCGCGTTCGCCCCGGCGCCTCGATTCGTCGCGCTTCGCCGACGGGTGGGCCCTTGCGCCGGGCTCTGCCGCGACCGGCGACCCCGCGCCGGCGCCCGGGGGCGGCGCGGGCGGCGTTTCCGCCAATGCCGCGTCGGGCATCGCCTCCGCGAGCCCATCGGCCGCCCCGACCCAACCGGCCCCTCGCGACCACGGCGCGATCCGCCCCCTGCGTCTCAATCCCCCGCCAAGAGCCCCCCGCGACCCGGACCTCGGGGGCATCGTCACCATGTCCGGCGGCAGCGGCGGCTCGGGGGGCGAGGTTCCGATCGCCGTCGACGATACCGGTCCGGGCGGGTCGGGAGGCATTGTGTTCATGAATGGTGGCCCACAGAACCCCTACTTCACCTGGGACTCTAACGATTACGACATCCGCAGCAACGACATCTACTCCGGCGAGGTCACGATCACGAAAAAGGCCGATCCGGCACTCGGAACCGCAACAATATCAGGCGCGGGTCTGGTCACCTACACGCCGAATGAAAACGAGTGTGGGCCCGATGACTTAACCTACACACTCTCGAATCAATATGGAGAATCGAACGAGGCGACCATTTTCATCAGAATCGTACCGCACCTGGAGTTTATCTCCGACAGCGAGGACGAGAACTCCACGCTCGGCGAGCCGGGCAGCGAGGTCTATCTCCCCAACGACGACGAGTACGCGTTCAAGATTTCGCCATTTGCGTCTGAAGACACGAGCGTCGGCGCTCCGCTGCTCCAGCCCAGTGTCTTCGGCAACGTGAGCTTCGCGATCACCGCGGGCAACGGCGACGGCTTTTTCCGAATCAACTCCGCCACCGGCGAGATCCAACTGGACAAGCCGGCTGAGGATTGGGGCACCGACACTTCGAAAACCATCGAGATCGAAGTGAGCGGCCAGTTCGCCGATGTCACCGAAACCGATACCGCAAACGTCACCGTGACCCTTCTGCCTGCCGTCGGCGTGGCCGGCGATATTCACGCGGTCGAAGGCTCGGGCGACGACATCAAGTTCCGTATCGCCAGGCCCAGGGGCGACAGGAGCGAAGCGATTACCGTCTATTTCACCATTGCGTGGGCTTCCAGCACCGAGGCGGGACTCCATCCAGACGACTTCCAAGGGAATGGCCACGACATCTTCAGCGGGCCTTCCGTCACGTATCACGCCGAGTATTCCAGTGGTGACACGGCCTGCTACTCAGTGACGATCGCCGCGGGTGCGTACTACACCGCCGAGATCGTGCTGGACCTGATTGGTGGTGACTCCGACGAACCCGCCGAGCAAAGGGAGGAAGCGCGCATCAGGCCCATTGCGGAGCCCTCGTCGGGCGGGTCCGGTGGAAGCGGCGGCAGCAGTGATCCTGCTTATGTTCTCTCGCCTAAATGGAACGTGGGGGAGCTGCCTGGCCTCGACGCCCAGCGTGCCTACTCCTACCTTGACCTTCAAGCTTTTGAAGCGGTGACCGCCTTCGGGGGCGACCCCCAGGACAACGCCCCCCCCGTTTCCATCACGATCTCCGACGTGGACCAAGGCCATCTCAACGACTGTTGGCTCATGGCGACGATCTTGGGCGCGGTACACAAGGACACGGACATCATCAAGAGTCGCATCTCGGAGAGCGATTCTTCAGGCGGCAGGAGTTTTACCGTCAGCTTGTACAACCTGTCTGGCGGGGGCGACACGGCCTATCAGTACGCACTACCGTCACAGAACGTTCTGCGCAACGGATTGAACATGGCAGATTTCGACGACTTCGAGGCGTGCGGCGGCTC
>Ga0334892_1002788_pt1 | contig 12064 bp, 11 predicted proteins | sample GraSluR3_MG_4_FD_207213 | JGI IMG/M metagenome (GOLD analysis project Ga0334892, IMG submission 207213) | Sludge microbial communities from methane-producing bioreactor in Wageningen University, Netherlands - Granular Sludge_15_04-R3 | ecosystem: Engineered > Bioreactor > Anaerobic >... | reverse complement strand
AATTTTTGGTCTAATCTGGTTTCTAGTCTAACCGATACAGTTTGATTAATCTATTCATATTCAAAGCGGAACAGTCCGCCGATGGGCTAAAGTCTTCCCGATTTTCCGTCAAAATTGCTGGTAACGGTTAGTATATGAAAAGTAGGCGATTTTGAAGCACTAACCTTTCGGTTAAACACAAAGTTTGATCTGAGCCGAAAGCCTTGAATTTACTACTGTTTCGCCTATTTTTTATATACATTGTTACCTGCTGTGTTTTTTTATATTTCTTTCATTATGAACTCAATAATCTTGTCTTTTCTCTCTTGGATTATGTCTCTTGTCCAAGTTTGATTGTCGGCTGTCATTCTTTGAATTTCTCTTTGCTGCTCCAAATGAGTATAGCTGCCCCGCTTTTCCTTGAATGGTTTATTTCCGACCGAACAATTATGTGATTTGGATATTAAAAGATAGTTGCCTAAACAGTTTATAAATTGATTTCTAAATTCTTCGTCATAGCTGTCGTAACCTGTTTCAGGATTTTCAGTCTGTGGTGCGATATGTTCTAATTCAGGACTAATAATCTTGTCAAATCGAGTTGGTGTGTAGCCACTTTTTCCTTGACTTTCTAAATGATTTTCATATTTCCACAGCAGATATTTTGCAATGCTGTGATTTAAACCACCTTGAATTGAACGTTCCAATTCATTGTTGTTCCAATACGCCCACCACCAAGAGTCTGACGATACATTTTTCATCCATTCGATTCTGTCAATAATTGGTTGAATATCTGGACTTTCATTTGTGAAGTCTTTGTAAACGTCATTTAGTCGAGATGTAATGTCTGCTCTCGTTCCAATCAGTCTATGACGTAAAACCATTGATTCCAATTTATTACATAGCTGATTGATTTGGTTAATAGACAGTCCAAATTTGTAGGCTTTGATGATAAATGGCATTGCAATACCGATTCCACCAAGTGTAATTAGTGAATGGATTTCTAAATTCTCACGTTCATTTTTACCAAAGAATGTTGTTAAATGCTCAAAGCTTGTAGCAAGTGATTGAGTGAATGACCTTATGAATGGAATTGGATTTTCTTCAGACAACAGTTTGTTGATTTTGTCAACTGCATTTGTTTCCCATAATGAATTGAAATGAACTCTAAGAGTATATACCAAAACATCATCTTCGTTAATTTTATACTCAATTGAAGAAATGGATTTATAAATTTTCTCGAAACGATTTTTAATTTCTTCAATCAAAGCTTCTTTTTCTTCGCCACCGTACAAATGCACGTTGAACATAAATTGAGCTTTGATTATTTCTAAGTTGGAAGGCTTTTTACCCCTATTATTCTGAAAAATGAACATTTGGATTGCTTCTGATTCATCTTGAACTGGATGAGTTGTACACGAAGCGTTTTGAATTGTGTCCAACATTTTTAGCAAATACGATTCTTCTTTATTCGATAAATGAGAAGTAAAGAAATCAAATGCGGTTACAATTCGTTTGGCTGATTCTGTTTCAAGTCCGTTTTTATCCTTCTTGATTTGGTCAATCACATAGTCTTTGAAAAGCTGTTTGTCGTAATCTACTGTCTCAAAACGATAAGTTGATTTCCTTTTGATGATGTCTTCAAAAGCTTCTTCTTCATTTTCGTTTAGGTTTCTTATTTCTTTTAATCTTTTAAACAAAGCCGAAAGAAACATAACAATGGTCGTCATTCTCTGCTGACCATCAATAACGCCAAATTTGTTATCAGCTTGTTCTTCAAAAAGGAAATGCCCGAAATAATACTTTGACTTGGTCGTACTTCGATTATAATCTTCTAAGTCTGAGAGGAACACGTTTACTTGTTTCGGTAGATTCGATTTCTCAAGTTCTGTGTCCCAAGAATACGCCCTTTGATAAGTTGGCACAAAAATGCGATTACCTGCCAACATCTGTTTTATAGTGGTTGATGCTTCCATTCAATTAATTTAAAAAATACAATGGGTGGCTTCGCCACCCATTGTATAAGGTTTTACGCTGCTCTTGTTCCTGTCTTTTTACAATTCTTATCGAAGGTGTAGATCCAACTTCCTTTTTTTTAGTTGAACGAATTTCCTGCTGCATTTTTGAAATCTCCTGTTGAGCTTGCGAGAGTTGCAATCTTTTTTCCTTTCTCGTCATAGGTGTAATACCAACTTCCTTTTTGAAGAACAATGAAGTCCATTCCAATTCCAATTAAGTCGCCTGTTGACGCAGCTAATGTTGCTGATTTTTTTCCACTACTGTCGATAATGTAGTACCAACTTCCTTTTGTCTGTACATCTGAAATTGCCATATTTTGAATTTTTAGTTGTTGCTTACTCTGTTCGGTTTTCAGCATTCCCCGTTTTTTCTGCAAATGTCGAAAGTCAGTCCGTCAAAACGTGTCGTTGTTTTATTGCACGGTCGTCTTTTTACATAGCAGGTAACGGTTGGGGGTGTGGCAAGTGTGGGAGAGCGTGTTACGTTTTCGTCCCCCGACGAAAACGCCCGAGCGGGCAAAACCGCTCCGAAGCTCCAGTATCAACCCACATTGGCTACACCCCTTGTTGTAGCCTGTGCTTTAGTTATTTAATGCTAATATTAAAGTGTCTAAATGTCCAAAAATAGAAACTTAGTCCAAGGAAGAAAAGGAATAACCCCACTATATTTGTAATTGTAACTACAATACCCAAAAATAGGATAACAATCCCTGATAAAAGCATTTTTTCCGAATATTTTAGTAATTCAAGAGCACCTAAGTTTTCAATGTTACGGTAGAATTTGAACACTTCTTTATCTATGTGTAATTGAGCAACAACAATCCATACTATAGAAATTTTAAGAATAAGAAGCCCTAACACATTAATTATTGGATGGTTAAATTGTTCAAGTGGAATAAAAACATAGTATGCACTTGGTAATGCAGAATAGATTACTATCATTACACTAAATATTATTAGAATAATCCAAAAGAATAACCCAACTTTCCTTAACCGATTGTAACTGTCAAGGTTTTTTTGTTCACCATTAGATTTCAATCTAATTGCTTTTCTAAAGCTTTGCCAAAAAACTATCAACCAAACAGCCATTATGAGGTAGGCTGGTAAATTCATTTGTAACATAGGGTCAGTCATAACTTTATTTTTTTTAATGGGTAAAGTCTTTTACTTTGGCAAAAGACTTTACCCATAAATGCAACAAGATTATTTATTTTGCAATAACCTCACAAATAATTTTTTCCCACTTTTCAGCCACCTCCATTTCATTATGGATTGACATATTTATTGCAGAATCATAAAAATTGATTTTACATTCGGGCGTATTTAGATTTGTGGGTTGTAAAACAAGATTTATTCTTTCAATGACGGAACTTTGTTCTTTCTTCGATTTTCCTCCACGCCGTTCTATGCTTAAAGAGCAATTCTTAAAACTCTTTATGTCATATATTTTTGAGGAAGAAATATCCTCAATGTTATTAAAAACGACAAGTTTGCTATTCATCGTGTCAATTCCTATAAACTGTTCATTCCAACTTTCTTGTCTATTGATAGCAACACCTAAGGATTTGGCTTTGTCCTTTAAACTATTCAGCTTTTTTGTCTTTTTTCGTTTGTTTGAAAATTGAATTAGAAATACTGGTACAATCATAACGGCTAATGCGCCAATACCAATTAGCAATGTAGCTATGTCCATTTTGTTTGATATTAATTGTTAATAATTACTTGTGGTAAAGACAACAAGTTTATACAACACACTACGATTTAGCTTCATTTTTTTAAAGCTAAATAACAAAATGGATTAAAAGAAAAAGTGAAATGGGAAAAGAAGCTGACGAAAAAAATAATTTACAAATTGTTTTTTCTCGGATATAATTAGAAAAGCTGAATATCTTGGCTTGACAAAGGTGTATATATTTTTAAAATCGATTAAATATTTGCTAGTATTGGTTCTAACGTTCAAATTATTGTAAGAAGTAATGCTTTCATTTTTATTTAAAATACAGAATAGGTTGTAGCTGCTACTAAGTATTTGAGAACGGGGAGAATCATTTTCAATATCAATTAATAATGAGAACGAAACATTGCTTTTGTCGCTATGATTTACGAACAGCGATAAAAGAAATGATGAAAAAACGACAATATATTTTAGTGCATTTATCATACAGCAAAAGTACTAAAATTTGGTTTCAAAAAGCCTAAGGCTGTTATGTGCTTTTTCAAGGTTAGACCTACAGTCAGCTAAAACTATTAGGATATCATCGCTTTCGATAATAGTAGAGCCATTGGGGGTTATAAATGAATTGTTTCTATTAATCATTGCGATTAATGCGGCTTGAGGAAAGTTCAAATCAATAATTTTTTTCCCAACAGGGAAGCTGTTTGGTGGAATATGAATTTCTTCCATCACGGAGTTAACCCGCTCTGATAGAATAAGGTCGTAGGGAACTCTTGGCTTTAGTTTTTCGGGTAAAGAAACGTGAAACCACTTTGCCACCAGCCCTAGCGTAGTACCCTGAAGGATTATTGAGGTGACAGAAATGAAGAATACAATATTAAAAATAATGTTCGCTTTTTCAATTCCCTGAATCATAACAAATGTTGCAAAAACAATTGGTACGGCTCCTTTCAATCCTACCCAAGAAATGAAAAATCTCTTTCTAAGAGCCATCCTAAAAGGGAGCAGACTAACTAGCACACTCAATGGCCGTGCAACAATAATTAAGAAAAATGAAAGAATTATACCAATACCAGCATATTGTAGAATTTGGCTTGGATATACCAGTAAACCAAGCGTTAGGAACAGAATGATTTGCATTAGCCAAGCAGAGCCATCAAACATCTTAATTATAGTTTTTTTGTGTGTCAAGATTTGATTGCCTAGATATAATGCATTAAGGTATACGGCAAGAAAACCATTGCCCCCCAAATAATCTGTTGAAGCGTAGGTTAGAAACATCAGCGAAATTGCTAGTACAGGGTATAACCCCTCGTAATCTAATTTTATGTGGTTAATAGTAAACTTACTAACTCTTGCCCAAAAATATCCAAGTGCACCACCAATTATCATTTGTATTAAAAATGTAGGGATGACAGATAATAGGCTTTGGTCTTGATTTACAACCAAACTTAAAAACGCAATGGTAAGCGCGTAAGCCATTGGGTCATTACTTCCACTTTCAAGTTCAAGGGTTGGGCGTAAATGCCCTTTAAGAGCAATACTTTTCGACCTTAGAATTGAGAATACAGCTGCTGCATCTGTCGAAGAAACTATTGAACCAAGCAGCATACTCTCGTAGATTGAAAAATCTGTTATAAACCAAATAAATGTACCAAGGCTAACGGCTGTAATTAAAACTCCAATAGTTGATAGTGAAATACCCTGCCAAACAACTGGTTTTATAGTGTTCCAATTCGTGTCAAGTCCGCCCGAAAAAAGGATAAAATTCAACGATACAATTCCAATAAACTTAGCAACTATGGGATTGTTAAAATAAATTCCACCAATTCCATCAGAACCAGCAAGCATTCCAATTATAAGAAATAGAATTAGGGTTGGAATTCCAAACCTAAAAGATGTTTTTCCAGCAATTACGCTTACAAACAAAAGAAACGAACCTATTAAAAGAATATTTTCAATCGTTATATTCATTGGTTTTCAAAATATCTATTCAAGGCAAAGATATTATTCTTTCCCGAATTTTTTTCAGCATTGGCTACAACGGCTGGGGGTGTGAGCAGTGGGGGATGACGTGGCGCAGCGTCGTCATCCGCCGTTAGGGCTGCCCCCGAGTGAGTTCTGCTGATTCGAAGTCATCGCATCCCCCACATTGCTTACACCCTTTGTTAGCAACCTGTGGTTAAAAAACTGGTTGTGCGGTCGATATCCACATGTCCCCCGCGACGACGCTGCCCAGCAGCAAGTCACTTGCCTATCAGCAAGCCCAAATGCTGGCGAGGTGCGTGGTGTAAAGTGAAATATTTCATCGTATCCAGCCATCCTTTCAATTTTTCAGTGCCTAGCCACCAAAATTTTCTTTCAGAGGCTGCTGACGTGCTAATTTTCGTGGGCGGGCTTCATCACATCCATTTTTCGATTCAAGCCCCGAGTTGCATTTTCAGCCCGATAATGCGAGCAACCTTTTCCACCTATCAGCGTGGGTTTCCAGCCCAATTTTCAAAGCAGCCCTTAGCAAACAAACCAGGCTAGGCGTTATCCACCATTCTGGTCGAGGGTAGTGAAATATTTTCTAGCCCCTCGAAGGCCTGTTCTTTCCAACTGCTTTCCAAAACGCAATGCGTTCAGCCTACCCGCTCATTTCGATTTTTCAAGCCATCTACGCCCTGAAACAGGCTGCCGATGGGCTAAATCTTCGTTTTCGTCCACCATGGTTGCTAACGGCTGGGGGTTGTGAGCAGTGGGGGATGACGTGGCGCAGCGTCGTCATCCGCCGTTAGTGCCGCCCCAGTGCGGGTTCTGCTGACTCGAAGTCATCGCATCCCCCACATTGCTTACACCCCTTGTTAGCAACCTGTGGTTTAAAAACTGGTTGTGCGGTCGATATCCACATATCCCCCGATACGACGCTACGCAACAGCTAGCAACTTGCCTATCAGCATGCACAAATGCCAGCGAGGTGCGGTGGGTTAGAGGGAAATATTTCATCGTATCCAGCCAATCCTTTCAATTTTTCAGCGCCTAGCCACCAAAATTTTCTTTCAGAGGCTGCTGACGTGCTAATTTTCGTGGGCGGGCTTCATCACATCAATTTTTCGATTCCAGCCCCGAGTTGCATTTTCAGCCCGATAATGCTAAGAGCCTTTTCCACCTTTCAGCGTGGGTTTCCAGCCCCAATTTTCAAAGCAGCCCTTAGCAAACAAACCTGGCTAGGCGTCATCCACCATTCTGGTCGAGGGTAGTGAAATATTTTCTAGCCCCTCGAAGGCCTGTTCATTCCAAACTGTTTCCAAAATGCAGAGCTTTCAGCCTACCCACTCATTTCGATATTTTCAAGCCATCTTCGCCCCGAAACAGGCTGCCGATGGGCTAAATCTTCGTTTTCGTCCACCATGGTTGCTAACGGCTGGGGGTTGTGAGCAGTGGGGGATGGCGTGGCGCAGCGTCGTCATCCGCCGTTAGTGCCGCCCCAATGCGGGTTCTGCCGACTTGAAGTCATCACATCCCCCACATTGCTTACACCCCTTGTTGGCGGTAGCTATTTAATTCTAACGTCTAGCTGTTTCCCTAATCCAGTTTCAACGATTTTTCTCAAAGTGGCAATCTCTATGTCAGAGCGATCATTTTCTATTCGAGAGATGTAATTTCTTGTCGTACCGCTTTTTATTGCTAATTCTTGCTGTGTGAGTCCAGAACGCATTCGGGATTCTCTAATCAACCGACCAATTTTCAGGGCAACATCGTTTTTTTCTGGTTGGCTATATTTTAGTAAAACATCAGCCCCAATTTCAAAGGGTACTTTTACTTTTTCTTTGTGTCTTAACGTTATGTGTTGTTCAACATTATTCCACGATAGCGTATTGTTCTCTAATTCTACTTTCTTAAATTCGTCTTCGTTGAAAAGGATTGAAGCTGGTGAATTTTCATCAACGCCTATTTTCAGCAATACACTTCTAAAATCAATTATTCTTGACTCTCCGTTGTTGTAAACAACCGAAATAGATAATCCCTTTATCCAGTTTATCTTTAGAATTCTTGGTATTTTAATATGTTTTCTCATTTCAGCTGTGGATTAAGTTCATTAAAAATTGATAATGCTAAATCTTTGTTTCCTGCAATCCAATCAAACGCTTTCTTCAGTTGCTTGGTCGGTAAATCTCCCGCATAAATTTTGCCTGTTTCAATTTCAATCAGCACTTCAAATTCGCTGTATATCGCGTGAATGTGTGGTGGTCTATGTTCTCCGTTGTGGATTACAATCTTAACTCCATCTACATTTTCAATCGTTGGCATTTAGTCTTTTTTTGCAAAGGTATCTAATTGGGTACATCAATGCAAATTTTTAATCAATTCTTTCTAGCCACTTTGGAAAACCAATCAAACTTGTAATTTCGTCCATAGTTACCGCCAACGGCTGGGGGTTGTGCCCAGTGGGGGAGTTCGGCGCCAGCGGATTTATCCCCCGCTAAGAAGTTTGTTGCGAGCCCAATTGCCCCGAATATCTAGAAATCCCCCACATTGGGTACACCCCTTGTTAGCGTTTCGTGCTTTAAATCACTTGCTCGTTTCAAATGATTCTAGGATATTTTTTAATTTATCAATTCTAAACATCAATACGTTACCACTTATTTTACAGGAATATTCATTATTAATGTTTTCACGACAATCCTGATTAAAGCCAAGTAAGCATACATATGTTGAATCGTAATTTAATCCCATATATGTTATCTCATTCCTGTTCAAACCCATTAACATATGACCTATAAAAAATGGAATCTTTGAATTATTCTTTTTTGTAAAAATCATTTGACCTAATGCGTATTTCATTGGATTTTCAATAAAACTTGTTTTGCTTAAGCCATTTTCTGGAATGTCAATTACTCTATTATTGTTTTCATCAAATGCAGCATTATTTGCCAATGGATTATTGTAATTTACGTAAACAATACCATTAAAGTCATTTGGTAGAATAAAAAGGTCGTTACCATATTCGGTTGAAGAATAAAATTTTAAATTATCTGCTGTTTCATAATTTTTTAAAATAATTATTTCATCAATATGGTGTTTTAGTTTCCCTTTCGTGTCTTTATTCTGATAAATAATCAATTGGTTGTCAACAAAGTGATAAGTAAAGTTTGATTCGAATTCATTTTCATACGTTAAAATCAAAGTGTTTTTCTTGTAGTTTATTTCAAATTTTCCATTTAATTCTAAACCATTTGAATAAACCCATTTAAATTCTTTGTTTTCATTAAATTCAATCGTAAAATTGTCGAAATACTTCCATTTTCCAATTAGAAAAGAAACATCATTACTGCTTTCACAGGATATGTTTAACAAAATAATTGAAAAATATACTAATAACTGTTTCATTTTTTTGTCTTTCAGCATGAACGCTAACGGTCGGGGGTTGGTACAGTGCAGGCGATTGGAACATCGTCATCGTCCAGACGAGACGAGCTGGATTGGAACGAAAAGTGACATAATCCACTGATAGCCTGCATTGTATCAAACCTTTGTTAGCCACTGGCGATTAATCTTTTCGTCATTTTATTTCAATACTTGCTACAAAATTCCAATTTCTTCTTGGGGTAGGCAAGGCAAGCTCTTTAGCTGTTTTAGGTTGAGGCGTTAGCCTGTGCGAACAGCCAATGTGCTTGGCTTTCAAAGGCACTTATTTAATAAATCTTATCTGCAAATTCAGATTGAAATATTGTTGATTATCAGATTCATAAATACGTCCAAAACCGTGTCTTGTGCTACTTGCAGTTTCAAGTTTAGTATTATTCAAAAGATAATTTTCGAATTCATTCCTGCTGTAAATGTGGTAGCATAAAATATCCCCGCTTTCCTTTACCACCAAATATCCACCCGTTGCATCAAGTTCTCCTGTCCATACTTTCGATGGCATCATTCCTAACGCAATATCAGTCAAGAACCTTTTGATTTTGTATTCATAAAATGGATGATTTGCTGTTAGGTCGTATTTTAGTGGATTCCTTTTAGATATTTCATTTACTAAGTCTACCATTTTTGAATGAGTTGAAGTGTAAAAGTGATATAATATTTCGGATAGAATAGGACATAAAGAACTGTCAATAAGGGTTATGTTATTCCCAAATATTGAACTCTCTGTCTTGATGAATTTTAATGAACCATTCTTCTCTTTGATTTTTTCAATTCTGTCTTTAATCTTGCTACGATTATCAATCGAATTAATTTCCTCAATTTTCTCTTGGCTTAACTTAGCACCCTCAATTCTGTAAATAAAATTTGTTGTTTTTCCCGCATTCAAGAGAGTTGAAGCTCCACCCAATTGTGATTTTATGCTAAACCCTAATTCAGGATTTGCACCTGTTCTTAAATCGTGAATGATAACACGAATATCACTTTTTACAGATGAACTTGCTTTTAATGAATGGCTGTTGTATGAATTGATAAATATTTCAATCTCAGGAATACTAATTGTTGCAGATTTTGATTCTTTAATGTGTTCTAATAAATGCTGAGCTTTTTCTTGAAATACATTTATGGGTATCTTGAAAACCTCTTGATTTCCTTTAATCACAACAATGTTGCTGTCATAACTAAATTCAAATGTTCCATTTGATTCATCCCGAAGTATCTTAACTATTGGAAAGATTAAGTTCTCAATTTTGTTAAGGTTCTCATCACCTGCGAATAAATTTCTGTCTGCAATAATTTTTAAAAGAGTGTAAACTTCACTCCATTCGCCTTTATTTCCTGTTAGCATATTCTACTTAATTCCAATAGTTTGTAATATCTTTTCTGCTGTTGCTTGAATTGCAGGAACTGCAACTGAATTTCCAAATTGTTTGTATGCTGAAGCATCGGCAACAGGAATTTTAAACTCATCAGGAAAACCTTGCAACCTAGCCCACTCACGGGGTGTCATTTTTCTAATTCCCTCTCGGTTTACTTCCCCTTTTATTTTGGTGACGGGTTTAAAATTAGTCAATCTATGGTCGTAAACTAGGTTTCTCTCCCTGCCCATTCCGCCTACAACAATTGCATTCGCAATTCCATTATCTGGAATGATTTCATAACCAAAGCCATTGCCTTTATCCTCGTGCCTTTTCTTATGATTGATTAAAGTTTGTAAGTATTGTGTTGATAAATAATATTTTACACAAACTTCTTTTTCCTCTTTTATATCTGCAAAAGTTATTGATTTTCCTGTTGGTTCAGGGTAACTAAAAGTATTTGCATTAATATCCTTACGAAAACCAACAATGTATATCCTTTCACGGTTTTGAGGAACTCCAAACTCTTTTGCATTAATAATCATTGGTTCGGGTACATTATAACCCAAATCATTTCTCAAAACATTTAGAATTGTTGATAGGGTTCTTCCCTTATCGTGGTTTACTAAACCCTTTACATTCTCTAAAAATATTGCTTTTGGCCTCTTTTTTTTAATTATTTCAGCAACGTCAAAGAATAGGGTTCCTCTAGTGTCTTCAAAACCGCCTCTTCGACCAGCAATAGAGAATGCTTGGCAAGGAAAACCGGCACAAAGCACATCAAAATTATCTGGGATAAATTTTTTTGTTTCTTCTTTTGTAATATCACCAAATGGAACTTCACCAAAGTTTACTTCATAAGTTTTTTTTGCCTGTTCATCCCACTCACTCGTAAAAACACATTTTCCTTCTAAATTTTGCATTGCCATTCGGAAACCACCAATTCCAGCAAATAAGTCAATAAATGTAAATTTTGGCTTCTGGGGTGGGGGGAATGGAATGTCTTGTTTAAAAGCTGAAATTATATACTGCAAAGCGCTTTCAGCTGCTTTGCAATCAATATTTTCTTTGGGGAATTTTACTTCAAGTGCTCTTTTTATGTGAGTGATAGCCTCATTTTTATAAAATCCCGATACTCCATTTGTATGATTGTGAATGTAATGAGTTAAGGCAGCTCTACCATTATCCATAGCTTCAACAACTCTAATCTTAAAAGTTGTACCAAGCACCTCTTCAAACGATATTTTTTCCTTAATCTTCATTATATTATTGTTTCAATCAATAGATTATCAGTTATATATAAAAGTATACACTTTACAAAGATAATCTTTTTCGAGCGGGTTGTCAAAAATTTGGCTCTTTTGCAAGCCGAAGCATCGGACAGCGGGCGGGGGCTTGCAAATGTGCCAAATGTGCGGTGGGATTTTTATTCAGTTATCAGTATTCTTTTCTTCGAATTTTGTAGCAACGTTTTGATTCTGTGTGTTTTTCTTCGCTTGTGGCTAACGGCTGGGGGTGTGAGCAGTGGGGGATGACGTGGCGCAGCGTCGTCATCCGCCGTTAGGGGCGCCCCCGTGCGGGTTCTGCCGACTCGAAGTCATCAAATCCCCCACATTGCTTACACCCCTTGT
>Ga0334892_1002787_pt1 | contig 12066 bp, 13 predicted proteins | sample GraSluR3_MG_4_FD_207213 | JGI IMG/M metagenome (GOLD analysis project Ga0334892, IMG submission 207213) | Sludge microbial communities from methane-producing bioreactor in Wageningen University, Netherlands - Granular Sludge_15_04-R3 | ecosystem: Engineered > Bioreactor > Anaerobic >... | reverse complement strand
ACAGATAATCGCCCTCCCCCGCCGTCTGCTCCACGGGGACCACGCCGCCCACCAGCCCGATCGAAAAGATCGCGGGCAGCGCCTCAAAATACGCCCCCGCCGGATGGGCGATCCTGATCGCGTCGGCCTGGATCTGCTCCACCACAGACCGCACAGCGCCGCCGCGCCGCCCCGTCGCGTCCTCCGGGAAGCGGGGCGTCCGGTCCTTGCCCATCGTCACGCTCCCCGTCAGCCGGTGCGCGGCCGCCACAGGCGTGCCATGCACCAGCTCCAGCCCAAATTGATTTTTAATAAACACTTTGTCACCCATTTTTTGCCTCCATTCCAGGCGAGGGACCCTCGCCTATCCACGCACTGTAAAATCCAACAGTTTTTTCACGTGATAATAAAAATTTATTCCGGTCAACACCTGCTCGCCATAGCTCAGCGCGGCGGGCCCCTCCCACGGGATCTCAGCCCGCGGCAGGATGTAATTCACCGTCCCGCCCAGCGTCATGTTGGCTGCCAGGGCTCGCGGGATCCGGTCAATAAAGGGCACCGCCTTGCCCACGCCTTGCGGCAGCAGGGCGGCCGTCAGATAGATCGTGATCTGCACCTGGATGATCGCGACCGCCGGTGAGCTCAACCCGTAAACCAGGCTCGGCCCGTCATTCGGCAGCCAGACAACGGTCCTGTCAACTAAAATCTTCGGCGGCAGCCGGTCATACTGGCAGACCTGCCCCACCCCCTCAACTAACTGCAGCACAGAGGTCAGCGTTGAAGCCCAGCTCTCAATCATCGCGTCAGCCTCCTCACGGTGTTCGCCAGCGCCCCCTCAAAATAGCCTCTGATCCTCGGCTGCCCCGTCTCATAAGCGGGCATCAGATACGGCCTCGCCCGCAGCCCGCCGCGTGAGATAGCCCGCCCGATCAAAAACGTCACCGCTTCCACCTCGGCCCTGCTCACCCGCACCTTTCGCAGCACCCATAAGCTCAGGTTCCGCACGTTCGGCCAGTGGGGGTCTGCCCCCAGCTCAACCACTGCGCCATGATTGGCATAACTCCCGATAACGCCCAGCACTTCGCCCGGCCCGGCCTGGCGCACCTCTCCGTGGATCTTCGCCCGCAGCTCGCCGGTCACGCCGACCGCCGCGTTCTGCTTCCCGATCCGGCCCACGAGGTTAATGGACAGGGTCATCGCCCGCCGGTTCTCGTCCGTGGAGATCTGGCCATACGCCGCCAGGTTTTGCAGCGTCCGGTCAAATCCCTTGGCCCTGACCTCAAAGTCCAGCATCATCCCACCGCCGTTCTGATCATTTTTCTTGTCATTGCGAGGCAGCCCGAAGGGCGACGAAGCAATCTCAATCTCATCATCATCCCACCGCCGTTCTGATCAGCGGCCGCAGCTTCTCCAGCGCCTCCGGATCCCACCGGCCCGTCCAGCGCATCTCCCCGCCCAGTTCCATCGCCCCCCGGGCGTCCGCATACCCCTGCTGCGCCCGCAGCAAATCCCTGATCACGGTGATCCTCGCCGCCCCCACCACGTTAAAGGGCGGCCTCCAGAGGATGATCGCCGCCCCCGCCTCATGCGCCGCCTCCGCCGTCCCGTTCCGCCCGCCGATCACGCTGACCGTGTCCTCCTCCAGGTCCAAACCCGTCACGACCATGTACTCCGCCCCAACTTTGATCAGCCGCCCGACCTGCAGCGCCGTCCCCAGTCCAGACCGGTCCGCCGCGCCTGCGTCCGCCACCTCAAAAACGCCCGCTCCGGCGCTCATCTCCGCTGCCAGTGTCAGCCCGCTCTCCTCCCAGCAGCCCTCCCGGTCATCCGCATACCCCCACACGCCCGCAATCCGCACCGACCGTCGCCCCGCCGGGAAGCCCGCCAGACTCCCGGCCATGTTGAGGATGATCGTGTTAAAAGAGCAAAGCCGGTCAAACTCCTCCGCCACAGCCAGGTAAAAATCATCCTCGGCCAGGTCCTCATAGGTCGCCCCCTGGTCATAGCTCACAGAGATCGTCTCAACCGAGACCAGGTCCGGCACCCACAAAACGCCGTAGCCCGACCCGGAAAAATACCGTGTCGCCCGCAGCGGGTAAAAAAACCGTTTGCAGCGCTGGTCAATCGCCCGGCTCACGTCCACGCACCGGCGAAAAAGCGGATCATCATACCGCGTCACGCCGCTCTGGATCATGTCCGGCGCATCAGATTTAATTTCGTCTGGAGTAATATAAAGATTCATGCTGCCTCCCGCCTTGCAAGATCCCGCTCCCGGATCCCGGCCAAAATCCCGTCCAGCCGCTGGGGATCCATGGTCTCGCCCACGTTGCGGTTTCGCCACTCAGTCTGTTCGGTCAATCGCGCCCGGTCAATCAGCTCTGCCAGAGGCCCATCGCGCATGTCCAGCGGGTAGCTCACGAGATCCGCAAAATCCGTCCAGTGTTTCGGCGGCCCAAAGAGTCCGTTGTTCGGCCTGATCGGGTTCCGCTGGTTCAGCGAGATCGCAGGCTTCCCCCGCGCCACGGCCAGGTGCAAAAACATGCCCTCGCCGATCACCAGGTCCGCCTCGTCAATCTCCCGGTGAGACCCGTTCGGCTCGCCGCGCACATACGTCATCTCGGGATGCCGCCAAAGCCCCTGCCGGTCCAGCTCGTGGATATACCTCACCGTCACCTGCACGTCCGGCAACAGCGCCTGCAACGCCGCCATCGCAGCCATCGCAGCCCGGTTGCTCTCCAAAGCCTCCTCCCGCAGCGTCCCGTTGATCGGGGGGTGGATCGGCCCAAACAGGATCTGCTGCACACGGTCGGCGGGTTCGAAAGGCCGCTGCTCGCAGTAAGGCCAGCCGATGGCGTGCACCTCGCACCCCAGGCCCCAGCCCGCCACGATCTCCCGGTGCGTCTCCGTCGTGGTCAAGATCGCCGCAATCCGCCGGTCGAAATCCCACAGCCCGTCATACCACCAGGGCGGAGAGGCCGCATGCGGATAGAGTACGATCGTTGCCCCGCGCTCCCAGCACCGTTCGGCCAGCTTGTTCATCCCCGCCCCGCCATACGCGTTCCCATGGTCAAAAAGGGCCGCCTCGGCGCTCTTCCGCACCAGCTTGTGTCCAAGCGCGTCCAATCCCCGGATGATCGCGTCCGCCTTATGCTGGTGGGGCCGCACGAAAATCCTCATCGCACCACCCACAAAAACTCGCACACATCCCGCTCGCCCTGATAAGCGCCCACGATCTCCAAACCGGCCTCGATGATCAGCGCCTCCCAACCCTCCCGCCGCAGGTGCCACTCCCACTGTCGGCTCCCGCCGGACAGCCTGCGAAATTCCTCCGGTCCGGGGCTGTAGCTCAGGTTATGCGGAACCTCGATATACCCAAACCCATCCTGGGCGATCAGGTTTTTGAACCTGGCCAGGCAAACCGGCAGATCGCGGAAGTGCTCCATCGTCCCCAGGCAGATCACGGCCTCAAACGTTCGTGGCGGCTCCCAGTCCTCCAGAAAACCCTCAAAAAACGTAGCCTCCGGCACCTTCTCCCGGGCCAGCTTGAGGCCCTCCGGGCTGATATCCAGCCCAAACAGCGCCGCCTCGGGCCACCGCTCGGCCACATAAGCCAGCGTATGCCCGTTCCCGCACCCCACGTCCAGCACGCTTTCCGGGACATGCCCCAGATGCTGGCTCAGATACCGGTGGGCGGCCTCATTTCGTGTCACCAGCTCGGTCCACTTCGCGGGTTTCCGCAAAAAATGCGCGTCATACTCCGCAACCAGTTGCTCATCCGCAAAGCCATCCTGCAACGCCATCCCCGGGTTTTTCCCGGGAGCCTCCGCCTGGATGCTCACCAGCCCCTTTTTCTCCCATTGCCGTGCCCTGTTCGCGCTCAATCCCGCGATGATATCTCCGGGCTCGTAGGCCCGCCCGGTCCTCGGATCGCTGAACGCTGTCGCTGCCGTGATCATCATCACTCACTTTTTGCCTTCTCCGCCGGTCTGCGGTTTCGTTTTCTCCGGCCCTGGTTTCCCTGAGGCCGGTTTATCATCTTCCGGCTCGCTCAAAGCCTCATCTTCCGGCTCGCTCAAAGCCTCATCTTCCGGCTCGCTCAAAGCCTCATCAATCGTCATCTGCCCGTCATCTACCTCGGGCGCCTGGATGCGCACCAATCCGCGCTCCGCATAGTGCCTGGCGCGTGCCTCATCCCAGCCCTCCACCGCCTGGCCCGGCCGGTAGGTCTTGCCGGAGACCACATCAGCAAACAGCCTCACCGCGGTCACAACCAAATCCTTCTTTTTTGCTGCCATTGCAACTCCTCATCCTGGGCGGCCAGGGATACCGACCGCCCAGTCACATCTTGTCCAGTCGCGGCCTTAACTCACGATCTCATCAACGCTGGCCAGGTCAAAATTGCTCGCTGGCTTATAGGATGGATCAACGCCCAACGCGATCACCGCTGCATCAATGTCATCCACAGCGCAGGTCATCACGCCTCGAACATACCGGTAGCCATCGTTCACCGCCAGTTCACCGGCTTTCACACCGACGATCACCTGCTTATCGTCATCGTTTCCCGCATCCGTGAGCTGGGTGATGCTTTTCCCGCTCAAATCCTGTGCGCCCGCGCCAGCGTCGCTGGTCGCCTCCTGCACCTTGAAATCGAGCGTAGCACCAGCCCCAAAAGCGCCTGCCATGACCACAAACCCAACCTGATCGAAAACTTTCATGTCGATCCAGTCGGTAGCATAGGCCACAGCCCCATAAAGGTCCGGGCCGTAAGCATCAGGATCGATTGTTCCCAAAACGGCAACTTTTTCCGAAAATAGTTCTGCCATCACTCACCTCCAGCTGAAAAATTCAGCATTTCGCCAGGGCCGAAAGGCCCTGGCCTGTATTGACTTAATCCAACAAAACAAACGGGCTGACTGTGGTCGCACCATCAGCCAGTGTGATGGGTGCATCCAGCCACGGTTTTCCATCCACCGCCTCGATCACACGGAACGCGGTCTGATTGCTCCGGAATCTGTGCTCACGGCTCACATCCATCGTGACCGCCTGGCGATCGCCCAGCAGATACCACGACAAATCGACCAGACACACATCGCCTTTAGTGCCAAGTGCAGGCAGTTTTTCCGTCCACTTGATCGGCCATCCCAAAAGGGTGTCGGGTTTCCCAACCGCCGCCGACCCCTGCCAGATGTTGTTGCCATTGCTGTCCACCATCTGGTAGAGCTGGGGCATGACTGACTGGCTGATCTGCCATAACGGCGATCCGCTCAGGATCATCCGGCTGGCCATTGTCACCGCATCCTCAAACTGGAACTTGCTGGCGGTCTCGCGTGATACCGATATCGCCGCGGGAGAGTTTAGGATCCCCAGCAGCTTCCCTGCGCCAGTTCCGCGCAAAGAGTCATAGTCCTCCTGCCAGGCCAAAGCGCCGCCAAAACTTCCTGGGCCCTGCAGGAACGCCTCAAGTGAAACTGGCGAATCGCGGAGCAGGCTGTTCGGGATCTCAACATACCCGGCCAACTCCTTCGCCTTCAATTCCACCACCTTGAAGTTAGGCTCACTCTCGTCAATCTCCTCGTTCTCTTCGACGTAATACGTTTGGACGCCCCCAAAGAACGCGCTCTTCCCCGCTTCGCCTTTGCTGTAATCGACGGCCGGAAAGTCCACGGTCCTGGCGCCCATCGGCACCACCCTGCCCCGGTTGCGGATCTCGCTTGCCTCACCACGGGTTGTCAAAATTTCTTGGTTTTGCTGGGTCGGCAGCAGGAAACCGCCTGTGATGCCGGTTTCGCCGCTCATGTCCTTGGTGTTCTGCAGCTTTTCCAGGCGGGGGTCCCGTACCCCATTCACCGTCCAATCATGGACCGCCTTGGCATATTCCCATCCATGCTCAAAGCCCGCTTCCTTCGCTTTTTGCTCTTCAGTGGCCTTTTCCTGGGCCAGTTTTTGTGCGGATTGCCTCGCCGAAAGCTCAGCCTCTGCGGTCATCAACTCCTCAGCCCGCTCCGCCCGGTTCTTGATCTCATCCATGTTCGCCATCCAGGCGTCATACTGGGTCTTCTGCTCATCGGACAGCGTCTCATGTTTGCCGATCAGTTCCTGAGCGTTTTTCAGGTTGCGTGCCGCTTCCTCATACAGCTCAGCAACCTTTTCTTTTGTAATTGCATTTATTGTGGTCATCTCTACCTACCTCCTCAGTCTGGCGCTCTTAATCGCCAGATCCGCTTCTAAAATTTGAATTTCTCGCAGTCGCTTCTCCCGCGTGAGTGCATCTTCCTGATGCGGCTCGGCGCGAACTGAAGTGCCAGGGGTCAAGAGCCCCTGGCCAATTGAAGGTACTGCATCTGTTGATGCAGACCGATCATCCTGCTTAACCGCCGTGGTCACCGTCGCCTGATTACACCCCCACGTCACCGGCGAATACTCCCACAGCTTCAGCTCCTTATTCAGCCGGGCCTCCACCCCATCCACCCGCACAAACTCGCTCTGCAGGTAGTCAAACCCGATGCTCCACTCGTCCATCGCCCCCATCTTATACAGCGCATACGTCTCCCGCCCCAGCTGCACGTCCATCGCAAACTGCGTCCGGGCAAAAAGCCCGCCGGTCGCCGCAGGGAACAGCGCCAGCAGCTCGGGCGGCAGCATATCCCGCGTATGCTCCACCAGCGCCAGGGGCATCCCGATCACGTCCTTCCACGTGTGCTGGTGCAAAACCCGGATCTTCCGCGCCCCTGCGGGTCCCCGCTCCTGGATCGTTTTCGCAAAAGCTCCCAGCTCGATGATGTCGGGCGGGTCATCCTGATCCATGATCCCAAACACGCTCACATACGCCTCCACGATCCCCGTCTCAGCGTCCAGGCTTTTTGTAAAACTCGGAAATATTTTTGTTACCATCTTGTTTTCCATATCAGACCTCGTTTGTCATTGCGAGGAGCTCGTCAGAGCGACGAAGCAACCCCTAGTCACCCAACACCGCCATCGTTGTACACCGGCAGGCCGGATGCAGCGGCGGGTACAGCACATCACCATAATTCATCACCAGCCGTTGTCCGCTCACCACCATCTCAGCGCCCTCCGGCTGCCACACGCCGCCCACAGCGATCTTCTGCCCATGCATCTCAGCGCAAAACGGGCAGGTCCGTTCGTCCAGGCTCGCATACCACTCGTGCTCTTCAATCCCCGCCTGCCGGAAGGCCTCCACCTGCCCGGCGTTCGAGCTCCGGATCGTTTCGCTCCGGGCGATCATCTCCGCCCGCGTCTCCGACCAGCCGCCATAAATGGCCTGGATCTCATCGATCATCTTCGTGATCGACCAGCCCTCATCCTGTGCGGCGCTCATCATCCCGCGGATCTTCTCCCGCGTGGTCTCCCCAACCATTTCCGCGAACCGGAAGCTGTACTGCCGGATAAAAGCCTCCACGGCCGGGTTCTCAATTCCCCAGTCCACCCCCAGCGCGGCGACCCACTCTGCCACCTGGTCGTTCGTCAGCCCCAGCATCAGCGGCATAAATCCGTCCGCCCAGGCGCTCAGCCCATGCGCAGCCAGCCAAGCCTCAATCGCCTTCCGGATCGCGTCATAATCGATCGCCTTGATACTCTGCCCCTTTTCGCTCCGGATCGCCGCTTCCACCCCGCGGGCCTCTTTCCCAAAGATCTCCACAGCCTTATCCTGAAATTTTTTCTCCCAGGCCCGGGCGATCCGGTCAAACCGCTTCCACACGATCTCGCCGTTCAGATTTTTCACCTGCCCAGCCCCTTTTTCTCGTTTCGTCCGAACAGGGATCACGTCGTATCGCTTTGAGGCCGCGTCCCCCGGCCCGTCGTCAATCGCCTCCACCATCAGCGGCCGGTAAAGCACATCACCAACGCCGATCGGTAATGGCCCCAGGCCCACTTCCCGCCGCGCCTCATTCACCGTGATCCACCCGCCCAAAATCGCCTGGTTGGACCGGGCAAACCGGTTGGTGCGGTCGTCCTGCAAAGCCACCACCTGGCTGTAATCCGGCAGGATTAAGGTGTCCGCCTCCAGCTCACCCAAAAAAGCCCGGGTCAGTGCCTCCGCCAGCTTGGTCGTGGTCGGGATGATGTTGTCCTCCCACAGCGCCCGCCGCGCCAGCGCATAGTTGCTGTAGGTCGCCGCATCCAGCCCCGCCTTCACGCCGATCAGCACCGGCGGCACCTTAAAAGCAGCGCAGATCCGGGTCTCAGAGATCGCCCGCAGGTCCGGGAAAACCATCTCACTCAGGTTCAACCCCGTCTGCTGATATTCAGCGTCCGCGTCCAAAACCATCACCTTATGCCAGTTCTGCTCCCCGGCATACTGCTCCGAGATCCGGTTCTGGATCCGCTTGACCTCGCTGTCATCCAGGATGTTGCGGCTCTTGATGATCCCGCTGGGCACCGCACCGTTCTTAAAAAACTGCTTGATGAACGTGGTCTGGCTGTTATCGTTATCCGCGTCATATGCCGCTGCCATCAGCGGCGGGATCCCCCGCCCCAGCCCGTGATACGGGTCGTTAGGGTCCGGGTACTTGATATGGATCACCTGCTCCGGCATAAACAGCACTTTTTCACCATTTTGCATCATATAGCTGTACCCCAGCAGAGCGCCCTCGTCATAAACCTGCCTGCGCGTGTCGATCACGGGCGTCATCTTGTCCGGCCTGGGCAGCCACATCGCAACGGTCTCACCCCGCAGCCCGTCCCCCCGCTCCCGCAAAATGAACGCGTTCCCGTCCAGGTTGAGATAGGTCAACAGCATCTCGACAAAGTCATAGTGGCTCTGCCGGGGGTTGGGCATGTCCAAAACGGTCTGCAAAGGGCTGTCCTCAAAAATCTCGGTCTGCCCCCGGGTCAGCCGCCGGTGAACCTGCAACCTCGCGCTGGGCGCCGTCCGGGCGATCTCCCGCACGGAGGCATACACCACCGCGTTGCGCTTATAGCCCTCCTCGCAGTACGTCCCATAATCCACCAGGCGGACCACCTCCACCCCGTTGGAGTTGATCGTGGTCACGGAATAGCGCTGCCCCCGCACCGCCTTGCCCCAGATCCGCAACGTCCGGAAAACATCCGCGCCCGTCCGTGTCAGCCAGTTAAGTTTCGCCATCAATACACCCCGCTCCGCCCGCTCCGGGCCAGTTGGTTAAACGCCCCTGCGGCCGCGTCCACCTGGTCGTCATGTTTGCCCCTCGGGAACATCATCAGCTCGTCAATAAATTCCCGGTTCCAGTTGCTCTTCACCAGGTGCACCAGTTGCGCTTCGCAGGCGTTGGCCAGCGCGCTCGCCCGCACTTCCTTGCTCTTGTTCCCCACCGGGTCAGGTTGGATCGGCCGCCCCTCCATCTCCTTCACCAGGTTGATGGCCGCTTCCGGGCCAGCTGAGCCGCCCTCCAGCTCGTGCCAGGCTCGGGTCGTCGGCCCCGGCAGCGTCAAATCCATATCGATCATCTTCCTGATTTTTTTGTTGCGGCGATAGATCGAGAGTTGCTCCCGGACCACATGCTCAACGTAATACCGCCCCTCGGCGGTCTTGCTCATCAGCACGCCCGCGGTATAGTCCCCGCCGCCCTCTTTCCCCGCCTTGTCCCAATATCGCACCCGGGCGACCACCTTTTCGGGCGGTTTCTCAACAACATCAAACCACTCCGGCTTAAACATCGCCCCCTCGCGCCGGATCGGGCTCTGCCCATACAGGGATGACCAGTCATGCGGCCCAACGTTCGCCTCGATCCTCGCCAGATCGGTCACGTCATATTTTTCCGGCCACAGCGCCTCCCCCTCTGCCCGCCCCAGTTGATCCGTCTCATCCGTCCAGATCCCGTTGAGCAGCATGTCGTTGTGGTACTGTTCAAAATCCTTGCCTTCTGGGGTACTTGGTCTTTCCCAGGTCGCCGGAAGGTTGATCACGGTATATTGGTCCGCCATCGGGTCAGACACCATCTCGGAGAGCAGCCGCCCTGCCAGGTCGTCCGGATGCCACCGGGTTAAGATGATCACCACCGCCCCGCCCTGCTCCAGCCGGGTATAGGCCGTTGAGGTCCACCACTGCCAGACATAGTCCCGCCGTACCTGGCTCTCCGCTTCCTCCCGGTTCCGCACCGGGTCATCCACCACCAAAAGATGCGCGCCCGTGCCCGTGATCCCACCGCCCACGCCCGCCGCCACCACCCCGCCGCGGTTGGGTTTCGCCAGATCCCAGGCCGTCACGCTCCGGCTGTCATCCGAGATCTCCACCGGAGCATCCATACTGGACATATCGCCAAAAACACAGCCGTACCGCTGGTCCATCACCAGATCACGAGCTGCCCGGCTGTTCGCGTTGGCCCGGTCCCCGTTATACGAGGTCAGGATGATCCGGGTATCCGGCCGCCGCCCCAGCAGCCAGGCCGGGAACTGCCTCGAGACCAGCTCGGTTTTCCCATGTCGAGGAGGCATAAAGACCATCAACCGCCCGATGCCCTCCTTGCCGCCGGTCGCGATATATCGCCCCACCTGCTCCAGAGCCTCAGCGATCCTAACATGGTGAGGGTAGGCCTGATACCAGGTGCTGACATACTCGGCAAAATCCACCAGATGCCGCCTGGCCTGCTCCCGCCGGATCCGTTCCAGTTCCGCCGCCTCAGGGGTCACCATCACAGCCTGCTCAGTCACGAGACCCTTCACTTTCAAGCTGAGGATCATCATCCACCATTGTGTCATTGCGAGGAGGCAAAGCCGACGAAGCAATCCCGGTTTCAGGCGGATCTAACTGGGCAGCATCAAGTTGCTCCAGTGCAGTGCCGCCTTCATGGGAAGGCGGATCTAACTGGGCAGCATCAAGTTGCTCCAGTGCAGTGCCGCCTTCATCGGAAGGCGGCTCAGGCGCATCCGATCCCTTCAGCGCTGCCGCCCGCCTGGCCAGTTCCTCGTCGCTCAGAGCGCTCAGGTCATCGTCTTTCAACGCCCGCTTGTCATTAAGGCTGACGTCCTTCCGGGGGGTATAATCCCCGATCATCTCGAAAAACAGCCTGCGGTCCTTGTGCGCCTTGTAGTCCGGGTCCATCGCCACAGCGACCAGCGCCTCGATCACGTCCCGCCGGTGCGCATAGAGCGGTGCGCTCTGCATCATCGAAACCACGTTGTCAATGTCAGGATTCTTCTTCCGCCAGGTATAGATCACCCGGGGACTTTTCAACCCCAAAACCTCGGTCGCCAGGTCGGTCACGCTCCCGGGCCACCGGCTGCCCTTCGGGCTGGCCTCCCACGCGATATAGGCCGCCACCCGCCAGTCATAGCCCATCTCCCGCAGCCGCACGTAATCATCCAGCCAAAGGGTGGCATCGTGGCGAGCTGGAGCGTCTCCAGACGCACCAGCGAAGTGCCAAGGGTCAGGAGACCCCGGCCCAGGCGGAGCAACCCCATCCTTCCGCGTCTCGACCAGCGCATCCAGCGCCCCCATCGCCGCCATACTGACGCGTTGAACCTCCTCCGGCGTCATCCCCTGATGTTCTTCAGGGTCCGGAAGGTCCAGCCGCAAAGCCAGCTGGATCAGTTCCTGGGGGTCATGCTTCCTGATCGTCACGCCACAGCGCCTCCAACCAGTTTCTCAAGTTTCCGCTCCAGCTCGGTCACCCGTTCGCGCAGCAACGCGTTCTCTGCCTCCAGATGGGCGATTTTCCCATTCCGGTCCGCAAGCTGTCGTTTAAGCGCCATAATTTCCTCGTGCATCCGCTCGGCTTCAGTGCTCTTCATCGCGTTCTCTTTTCTCAGCTCGTTAACCACCCCGTCCAGCCGCCCGATCTCACAGATCAGTCCGGCATTCTCGGCCCGCATCTTGCTAAAGTCCTGCTGCAAAGCGCCGATTTGCGCGTTTTGCGCCTCAACCAGCTTCCCCGCCGTCGAGGAAAAAAGCTCCGAGAGCTGGGCATAGTTCAAGGCGCTTGCATGGTCCGCATCATCCTGCGCCTTCCTGGTCTCCGCCTCGCGCAGCGGTCTATCAATCCGCGCCTTGATCAACAGGCTGATCACGCTGCCCGCGCCCAGCGCCGTCAACAACAGCCCAACCGTTGCCCAGTCCATCGCCTAAAAAGGCTCTGTCCGGCTGTAGGATGT
>Ga0334892_1002786_pt1 | contig 12070 bp, 9 predicted proteins | sample GraSluR3_MG_4_FD_207213 | JGI IMG/M metagenome (GOLD analysis project Ga0334892, IMG submission 207213) | Sludge microbial communities from methane-producing bioreactor in Wageningen University, Netherlands - Granular Sludge_15_04-R3 | ecosystem: Engineered > Bioreactor > Anaerobic > Unclassified... | reverse complement strand
GGCGGGGTCGTTGACAGGGCATGGAACCGGTTGAGCACATCCCTGTCCTGACTGAGGACGTGGTGCGTGGACTGTCCGTCCGCGCGGGTGGGCGCTACCTCGATGCGACGATCGGCGGTGGCGGTCACACAAGGGCGATCCTTGAGGCGAGTGCGCCCGACGGGCGTGTGCTCGGTCTCGATGCAGATGCCGAGGCGGCGCATCGCGCGCAAACGCGGCTAGCGGCTTACGGTCAGCGGATCGTGGTGGTTCATGCGTCCTACGTCGACCTGCTGTCGGTCGCAAAGGGCGAGGGCTTCTACCCGTTGGACGGGGTGCTCTTCGACTTGGGTTTCTCGTCGTGGCAGATTGAGGATCCGGCGCGGGGATTCTCCTTCAGCCTGTCGGGTCCGTTGGACATGAGGTTCAACACACAGTCGGGAGCCACAGCAGCCGACCTGGTCAACGAGCTATCCGAGGAAGACCTGATTGAGATCCTTTACACCTATGGTGAGGAGCCGCGGAGCCGCCAGATCGCGCGGGCGATCGTGCGGGCGCGACCGCTCTACACCACCGATGCGTTGTCCGACGTCGTGACCGAAGCCGTCGGCGGTCGACGCGGCGCGCTGCACCCGGCGACGAGGGTCTTCCAGGCGCTGCGGATCGCGGTCAACCGCGAACTGGCGTCGATCGAGACGGCGCTGCCGGACGCGGTCGCGGCCCTTAAGCCCGGTGGGCGGCTGGGGGTCATTTCGTTCCACTCGCTGGAAGATCGCATCGTCAAGCGTTTCTTGCAGCGAGAATCCCGGGACTGCATCTGTCCGCCCGAGATTCCGGTCTGTCAGTGCGACCACCGCCGTACGGTGCGTGTGATCGGCGCATCCGGGAAGGGACGAAAACCGGTGGTGCCCTCGGCAGCGGAGGTCGCGGCGAATCCGCGGAGCCGCAGCGCGAAACTGCGATTGGCGGAGCGGGTGGACGGATGAGGGAGGCATCACCTTCCGGGCTGCCGAGGCGTGGGATAGACGGCGTGGAGGATCAACTGACAGCTAATACGGGACCTTTGGGAGCTTAACGATGAGCGTGGTATGGCAGCAGAGTACGCACGGTGTGCCGCGACGGCAGGAGCGGCTCAACCAGGTAACGACGCGGGCCATCGTGGTGGGTGCACTGATCGCGACGGTGTTGGTGGGCTCGTACCTCGCCTTGGGAGCGCTCAACGTGCGTCTCTCGCGCGAGGTCTGGTCGCTGCACGCGGAACTGGCCACCCGGCAGCGGGAGATCAGCCGTTTGGAGATCGAGATCGCGCGGCTGAGCTCCATACCGGTGCTGCAGGAGCGCTCCGTCGCACTGGGGTTTGCCCCGGCCGAATCCATTGAGTTCATCGAACTGGGAGCGCCCTGATATGTTGCGAGGGCCCGAGGCACGCCTACGCTTGGTCAGCGGATTGCTGATGCTGGCGCTGTTGCCGGTGTTGGGGCGGTTGGTCCTGCTGCAGATTATCGAGCGCCCGCAGTGGGACGCCGAGGTCGAGACCCTGGTTCAGCGATCGTATGCCTTGCCCGTCCCACCGTCGGGTGTGATCACCGATCGCAACGATGCGCTGCTGGTGGGCAATCAGCCCATTTACGACGTCGGTGCCGAAGTGGCCTTGATCTCTGACAAGCTCGCAGCAGCGCGCGAACTCGCGCCTCTCCTGGGACGCGACGTCCAGGATCTGCTGGAGGATCTGGAGATTGAGGGCTATCGCTGGTGGCCTCTGGCGTGGGGGGTGGGGGGCGAGGCTGCCGTACAGCTCGAGACACTGAAGGCGGAGAGGTACTACTGGCTGACACTGGAGCCGAAATGGCGCCGCTACTATCCTGAGGGCACGCTGGCGTGCCATGCCCTGGGATTTGTGAATGCCCAGGGCTATGGCTTCGGCGTTGAGGCCGCGCAGCAGCGCTTCCTGCGCCCCCAACCTTTCGAGCGCACGGGCGTGGTCGACGTGGTGTCGAACCCGTTCCCCGAGGAGCTCGCTCAAGGCGGATTGCGTGCCTACCCAGGCACCGACCTGAAGCTGACCATCGACCGGACGATCCAGGCTTTCGTCGAAGGCGAGTTGGCCAGGGCGATCGCCGAATATGGGGCCTACGGGGGCAACATCCTGGTCATCGACCCCCGCACCGGTGCGATCCTGGCGATGGCGAGCAGCCCCACCTACGAGCCCGGCAACTACGGCCAATACTCGGAGGCTCAGCGCCACCTCTTCGTCGATCCGATCATCAGCGTTCCCTACGAGCCGGGATCGGTCTTCAAGGTGATCACCGTCGCTGCAGCGCTGGACTCCGGGACGGTGGGGCGCGATTGGTCCTACTATGACAACGGCGCTGTTGAGTATGGCGGCGTCGTGATCCGCAACTCGGACCGCCAGGCCCACGGCTATCAGAACCTCCAAGGCGTCATTGATCGCTCGCTGAACGTCGGAGTGGCGACGCTGAGCACGCGCCACATGGGTGCGGACCTCTTCTTCAAGTACGTGCGCGACTTTGGCTTTGGGCGCAAGACCGGGATCGATCTGACCGGCGAGGTCGCGGGGTTGGTGAGGCTGCCCACGGATTGGGACTGGACGGATAGCTCACTGGCGACGGTCCCCTTCGGGCAGGGCATCGCGGTGACACCCTTGCAGATGGCGACGGCGGTCTCGGCGTTGGCCAACCACGGGACGATGATGGCGCCCTATGTCGTCGCCGAGCGCCACTACCCCGACGGGCGCGTGGTCACGACGCCCGTGCGCACGCTGGGCCAGCCGATCTCGCGAGCAACGGCCGACCACGTGGCCGAACTGATGGGCAACTACGTCGCGAACCGGTTGGAGAACGCACAGGTGCCCGGCTATCGGGTCGCGGGAAAGACGGGCACGGCGCAGATCCCCGTCTCGGGCGGCTACGACCCCGTGAATGTGATGACGTCGTTTGTGGGCTTCGGGCCGTTGCCCGATCCCGAGCTCTTGATCCTGGTGAATATCGATCGACCCCAGAACCCGGTGCATCTGCGTTGGGGCACGCAGACGGCGGCGCCGCTCTTCCAGCGCGTTGCCTCGCGGCTGTTCGTGTTGCTCGGCATCCCGCCGATGGAGTTGGTGGCGAGCGAATGATGACGCAAGGTGAGCGGTTTGCACTGGCTGACTTGATCGAGTCCGTCTACGGGTTGCGTCCGCGGCGGCTCGATGTGCCGATCACGCCGGTCATCGACTCGCGGGAGGCGCAGCCCGGGACCGTCTTTTTCGCCTTTGCGGGCGAGCATGTGGATGGTCACGATTACGTCGATGACGCGCTCGCGCGCGGCGCCGTGGCCGTGGTGGTTCAGCGTGATGTCAGACCGTCGCGTCCCTGCACGGTCATCGATGCGCAGTCTGCGGACCGATGGTCGGCGGATGACAACCCGGCGACGCCCGTGGTGCTTCGCGTCCCGGATGTGTTGAAAGCGCTGCAGGCCGCCGCTCGCTGGTGGCGGGCGCGCCTTACCGCACGTGTGATCGGGATCACAGGGAGTGTGGGGAAGACGACGACCAAGGAGATCGTGGCCAGGGTTCTCGAGCAGCGCTATCAGGTCGTGCGGAGCCAGGCGTCGTACAACAACGAGATTGGCCTTCCGTTGACGTTGCTGGGGCTCACGAGGGCCTGCGAGCGGGTGGTTCTGGAGATGGGGATGTATGTGCCGGGTGACATTCGCTTCCTGAGCGGCATCGCGCGGCCCGATGTGGGGATCGTCACCAACGTGTCGACGGTCCATGCCGAGCGCGCGGGTTCGATCGAGCAGATCTCCTTGGGTAAGCGGGAGCTGGTCGAGGTCCTGCCGCCGGCGCCCGTCGGCGTGGCGATCCTGAACTACGACGACGTGCGGGTGCGGGCGATGGGCGAGCACACGGCGGCCCGCTGTTTCACCTATGGTCTCTCGTCTCAGGCAGATGTGTGGGCCGACAATGTCGAGGGGCTGGGTATGGAGGGCGTTCGGGCGCGGCTGCACTACCGGGATGATCACATCTCTGTGCAGGTTCCGATGCTGGGCCGCCACAGCATTTTCGGCGTGCTGCGTGGGGCGGCGGCGGGCCTGGTTGAGGGGTTGACGTGGGATGAGATCATCGCGGGGCTGCAGGCGCGGGCGGTCCAACTGCGGCTGGTCACCGTGCCGGGTCCTGACGGCAGCCTGATCATCGATGACTCCTACAATTCGAGTCCCCCTTCGGCGCTTGCTGCGTTGAGCCTGCTTGAGGATATGGGACGGGACGTCGCCGGTCAGAACCGGTCCGCCGGTCAGAACCGGTCCGCCGGTCAGAACCGGTCCGCCGGTCAGAACCGGTCCGCCGGACGTACCGTTGCGGTGTTGGGCGATATGTTGGAGCTGGGCGCCTACGAGCGCGAGGGCCACCTGCAGGTGGGGTGCCGTGCGGCGGAAGTGGCGACAGAATTGGTCGTGGTCGGCGAGCTGGGGCAGTTGATCGGTGAAGGTGCGATGAGCTGCGGTATGGATGCGGTCCATATCCGTCAGGCGGTGAACAGTGAGGCGGCGATCGAGGTCGTCCGCGAGGTGCTGCAGCCGGGCGATGTGGTCCTGATCAAGGGATCGCGTGGGGTGAAGATGGAGACGATTGTGGCGGCGCTCACGGCGCAGACCCAGCCTTCGACTCCGCGAGAGTCAGGTGCGCGGTGATGGCCCTGCCGAGTAGCGTCGTGATCCTCGGCCTGGCGCGTCAGGGCGCTGCATTGGCACGCTTCTTCGCTGAGCAGGGCGTCCACGTGGTTGTGTCGGACCGCCGGTCGCGAGACGAGCTGGCGGCGGCGATGGATGAGCTCGCGGATCTCGATCTGACCTACGTGCTGGGAGAGCATCCCACGACGCTGCTCGATGGCTGCGACCTGCTCTGTTTGAGTGGAGGCGTACCCGTCGATCTACCGTTGGTCGGGGAGGCGCGGCGCCGCGGCCTACCACTGAGCAATGATGCTCAGGAGTTCCTGACACGGTGTCCCGCGCCGACCGTGGGGATCACCGGGTCCGCCGGCAAGACGACGACCACGGCGCTGGTGGGTCGCATCTTGGCGGCCTCAGGCGTTCGGACCTGGGTCGGTGGCAACATCGGTAACCCGTTGATCAACGAGCTACCGCGGATTGAGCCCAACGACCGGGTGGTGATGGAGCTGTCGAGCTTCCAGCTGGAGTTGATGCACGTGAGCCCTCCTGTGGCAGGGGTGCTGAATATCACGCCGAACCATCTCGATCGCCACAAGACGATGGAGGCCTATATCGCGGCCAAGCGCGCTATCGTCGCTCACCAGGGTGAGGGTGATATCGCCGTATTGGGGTATGACGACGCTAACGCTCGCGCGTTGTCCGGGGCGACCTCGGCGCAGGTTCGCTACTTCGGTGCACAAGCCGACTTTCCAGGGCCGGGGGCCTATCTGAGCCCGGACGGGCGAATGCTGATGTTGCGGACCGCAGAACAGGAGATACCGGTGATCGGGCGCGAGGCCATCCGGTTGCGCGGCGAGCACAACGTGATGAACGTCCTGGCGGCGATGGCGCTGGCGGACGCGGCGGGCAGTGATCCCGAACCGATGCGGGGCGCTATTGAGACCTTTGAGGGCGTGTCCCACCGTCTGGAGTCGGTCCGACGACTCAACGGTGTGTTGTGGGTCAACGACTCGATCGCGACGGCACCGGAGCGGGTATTGGCTGCGCTGGAGGCGTTTGACGAGCCGCTGATCCTGCTGGCGGGCGGACGCGACAAGGACCTCCCGTGGGAGCGCTTTGCTGAGCGCGTCGTCGAGCGCGTTCGGGTGCTGATCCTCTTTGGCGAGGCTGCGCCCCTGATCCAAGACCACGTCGCGGCGGCGCGTGAGCGAGCGCACGGAACGGGGCAGGAGCTGGGACTGGCTGACATCGTGGTGGTCGAGGGCCTCGAGCGGGCGGTGGCGGCTGCGGCGAGCCGCGCCGTGGCCGGTGATGTGGTTCTGTTGTCGCCTGGGGGAACGAGCTTCGACGAGTTCCGCGACTTCGCGGAGCGCGGCGAGGCGTTCCGCACCTGGGTGAGCCGGATGGTAGCCTAGTGTGGCATTGGGAGAGGTGATCGGCTATGGCAAAACGTAAGGTGACGAGCTCTACGATGGATGGCGTGCTCCTGGCGACGGTGGTCGTCATGCTGGCTTTTGGACTGCTCTCGCTCTACAGTGCCACTTTCTATATCGGCAGCGGATTCTGGATGCGCCAGCTGCTTTGGATCGGCATCGGCTCGCTGGTGGCTTTGGTGCTCTATCAGGTTCCCTATCCTATGTGGCAGAAGCTGGCGCCGCTCATGATGGCGACGAATCTGCTATTGTTGCTGATCACCGTGCTCTTTGCCAAGCCGGTCTTCGGTGCCTCGCGTGGTCTAATCGATCTGTCGGTGGAGTCGCGCCATGTGGGGAGCCTCTTCGGGCTGGGGAGTTCGGTCCAGCCGGGCGTGTTGGCGCGGTTGATCGCCGTCATCTACATCGCCGCGTGGCTGGCCTCGAAGGGTGAGCAGCTGAATCAGGTGAAGTATGGCCTGGTGCCGTTCGGTATGATCATCGGGTTGGTGGGTGGGCTGGTGATGCTTCAGCCCGACCTGAGCACGGCGCTTCTGATCATCGTCACCGGGGTGGCGATGTTCTTCTTTGCGGGCGGTGACCCCATTCAGATTTTTGTCTCCATCCTGGCAGGTGGGGCTACGTTCGGCCTGCTGGCGTGGAACATGCCGCATGCGCGCCAGCGGCTCGAATCCTATCTGGCGTCACTGCAGAATCCGGACCTGATGCCCTACCACGTGCATCGGTCGGTGCAGGCGATCTCGCAAGGGGGTGTCTTCGGCGTAGGCCTGGGCGCCGGGCGGCTCAAGTTTGGCTATTTGCCTTTCCCGCATACGGACAGCATCTTCGCCGTGGTGGGGGAGGAGGCCGGCCTGTTGGGGTGCCTGTTGGTGATCCTGCTCTTTATTCTGCTGGCCTATCGGGGCTTTCGGATCACGTTGGCGACGCCCGATCCCTTCGGGTCGTTGGTGGCGTTCGGTATCACGACAACGATTCTGATCGAGGCGCTGCTGAACATCCTCGTGATGATCGGGTTGGTGCCGCCGACGGGCACCGCCCTGCCGTTCTTCAGCTATGGTGGCACGCAGATGTTGATCACGCTAGGCGGCACGGGCTTGTTGTTGGGCATATCGCGGGGGAAACCCAAGGGAGATTGGGATGCGCTTCTGGATGGTTGGTGGCGGGACGGCTGGGCACGTCTATCCGGCGCTCGCCATAGCTCAGGCTTTGCCCAGAGTCGCCGCTGACGCTCCCTCGGGTGCGCCGGAGTTGACGTGGGTGGGGACGCTGGACGGTATGGAAGGCGACCTGATCCGACGGGCGGGTATCCGCTTCGTCGGTATCCCCGGTGGTGGGCTGCACGGGGTCGCGCTGCTCAACGCGGTGCGCAACGGTTGGGAGCTGACACGGGCGATCTTCGTGGCGCGCAGGTTGCTGCGCGAGGAGCGCCCGGCGGCGATCCTGGCGACCGGCGGCTTTGTGAGCGGACCGGTGGCGCTCGCGGCCCGGCTGGAAAGGGTACCGCTGATGGTCTATGTGCCTGATGTTGAGCCTGCCCGCTCCGTGAAGGCGATTGCGCGGTTGGCGCAGCAGGTGGCCGTGAGTGTTGAGGATTCGTTGGCCTACTTTCCGCAGGGCAAGGCGGTCGTCACGGGGTATCCCCTGGGTGAGCGTGTGACGCGGTGGACGCGGGCGGCAGGTCGCGAGGCGTTGGGACTTGAGGCCCAGGCTCCGGTGCTGTTGGTCTTTGGTGGGAGCCGGGGGGCGCGTTCGATTAACCGCGCGGTGATGGCGCATCTGCAGGCGCTGACGGCGATGGCGCACATCATTCACATCAGCGGCACACTGGATTGGCCGGAGGTGGAGGCGGCGCGTGAGGCGCTGCCGGAGGCCGTACGGGCGCGCTATGAAGCTTATCCGTACTTGAATGAACGCATGGGCGCGGCGATGGCGGCAGCCGATTTGGTTGTCTCGCGGTCCGGTGCCAGTGTACTGGGCGAGTTCCCGTACTTCGGCCTGCCGGCGATCCTGGTGCCCTATCCTTACGCTTGGCGCTACCAACGGGTCAACGCCGGATGGCTTGCGGATCGTGGCGCGGCGGTCGTGGTCGAGGACGCTGATCTCGCAGGGGTGCTCGTGGACACGGTCCGGGAGTTGCTCTCCGATGGGGCGCGACGGGAGCAGATGGCAGAGGCAGCCCGAGGGCTCGCGCATCGCAGTGCGGCGCTGCGGGCAGCTGAACTGCTGGTCGAGATGGGCGCGGGGCTCCCGCAGGCAGGTTAGGATCACAAGCGATGAGGAAGAGACGATGGTGCCTTTAGAGACGGTGTTTCTCGGTCTGGTGTTGCTGTTTCTGATCATCGGCGCGCTCCGGGGTTGGGCCAAAGAGCTGCTCGTGGCCTTCAGCGTCGTCCTGGCGCGCTTCATCGAGTTCGTCGTCCTGATCTACGTGCCGGTGGTCAGCACGGCGTTGCAGACGCTGCAGCAGTCGGATCCGAAGACCTGGTTCTATGTGCGCCTGATGATCTTCATGCTCCTGGTCTCTTTCGGATATGCGACGACGGTCATCTCGTCGCGACTGGGCTCGCGGGCGCGCAAGGAGAAGCTTGAGGACACGCTCTTGGGCCTCTTCCTGGGGGCCGTCAACGGCTTTTTGGTGATCGGGACGGTGTGGGGGTTCGTCCACGAGATGGGCTACAACATCTGGGGCATCACGGGGCCGCAGAGTGAGGCCGCGCAGAACCTGCTGCGCTACCTACCGACGGAGTGGTTACAGGGACCGTCCCTCTTTGTAGGGGTCGCTGTGGCCTTTGCCTTTGTCCTGATTGTCTTCGTGTGAGTGAGGCTGTGATCGATAACGCGTCGGTTCAGGATCCCGTGGGCGCCGAGCGCCTGCCGGGTATCAGCGAGGTGCACATCGTCGGCATCGGAGGTGCCGGCATGTCGGCCATCGCGCGGGTCCTGCGCGGATGGGGCGTGCGCGTGCACGGCTCGGACCGCGCGGCATCACCGCTGACTGAGGCGTTGTGCGCGGAGGGCATTGCGGTGTCGATTGGGCACCGTGCGGAGAACATCGGCGCGCCCGATCTGGTGCTGGCGTCCTCCGCCGTGCCCGATGATAACATCGAGCTGGCCGCTGCGCGAGAGCAAGGGGTCCGGGTAGCCCGCCGGCCCGAGTTCCTGACCACGCTGACCGCCGGCTATGACGTGATCGCTGTGGCGGGGGCGCACGGCAAGACCACGGTGACGGGCATGGTCACGCTGGCGATGCTGGAGGCGGGGCTCGATCCGACCTACATCGTGGGTGGGGTGATGGCCAACCTGGCGACGAACGCACGGGCCGGTGAGGGTCCGCATTTTGTCATCGAGGCGGATGAATACCGGCGAACCTTCCTGGCGCTTCACCCGACGATCGCGGTGGTGACCAACGTGGCCTTTGATCACCCGGACTGCTTTGAGGACCTGGGCTACGTGCGGCTGGCTTTCGGCGAGTTTGTGGACAACATCGTGCCCGGTGGGCTCTTGGTGGCCTGTGCCGATGATCCGATCGCTAGGTCGCTGGCGGCATCGCATCACGCTAACGGTGGGCGGGTCGTGCTCTATGGGATCTCCGAAGCGTCGGCGGATTGGCGCGCGCGCGACGTGCGCACCAACGACGCGGGCGGACTGACCTTTGCGGTGGAGCACCACGGGATACCGCAGGGGGAGGTGACCCTGCAGCTGCCCGGTGAGTACAACGTGCTCAACGCACTGGCTGTAGTGAGCGTGGCCTCCGAACTGGGCCTCGAAGTCGAGGTGGCACGCCAGGCGTTGGCGCACTTCGAGGGCACAGCGAGGCGGTTCGAGGTCCTGGGGGAGGTCGGAGGGATCACCGTGGTCGATGACTACGCCCATCATCCCACACAGATACGCGGCGTGCTCCAGGCGGCGCGCGATCGCTATGGTGAGCGGAGGCTGGTGGCGGTCTGGGAACCCCATACCTTCAGCCGGGTTCGGGCGCTCTATCCCGACTTCATGGCCGGCTTCGACGCGGCGGATGAGGTGCTGGTGCTGCCCATCTATGCTGCCCGCGAGGTGGATGACGGCTCGCTGACCTCGCGCGATCTGGCGCGGGATCTGGCTGAGGCCGCTGCCCGACCTTCGCGAGGTCCTGAACGGCCGCGACGGTTCCGGAGCGCGGCGACGTTGGAGATGGCGGTGGAGGAGCTCGCCAGCACGTGCCGCCCGGGCGACGTGGTGCTGCTGATGGGGGCGGGACGCGAGTATGTGGTCGGAAGGCAGCTGCTTCAGCGGTTGAGCTGCGTCAACGTCGACCAGCCCGCGTCGACGCTCAAGGCGCGCTCGCTCACCGAGCGCTCGCTTGACGCGATCGCCGAGGCACTGCCGGGTGTCGCCGAGCGTCATGCGTCTCTGGCGCGCTACTCGGGGCTGGGGATCGGCGGACCGGCTGATGTGCTGGTGGTCGCCCGCCGGCGCGAGGAGCTGTTGACGGCGGTCGCTAGGGCGCAGGCGTCGGGCCTGCCGTGGAAGGTGTACGGCGGGCTGACGAATATCTTGCTGCCCGATGCCGGCTTGCGGGGTGTGGTCGTGCTCAATCGCATTCAGGAGCTGACGTATGGTGATGACTACCGCCTCACGGCAGGCGCCGGTGTGGTGGTGGTGCAGCTCGTCCGCGAGTTGCTGGCGCGCGGATGGGGGGGGCTGACCTGGGCTGTGGGCCTGCCGGGGACGGTGGGCGGCGCAGTGGTGAACAACGCCGGGGCCTTCGGCGGCGAGATCTCACGCGTGCTGGCTGCTGCGGATGTGCTGTGTCTTGACGGCACGGTCGCGCGGGTGCCGGTGGACTGGTTCGACTTCCGCTATCGCTGCAGCAAGCTCAAGGGTGCTGGCGCGGCGTGGGTTGTCCTCAGCGCCGACTTCCGGCTCCGACCGGGCGATCCGGACAAGTTGAGCGCCAAGGCGGAGGAGTACACCGAACGGCGCCGACGCTCCCAGCCGCCGGGGAGGACGCTCGGTTCGACCTTCAAGAACCCACCGGGCGATTACGCGGGACGCCTGATCGAGGCGGCGGGGATGAAAGGCGCGCGCTGTGGGGCCATCGAGGTGTCCACCCAGCACGCCAACTTCCTGATGAATACCGGCGGCGGCACCGCGGCGGATTTCCGCGCGCTGATCGAGCGTGTGCAGGAGACGGTCAACCGGCAGTTCGGCGTGCTGTTGGAGCCGGAGGTCGAGATCGTGCCGGAGCCGCCAAGCGGCGTGGCCGGGATATCCGCGGAACGCGGCGTCGACTGCGTTGAGGACTAGATTGGATCCGGAAAGCGATAGGATGTGTTGATGGAGAAGCTAAGGGTTGCGGTGATTTTCGGCGGGCGATCGGGCGAGCACGAGGTGAGCCTGTCGTCGGCCCAATCGGTGATGCGAGCGCTGAACCCCGAGCGATACGAGGTCATCCCGGTGGGGATCACGCGCCAGGGCGCGTGGATCGTGGGACAGGATCCGATGCGGGCGTTGCTGCAGGAGGATTACACGGCGATGCGTGCGGCGGCGATCTTCGCCGATCCCTCGAAGTCGGGGCTGTGGGCCGGCGTGCACGGGGAGAGCCCCTCTACTGAGCCTGGCACGGAAGCGGGTGCGGAGTTGGCCGCGGCGGGCGGGGCCGAGCAGGGAGCGGCAAAACTGGCGACGCTCTCTCAGGTGGATGTGGTCTTCCCTGTTCTCCACGGCACCTTTGGTGAGGATGGGACGGTCCAGGGGCTATTGGAGCTGGCGGGCGTGCCCTATGTGGGGGCCGGGGTACTCTGTTCGGCCCTGGCGATGGACAAGATTGCGTTCAAGGACGTGGTGACGTCGCACGGAATCCCGATCGCCGACTACGTCTGGTGTACGCGCCGGCAGTGGCTGACGGACCCCGAGACGATTCTGAAGCGGGTCGAGTCGGAGCTGGGCTATCCCGTCTTCACCAAGCCGGCGAACCTCGGCTCGAGCGTCGGCATCTGCAAGTGTCG
>Ga0334892_1002784_pt1 | contig 12071 bp, 11 predicted proteins | sample GraSluR3_MG_4_FD_207213 | JGI IMG/M metagenome (GOLD analysis project Ga0334892, IMG submission 207213) | Sludge microbial communities from methane-producing bioreactor in Wageningen University, Netherlands - Granular Sludge_15_04-R3 | ecosystem: Engineered > Bioreactor > Anaerobic >... | reverse complement strand
GGCGGCAATGTTGGTTGTAGCATTTGTCATGAACCTGATACTTGGACAGGTGAATGTTGGCTTTACCTCTCAGCCTGTGGCGCACAGCAACCACCTTTGGAATTTCATGGGAATGGTTTTGGCCGGGTTAGCCTTTGCTCTGGCTGGTGGTTGCCCCGGTCGTCAGCTGTTTCTTTCTGGCGAAGGTGATGGCGATGCAGCGATCTTTGTGCTCGGTATGATTGTTGGCGCAGGTATTTCGCATAATTTCGGATTGGCTGGCCGTCCGGATACTGTTGTTGACGGTGTTCTCTCGGTTGGTGGAACCAGCATCTATGGTCAGGCAGCAGTTATTCTTGGTATTGTGTTTTGTATTGTGCTTGGGTTCACAGCACGAGAACAAGTATAGATAATGAATATAGAAAGGACTTTATCATGGTTCAAGTGGATGCACGTGGTTTTTCTTGCCCAGAGCCGCTAATTCGAACTCGTAATGCATTACAGAGTTTGCCGGCAGGCGATACGCTTGAAATTGTGGTGGATACTGTGACTTCAAGGGAAAATGTTCGTCGATTTTTGGTGGGGAAGGGTTTCACAGTTGAAATCGAAGTTTTAGAGGATGATTTCAAGATTTTGGCACACAAATGAAGTCTACCAAAGGCTATCAAAATGTAATTTATTTGGATAATTCAGCCACTTCTTGGCCAAAACCGACAGAAGTTTCTGAAGCTATGGTATATTTTTTGGCTGGTATTGGCGCTAACCCTGGACGATCGGGTCATCAGTTGGCTGCGGAATCCAGCCGGATGGTTTACACTGCCCGTGAGAGAATATGCAGTTTATTTAATGCACCTGATCCTTTGCGATTGGCCTTCACAAAGAACATCACGGAAGCCATTAATTTAGTTTTGCATGGCTTTCTAAAAGTTGGCGATCATGTCATCACCACCAGTATGGAGCATAATTCTGTCATGCGCCCGTTACGTGCTCTGGAAGCAGTGGGGGTTGAGCTATCCGTTGTGAATTGCACCCCAGATGGCTTGCTTGACCCGCTGGATGTCGAAAAGGCAATCCGATCAAATTCCAGATTGGTAGTCATTAACCACAGCTCCAACGTCAATGGCACACTTCAACCCATATCAGAAATTGGTCAAATCATAAGAAAATATAACCTATTGTTACTTGTGGATACAGCGCAATCGGCTGGCAAGGTACGAATTGATATGACCAATGACCATATTGATATATTGGCGTTCACCGGGCACAAATCATTAATGGGTCCAATGGGCACAGGTGGAGTGATCTTTGGTAAACGGGTGGACACGTTGCAGATCGACCCACTCATAAGGGGCGGGACGGGCAGCCGCTCTGAAGAAGAATTCCAGCCAGTCTTTATGCCGGATGTTTTCGAAAGCGGCACTCTAAATGCCGTGGGTATTTCTGGGTTGAGCGCTGGTGTGGATTGGATCTTAGCCAAAGGTGTGGATACTATCCGGGAACATGAGGTGGCTCTAACCCAGCAGCTTCTTGATGGGCTCAGGAGGATTCCCAATGTAAATGTTTATTGCAGCCAAGACGCGCAGATGAATACTGGAACGATTGCATTTAATATCAATGCGATGACACCATCAGAGGTGGGGCTTTACCTGGATGAAGATTTTGGGATTCTATCACGAGTGGGATTGCATTGTGCGCCAGCGGCACATAAAACCATTGGTACCTTTCCGGGTGGGAGTGTCCGTTTTGGGGTTGGTATCTTCAACACAAGCCAGGAAATTGATACTGCGATTCAGGCTGTTACACAGATATCAAAGGGAGCAGGATGAATTCTCATCATTACGCTGTGGTGTTGGTTTTTGCCACCAGCTATGCTATCAGAGTAGAACAACTCTTAAATCACGCCGGAATGGAAACCAGGTTGATACCAGTTCCCCGGCAGCTCAGTTCTGATTGCGGCATGTGTGTACGGATTCCACATGGGAAAATGGACTGCGCCCGGGCGTTGCTGGAGGAAAATGGCTGTGCGTTTGAGGGCATTTATCCCCTACCGCCTGGCAGCAGAGGCTGAATATTGAAAACCCAGAAGCCAGAAGCCAGAAGCCAGAAGCTTATCCCTTGTCTTTGGTGGCGTTTCTCTAATCTCCCGTGATAATCACCAGCGTCTGGCTGCTGAAGGCGTAGAGTCCCTCTGGCATGGGGCGCTGATAGAGGATGTGATCCCGCAGGGCATAAGCAAAGGCGCTCTGATCCACGATCCGGTCGTAGGGATCGAGCTCAAAGAAAGGCTGATAGCGCGCAGCCAGGTAGCTGACCCGGCTCATATCGAGTTTGACCTGCGGCCAATGGTTACTTGGGATCAGGATTGGGTGATTGGCGACGAGAATGAGCTTATCTGGCAATGTGGGAAGCAATGCCTGGATATCCTTGATAAACAGCAGCGGAATGGAATCCTGCCTATCCTTAAATGGCAGTTTCGCCTGATCGTGGATCCGGAAGGGATCGAAGGGGTCGTTTGATTCCTTTATCAGGACCTGGATATAGGCGGTGCCGCCCGCCGGAATGGTTTCAATTGGGATGCTCTCACCCGACGTGCCACCCAAAACAAGCTGCATTGGCAGTAAGTCGCCATCAAACTCATGTGCCACATTCAGGTAATAGACTGTGATTGTGTTACCAAGAAATTGAAGGTTGCGCTGGTGAATTGCTCGATCTAACAGCTGGAACCCCATGAATGCCCACAACTCATTAATTTCACCCTGGAGGTTTTCACCTCTTTGAGTTACACGAGTGTAGGACCAGTCCACAGTTCGGCCGTAGGTATCTCGATACGGAAAGAGCAGAGCTGGCTGGCTGGGCACCGGGCTGGGAGTAGGCGTGGGACTGAGGGTGTTGAAGGGTGTGCGTGTGACCGTTGGCGTTTTTGATGGAAGGGGGGTGATAGTGGGCGCCAGCGTGGAAGTGTGTGTCAGGCTGGGGGTGAGGGTGTGCGTAGCGGTCAGCGGTGTGGTCGTGGTTGGTTGGAGGGTTGGGGTAACAGAGCCAGAATTGCCACAGCCCAACAGCAAACCCGGCAGGATCAGCAAAAGCAGGGGAAGCATAGCCTTTTTGAGTGGTGGGCGCATCAGATAATCCGGTAGGTTGGTCAGTAGGGGCGGGTGATGGCTGCTGCGCCATAGCCGACAACGGAGGTTCGGTCTCCTGTGGCAGTTGCAGAAGTGTCATATTTAAGCAAGGTCACCTGGTTTGCTTTCAGCTTCCGCGCTGCCCAAAGTGCGGCAGCAACTGCTGCCAATCCGCAAGCATGGCCCTGCCCGCTGTCTTTGAGTTTAAAAAGCCCTTCTGGCGAAAAATCAGCCAGGGCTGAAAGTACCTTATGATCCAGCCGATGGGCGGTCGCTTCTGGGTAGAAATGAGATAAATCCGTGCTGGCGACAATCAGGAAGGAGCGGTCTTCGAGGACTTCCGCCAAAACGAGCCCGAGACCTTTGGCGATCTGGCGGCTCTGATCGCGCATCATGATCGGGATCAGTTCAAAGGGGCCATTCAGAGCTTGCTGTAAAAAGGGGAGTTCGATTTCTAATGAATGCTCGCGGTCGTGTTCGACGGGGGAAAGAGAGATCCCCAGGTTATCCACCAAACCCTGGTTGATCTCTGCCATCTGATCAGCGGCAACCGGAATCGTGCCCAGGGGCGTTTGGTAGTGGCTGTGAGCGCTGGTCAGCAGCAGTTGTGGATAGTATTGATGTGAGGGCGAAAGGACAACGACTGTGTCAAAGGATTTTCCAGCCACTGCTTTATAGGCATGCCCCGCTACTGCCCCGGAATACATATAACCGGCATGAGGTGCCACAACGCCGATGACTTCACCGGGTATTTCGGGGAGGGTTGCATTGTTGATATAGGCATCGACGGTTCTTCCCAACTCTCTGGGGTCATCGCTATACCATGTGCCTGCAATAGGCGAGGGCCTGATGGATTGATTTTCAGTATTCATAGCTTAAATTTTAGCATATCCCCGTGGTGAATAGTATGAAGTGGGTTTTATGACTCCCGCTATCACTGCCCCCTGGTTGTTTCCCTTGCCACCAGCTCTGTGGGGAGGATGATGCGGCGGGGTGTGATGGTGTTGCCGCTTTCCAGCTGGTCGATCAGGGTCTGGGCGGCAATCGAGCCCATCTGGTGAATGGGCTGGCGGATGGTGGTCAGTGAAGGCATGTGGCGCGAGGCAGCAGGAATATCATCAAACCCAACCACGGCGATATCTTCCGGCACACGCAATCCAGCTTCATGGATGGCTCTGAGTGCGCCAAAGCCCATCAGGTCGCTGGCAACAAATAATCCATTGAAGCTTGAGTGTGTAAGGAGTGATTTTGCCTGTAGATAACCGCCCTTCTCAGTGTAATCGCCATAAGCAATTCTTTCCTCAAGGATTGGGAGATTTTTTTCTTGCAAACCGCGTTTAAATCCTTCCAGCCGGTCACGCGCGCTATAGAGATCCATATGCCCCGTGATGGTGGCGAGCTGGTCTCTGCCAGTGCTCAACAGGTGCCTGACTGCCATCATCCCGCCATGGACATTATCGGCATCCACACTGCTGACCTCGGGGCGGTTGTTCCGACCGATCAACACGAGGGGGACATTGCGGCTGATCAATCCCTCGATCAAGGGGTCATCTATCACGTTTGAAGCAATGATGATCCCGTCGATCAGGCGGTTATTGAGGATGTTCTGGTTGGCTCGTTTTTCGTAGTCCGGTTCGATCAGCCATAACATCAAGGTGTAATTATTGACAGTGCAGGTGGAAGAAATGCCCTGGGATAGAATACCGAAGAAGGGGTCCGTAAATACGCTGTTGTAGGACATCGGGATAACCAGCCCGAGGACGCGTGTGCGTCCGCTGATCAGGCTGCGCGCAACCGGGTTTGGCTGGTAACCAATTTCATCGATGATCGCCTGAACCTTTGCCCGGGTACGGTCCCTGACATTAGGATCATTATTGATCACCCGTGAAACAGTTGATCTGGAGACCCCTGCTAATTTGGCAATTTCATTGATTGTTGTGATATTGTTCATTGATCCGCGCCTAATTTGTCCATTTTCCAGGTTAACGCGTAAAAATGGATCCAAATACATGGAGCTCCGAATTTATTTTTGATTGGTGAGTACACAAAGGTCTTGCTGTCCATGTCCATCTTACAATAAATCTGTAAGATTGTCAAAATACTCACTGGAGGATCGGCCTTCAACTGAACAGAGACTTTGGTTACCAGGAAATTCATGTGATCTGTGACCTGGGGTGTGGGTGAGGTCCTGTGCGGTCAGCCTCTGTACGAAATTCGTTTGTCAGCTGAGGTCCATGCAGAAAGCGCACATTTCACTGAGTTGTTCACCACGGGCACGGAGAATTGTTTATGGATCCTGTCCATGATTATTGTTGGACATGGTTGTTGGTAGGAAAACAAAACATACTGGCGGATCAAGGTAGGAAATGGCTGGCATTAATCGCCTTTCAGAACCCGGCTTCCTCATAAAAACATATCGCGTTAATATCTTCTTAAAAATCTATTGACAAATTCGCCGTATTCATGTAAGATGAAGTTGGAAACGTTCCCAATTATTACCTTACCATTTCTGCACAAAATGGGCTGAAAAGGGGTAATTGTGGCGTTGTAATGCGGAGAATAGACCAAAAAATGGAAACAACCGATTATTTTTGGGTGAGTACACAAACCTTTGTCCAAAATTTTGGGAGCGATCCCAATAATATGGTTGATACTTGGTTAAATTCCCGTCAAATCCCCATCTTTTTGTTAACCTCATATTATCTAATTCTCAAAGGAGGTGCTGGTAGAGAATAAATTGTTTGTTCTTTGTTCCGTCAAGTCTGTTAGTTGTTGTGAAAAATTTTGTTCAATGAAAGATTATCTCTAAGGAGAAAAGTGATGAAAAAAAGATTGCTATTTGTTTTGAGCTTTGTGCTCATCTTCAGCATGTTCCTCACGGCTTGCCAGCCAGAAGAAGTAGAAGAAGTGGTTGAAGAAGTGGTGGAAGAGGTTGTTGAAGAACCGGAAGTTGAAGAGCCAGAAGTTGAAGAACCGGAAGAAGAGCCGGTCGCTGCAGGCCCTGACCTTGATCCTGCCGATGTGGCTGCTTCTCTCCCCCGCGAGGAAACCCTGTACATTGCTGGTTTGCAATGGAGTGCGGTTGTCGGCTGGAATCCCTATTCCTCCGCCAATAACAACGCCATGGGTGTCGCTGCCGGCAGTAATGCCCGTGTTCCGATCTTTGAAACACCATACATGTATAACATGATCAACGGTGAGCAGATTCCCTTGCTGGCTGATGGCGACTGGGAATGGAACGAGGATATGACCGAAGCGACGTTCAAGATTAAAGAAGTCGCTAAATGGAGTGATGGTACCCCCGTGACCGCTGAAGACGTCGCATACACCTGGGCAACCCATGTCAAGTACGAGACCACGGCTGGCGTTGGCTATGGAGAATATATCGAGACTGTTGAAGCCGTCGATCCACTAACCGTTGTTGTGAAAGCCAAACTGGATGAGGAAGGCAAAGCTGTTAATCCTCTCTTGGTCAGGGCTTACATCAGCAGCGAATATGTGGTTCAAAAAGCCTGGACCGAGACCTTAGAAGCTCGTGCTGGCGGCGATGCCACAGCGTTCAAAGAAGATCCTGCTATGGATTTTGTCTCCTCCGGTCCCTATACCAAGTTCTATGATGATGATCAGAAGGTGGTCTTCATCCGAGACGATAATTATTGGGGTCAGGATGCTTCCATGTTTGGTTCGCTGCCTGTCCCGAAATACCTGGCACACACCATCTATGCTGACAATAATGCTGGCTTCCTGGCTCTCAAAGCCGGTGAAGTGGACGTCAGTCAGCAGTTCAATGCCAATGTGCAGGACCTGTGGTTGGTCGACAATCTGCCGATCTCAACCTGGATGGATGATGCACCTTATGGTCTGACCGCCAGTTTACCGACGGCTTACTTTAACCTGGAATCCTATGGCCTGGATAATATCGCAGTGCGCAAAGCCATTGCTTATGCAGTGGATTATGACACCATCATTGCTAACGCCATGACCAATCAGTCGCCAACCTTTGACCAGGTACCGCGATCCGTGATGAATCCGACTGCTGGTGAACAGGCTTTGTATGATCAGGCAGCCGTGGCTGACCTGCAGTGGGTGGGTAATGACATTGAAGGCGCAAAAGCCATTCTTGATGAAGCCGGTATCGTTGATACCGATGGTGACGGATGGCGCGAGCTGGATGGTCAGAAACTTTCTTACAACGCAGTCTGCCCCAATGGCTGGTCTGACTGGCAGGCGGCGATGGAAATCGTTGCAGCCGCTGGTGAGAAAATCGGCATTGAAATCACAACCCTCTATCCTGAATGGGGTGTTTATCAGACGGTCTTCGTCAATGGTGATCAGCAAGAATATGACATCTTCATGGTATGGAGTGACGGCGCTGGCCCAACCCAACCATGGGGTCGCGTTCGCCAGTTGATGTATAGCAAGTTTGCTGAAACCCAGGGTAACTGGAATGGTAACTGGGGTGGCTATATCAACCCCCGCATTGATGAGATCATCACAGAAATTCCCGCTACCACCGATCAGGCTCGTTTGGTTGAACTTTACACTGAAGCAACCGAGATCTACCTGACCGATATCCCATCCTTCACCCTCATGTATCGCCCCGACCAGTTCTACACAGTGAACGAGAGTGTCTGGACCAATTATCCTTCAGCGGATGATGGCCGCAACATTCCTCCAATGAACCTGCTGGATGGTTATAGCATTGCTGGTCTGTACGAGCTTGAGCTCGTGAATCCGTAATCGATTAATCAGTTTTCACCGCCATGCTCCGATGATCTCGGAACATGGCGGCTTTTCATAAAGCCAATCAATAGGAGGTGATCGGTTGAAAGGCTATTTAAAATACTTTAGTGGTAAACTTGCCTGGTTTTTGGTCACACTCGTCGCCGCATTTATTCTCAATTTCATCTTGCCCCGCCTGATGCCCGGAGATCCTGTAGCGATCATCACCCAAAGAGTGGTTCAGGGAATGACCAGTCAAGCCGGGGTCCAAAAAGTTTATGAGCAGTATGCAGAGCTTTTTGGAACGAACAAACCCATTCACGAGCAATTCATCATTTATATGCGAAATATTGTCCAGGGTAATTTTGGACTTTCGTTCAGTCAATATCCCAGACCGGTTGCAGACATCTTAAAATCATCCATTTGGTGGACAATAGCGCTTCAGTTCCCTGCCATCATTGTTGGCTGGCTGCTTGGAAATACCCTGGGTGCTCTGGCAGCGTATTTGAAAAAGGGCTTTGACAAAGTCCTCATGCCAATCAGCATTTTTATCAGCAACCTGCCGGCTTTTGGTATGGCTGTAATATTACTGGTGATCTTTGCGGTCAGGCTTAAGTGGTTTCCAACCGCAGGCGGATATGGCTTTGACATGATCCCCAATTTCAGCTGGGATTATATCAAATCTGTGTTGATCCATTATCAGCTTCCTTTTTGGTCGATTGTCCTCATCTCAATTGGCGGCCAGGCGATCGGTATGCGTGCCATGTCGATCTATGAGCTTAACGCAGATTATGTCAAATACAGCCGCTTCCTGGGGATTAAAGACCGGAAGATTATTGGCTATGTTTTCAGAAATGCCATGCTGCCGCAGATCACGGGTTTGGCGCTCTCTATCGGTACGATGGTTGGCGGCGCCCTGGTTGCAGAGATCATTTTCAGCTACCCTGGGCTGGGCTCAACACTCCTGACAGCTGTCATGGGACAGGATTACCCGCTGATTTCTGCATCGACATTGATTATTACCCTGATGGTGCTGATTGCGAATTTCCTGATTGAAATTCTCTACGGTGTCATTGATCCGCGTATCAAAGCGGCTCAGATTGAGTAAGGAGAGGTATTGATATGTTACATACCATCAAAGAGGTCTTTCGCTCTCCGAAATTTACCATTGGTTTAGCCATTTTTGTGGTGATGCTTCTGGTGGTTTTTATCTACCCCCTGATTATTACCGACGACCCACTTGATATTATTGGTTTGGGAACATTCTTTGAGCCGGGTATTTATGTCAACCTTTATGACGGCCTGGAATCCAAAACTTACGTTCTCAAGCTGGAAGACGCTGCAGCTAATCGAATTGCCAGCAAGCTGGGCGAACAGGAGCGTTTGGATATCCAGGAATATTTACTGCTGGCAGGGGTTCCTGAAGAGGAGATTGATATTGAAGACACCGAAAAACTTCTGGAGCTGTGGCTCAATAATTATGATCCAACGGTGCGTTTTCCTGGGTCAACTTCAGCAAAGCGGAAGTACTATGCCAGGCTGGATGCCTCATTGGACGGGCTTTTATCCACTGAGGCTGCGATTATCGCGGTGAAAAATGAAGAAACAGGGGAATTTGAAGAGAAAAGTTTGGTCACGCAGGATGATTATGTCAATGTGAGTAAAGTTGCCAATGTGAGGGTTCTGCCCCTTGGGACGGATAATTTTGGCAGGGATATGCTCACAGAGCTGGTTTCAGCCACAGGGGTGTCGTTGAGGATTGGTTTAATTGCCGGCTTGGTTGCGACGTCTATAGGCCTGACCCTTGGGTTGCTCTCGGGATACATTGGCGGTTGGGTGGATGATGTCATCATGTTCATTACAAATCTCTTCATCGTCATCCCCAGTTTTGTGCTGCTGGTGCTGATCTCATACAGCATTGGCCAGGAGCAGCGCGGCGCGAGCACGGTAGCTATTGTAATTGGCTTTACCTCCTGGGTTTGGACGGCACGCGCTGTGCGCGCCCAGGTGATCTCATTGCGGCATCGTGACCATGTCAACCTCTCAAAACTATCCGGTCATTCAGTGGCGCATATCATTATCTTTGATATTCTGCCCTATATTGCTTCTTATGTTGTGATGGCATTTATCCTTCAAATTTCCTCCGGGATATTGGCAGAGGCAGGATTGTCAATATTGGGGTTGGGTCCAAAGACAACCGATGTGCCAACGCTTGGTTTGATGATGAACTGGGCGATGATCTATTCAGCCCACATTATGGGAAAGTGGTGGGCTTATTTCCCTGTGATTGTTGTGATTGCGCTGATTTCGTTTTCATTAAATTTGATGAATACTGGACTCGACCAGGTATTCAATCCAACACTGAGGGATTAGGTGGCTGACATGGCAAAAGTAATGTTAGAGGTTAACGAACTGACGACCAAATATATCACCCGCTTTAAGGAAAATGTCTACGCGGTGGACCATGTGTCATTGAAAGTTGAAGAAGGAAAATCGCTTGGCATTGCTGGTGAATCTGGCTGCGGAAAATCCACCCTGGCGCTCAGCCTGATGGGTTATTATTTTCCGCCCCTGCACTATACCAGCGGTGAGATAATCATAGACGGTAAAAATATCACTGGTATGACGCCTGATAATATTCGAAAATCCATCCTGGGAACGGAAATTGCCTACATTCCCCAGGCGGCTATGAATGCGCTCAACCCGACCCAGAAGGTGATCCATTTCATTGAAGATGTGGTGCACGCGCATTTTCCGGATGCCACGAAGAAGGAAATCTATGACCTCGCCCGAACACGTTTTGAGACCCTGGGCTTGAATGCCAGTGTGCTTGAGAAATACCCGGTGGAACTCTCAGGTGGGATGAAGCAGCGCACGGTGATTGCCACTTCTGTGATCCTGGGACCCAAGGTGTTGATTGCAGATGAGCCCTCTTCTGCTCTGGATGTGACCTCGCAGAAGAAGGTCATCAAAATGCTCAGGGATATGATGGAAACCGAAATCATCAAATCGATGATCTTCATCACCCATGAATTACCGCTGCTGTATAACGTAACTGACGACATCATGGTGATGTATGCCGGGCAGATTGTTGAAAAAGCATCCGCCGAAAAGGCAGTCTTTGACCCACTGCACCCCTATGCGAATGGGCTGATGGGTGCCATCATTGTGCCCGAAGAGGGCTTGCGCGATGTCAAACTGACAGCCATTCCCGGCGTGCCGCCAAACTTGAAAAATCCACCAGAAGGCTGCCGGTTTGCGGAGCGCTGTAAGTATGCGGTGCCGCAATGTAAAGTGATTAAAGTAAGCTTGAATGAAATTGGGGATGGCCGAGCTTACCGGTGTATTTTCTCAGAGGATGAGTTGAGGGAGTTTTATAAAGATGCCAAATCAAACTGAACCCTTATTTAAAGCAGTCGGTTTATCCAAAGAATTTGGATTTGGACGCCAAAAAACACTTGCCGTGAATCAGGTTGACCTTGCGCTTGAAGAAGGCGAGGTGATTACGATTGTTGGCGAATCGGGCAGCGGCAAGACCACTCTGGCGAAAATGATCCTGGGATTGATCAGTCCAACGGGAGGCGAAGTTTTTTTTCGCGGTGAGCCGAGAGATATCAGCACTTATCGCAAGAAATTAGCCTATTGGAAAAACATTCAAGCGATTTTTCAGGATCCATATTCTTCTTTTAACATTTTTAACAAAATTGATACGGTGTTGTTGGACTGTATTCGAATGCGCGGCAACGGTAATCTTCCGCGTGAGAAAAAACGCGAGATGATGGCGGAAGCCTGCAGTTTTGTCAATTTAAAATTTGAGGAGTTAACCAATAAATATCCCTTCGAGCTTTCTGGCGGGCAGATGCAGCGTTTGATGATCGCGCGCATTTTCCTGCTTGATCCGAAAATATTAATTGCGGACGAGATCACATCGATGATTGATGCCTGTTCCCGGGCGACCATCCTGGATATGCTGATGGAATTACGCGATAAAATCGGGATGACGGTAGTCTTCATCACGCATGATGTCGGTCTGGCCTATTATGTGTCTGACAAGGTTTACATCATGGAGCACGGAAAATTTGTAGAAAGCGGCACACCAGACGAAGTGATTTTGAATCCGAAGGGCGACTATACCAAACGATTGATCAGTGATGTGCCCAAGATTTATGAGGAGTGGGATCTCTCAACGGTGTGAAGGAGAACTGTTCTAACGATCCTGTAAAGCCAATTGATATTCAAAAAGGATTT
>Ga0334892_1002781_pt1 | contig 12075 bp, 9 predicted proteins | sample GraSluR3_MG_4_FD_207213 | JGI IMG/M metagenome (GOLD analysis project Ga0334892, IMG submission 207213) | Sludge microbial communities from methane-producing bioreactor in Wageningen University, Netherlands - Granular Sludge_15_04-R3 | ecosystem: Engineered > Bioreactor > Anaerobic > Unclassified... | reverse complement strand
TTGGAGGCCATCTTTGATTATCCGGAGATTGCCAAGGCTTGGGCTGATTTTCTAAAAGAGAATCCGGACGCCGAGATCGAAGCGCGGATCCGTAAGCTAGCGATGATCTTTTCTCCTGTGGATATGGAGCATTATCCCAATCTTCCCGTGGGTAATAGTCCGTTGATCTCAGGGACGGGACTGGGGATCAACAATCTGTATCTGAAGTTTGATGGTCAAAATCCCAGCGGATCTTTCAAAGATAGAGCCTCAGCCCTCATGGTCGCAGAGGCCAAGCGCCGAGGGATCAAAGAGATCGTCACTGCTTCGACAGGCAATGCAGCTTCATCCTTGGCGGCTTTGTGTGCGTCTTCGGCGATCAGTGCAGTTATCTTCGCTCCTGCCAAAGCACCCAAGGCAAAGCTCGTGCAGATCAAGGTGCATGGTGCCACGCTAAACTTGGTGGATGGAAGTTACGATGATGCCTACAAAGAGGCATTGAGATATTCTTCATCGCACAATTGCCTCAATCGAAACACAGCCTATCATCCCTTTACTATCGAGGGCAAGAAGACAGCCGGATTGGAGATCTTTGCGCAGCTCGGTCAGCTTCCGGATTACATCTTTGTTCCCACCGGTGATGGCGTGATTCTCTGTGGGATCGCCAAAGCCTTTGCGGATCTGTTGGCGGCTCGCATCACAGATCGCTTGCCGGCTTTGATCGCAGTGCAAGCGGAGAGTTCGGACGCCATCTGCAGCTATTGGGAATCTGGAACTTATCAGGACTCACAAGCACCAGAGACTGTGGCAGATTCCATCTCTGTGAAGACTCCTGCAGCTGCTCATCTTGCCTATCGGGTTTTAAACGAGACCGATGGGATGGGTATCCGGGTTAGCGATCCTGAGATATTGGCAGCGCAAAAGATGCTGGCTTCCCGGACGGGAATATTTTGTGAGCCTTCTTCAGCTGCTGCATTAGCGGCGTTTTTCAAGGCCAAAGAACAAGGCTGGATCAAGGATAACAGTAAGGTAGTCCTGATGATCACCGGCCACGGACTCAAAGACATAGAGGCGGTCAAAGATGATTCATGACAAAGGTTTCTACGATTTTCACGTACACATTGGTGAGCAGATTTCGGGCTATGATTTGTCCGATAGCTTTACTGATCTGAGAAGACTTACCGAGCCATGCGATGATCCGGCAAATCCTCCGCTTTTGGGGATCGGGGCTTTTGTGACGGAAGAGGCAGAATATCCTCTTGCTCAAAAGCTGGAAGCGATGAAAGAACGCGCAGAACGAGATCTTGGAATCCCTATCCACTGGCATCTTAGCCCCACCCACAGCCGATTGGAGGATATCTACGATCTTCTTGAGGCGGGGCACGACCTCAAGCTCTACACCACATATCGCAGTGCGGGGCTTTATAAGAGCTATGAGGAAATTGGTAGATGGATGCAGGACTTATGTGATCTCAAGACCAGGATCCTGGTGCATTGTGAGGATGATCTCATCATTGGGGGCTCTCAAACACATAGCTTTCGGACTCCATTCGATCACACATTCAGGCGACCGGAGATTGCCGAGGATAAAGCGGTCGGAGCGATCTTGAATCTGGCGGTCAGGCACAGTCATCCGGTGCATATTGTGCATGTATCCAGCCCCACATCTGCCTTGATGATCAAAGAGGCAAAGCGGGATTTTGATGGGATTAGCTGCGAGACGACACCTCACTATCTCTTATACAATGAGGAGCGCCTGCGTGAGCCGAATGGACACCGCTATCTGACTTGCCCTCCATATCGTAAGGAAAGCTCACGCGGTCTTTTGGCAGAGCTTTTTCAGGATGGCGTCTTTGATATTTTGGCGAGTGACCACTGCTCTTTTGCTGATTCTCTAAAGGATCGCTATCAGAAAGATCTTGAAAAGATCCCCATGGGCATTCCCGGGATCAGCACACTGTATAGCTCCATCTATGAGGCTTTTGTGGCAAAAGGCAAGATCTCAGCTGAGGCTCTGGATCAGATGCTCAGGATCAAGCCTCGCGAGCTGATGAACTTCGGGGGAGAATCGTGAAAAAAGCCTTTCGCAATGATGCCATCGCCAAGGTGACCGGGCGGGCTAAGTATACCGACGACTATAGCATGCCGGGCATGCTGCATGCTCTGCCCCTTCATGCAGATCGCTCAAGCGCAATGATTCGCAAAATAGACGTCTCCAAGGCCGCCAAGATGCCGGGAGTGTTGCGTATCATCACAGCTGAGGATGTTCCCGGAGAGATCAAGTATGGACAGATCATTCGCGACTACCCTGTTTTAGCTCACAAAAAGATTAGATCATCGGGCGATGTGCTCGCATTGGTCGTAGCTCAAACTCGCGCCGAAGCTTTATGTGCTCTCAAAGAGATAAAGATTGATCTCAAAGAGACCCCGGGGCTATATGACCCACATCAAGCGCTACTTCCTGACGCTCCACTGATCCACCCTGAACATGGCAGCAATATATGTAACTACCATCGGGTGAGAACCGGGGACATCGCCACAGGCGAGAAAGATGCGGATTTCATCATTGAAGAGAACTTCTCCACCTCCAGAGTAGAACACGCCTATCTCGAGCCGGAAAGCGCTCTGGCGCATCTGCGACCGGACGGCGTCATGGAAGTCATCGGGTCCATGCAGCATCCCTTCAGCACGCGCCGCTTTGTGGCTGCCACGCTGGGTTTTGAGCTCAAAGACGTGGAAGTCAGGACAGTACCAATGGGAGGAGGCTTTGGCGGCAAGGATGACACTGCTGCCCTTGTCTGTGCCCGCGCTGCGCTATGTGCCTATCTCTGCGAACGCCCAGTCAAGATTACCTACAGCCGGGAAATGAGCATGAAGGAAAGCTACAAAAGACATCCTTATGACATCTCATATCGCATGGGAGTCAAGCGGGATGGCGGTATCAGTTTTGTGCAAGTGCGGATGGTGGCAGATAGCGGAGCATATTGCAGCGTCACCCCATGGGTCACTTGGCGCAGCACTGTGCAATGCAGCGGCTGCTATGAAGTTCCACATGTGCATAGCGACGTCTATGGAGTCTATACAAACAATATCTTCACGGGAGCTTTCCGCGGCTTTGGCTCTCCTCAGGTAAACTGGGCGATCGAGCAGCTTGTCGAGATTGCCGCCGAAAAAATAGGCATGGACGAAGTAGAATTTCGGCAGAAGAATATGCTCAAGCAGGGCTCTGTCACCGTCACCAACCAAAAGCTGGACAGTCACACGGTTTCGCTAAAGGAAGTAATGGACAAAGTGCTCACCGAGATCGATTATAACAAGAAGCATGAGCTATGTTCATTTGGCGATCCATCGCTTGATAAGTGGTATGGTATCGGCTTTGCCATCTCGTATCGAGGCATGAGCTTGGGCGCGGAGGGAGTGGACATGAATAGTGCCATCATCAATGTCCAGCCTGATGGGTCGGTGCTATTGGAGAGCGGGGTGCATGAAAATGGGCAGGGTTCCGAAAGCGCTATGATCTTGATTGCCGCCGAAGAGCTTGGCTTGCCTGTATCGAGAATCCGCTATCGCATGCCATCCACATCTAATATTCCCGATGGCGGTACGACAGTCGCCTCCCGGGGAACTCTTATGGGAGGGGGAGCCACAACCAAGGCGGCAGAGATCCTCAAGAGCATAATTTCGGAAGCGGTCAAAGATCACATGGGGAAAAGCGTCGATCGCTTTGAAGATGGCTGGATTCTGGACGATCAAGATCAGCGTATCTGCTCATGGGACGAAGCCATCCGACTCTGCTATAGCAAGCAGATCTATCCCTATGCCTTTGGCGTGTTTCAAGCTCCTCGAGTGAGCTGGGATGAAGACACCGGACATGGAGACGCCTATTTCACATGGGTCTATGGCTGCCAAGCTGTGGAGCTAGAAGTTGAACCCAAGACAGGCAAGATCACGATTTTAAACATGGTGGCAGCGCATGATGTGGGCAGGGCGATCAATCCCGACATGGTCAAAGGACAGTTCTATGGCGGCATGACCATGGGCGCGGGTTATGGACTCATCGAAGAGATGCCCCTGAGGGAAGGTGCTGTCACGGCCACAAACTTTCACCAATACAAGATCCTACGTTCCACCGATCTTCCGGAGATGACTGCCATCATCGTGGAAAACCCTGATCCATTGTCGCCCTCCAAAGCCAAAGGCATCGGCGAGCCGACCTTGGAGATCACTGCCCCCGCGATCGCAAACGCCGTCTATCGCGCGACAGGACGGCGCTATACGGATCAACCCATCAAGATAAGGAGGGATAGTGAAGATAACGGTTAATGGCGTCTGCCACAAGCTTGCTGATGACATGGGCGCGCGCCTTCTTTCCGACTGGCTGAGAGAAGATCTGGGACTGATCGGCACAAAGATAGGCTGTGGCATTGGAGTTTGCGGAACTTGCACTGTCTTGATAGACGATCTTGCCAAGCGCAGCTGCCTTTTGAAGCTTAGTGATTTGCAAGACAAAGAGATCACCACCATTGAAGGTCTCGCCAATGCGGACGGGAGCCTGCATCCATTGCAGCAAGCTTTTGTGGATTGTGGAGCCATTCAATGCGGATTTTGCACTCCCGGGATGGTCCTAAGTGCACTAGCCTTACTTCTGAAGAATCACCGTCCCACTCGAGATGAGATCCGCCAAGCGCTGAAGGGAAATCTCTGCCGATGCACGGGATATCAACAGATTATAGATGCCGTGGAGCTTGCCGCAAAGAAGCTCTATCCTTCAAATCAAATTAGTATATAGCGTTTTCACGAGGTAATATTATGCAAGACATCAAAAAATGCTTGGCAGAAATGAGAAGCTTGGATGCTTCTTTGTATGGCAAAGACTTTCTGCTTACTTGGGACAAATCAGTAGATGATCTAAAGACCGTGATGATGACAGCCGAGGCTTTGCAGATTCTGCACAAAAAGAAGAAGCCTTGGAAGATCTTTGATTACGGATTGGGGATATCCATCTTTAGAGATCACAGCACTCGCACGCGCTTTAGCTTTGCCTCCGCTGTCAATAGCTTAGGTTTGGCTCTCTCTGAATTGGATGAGGAAAAGTCGCAGATAGCCCATGGCGAGACTGTCCGCGAGACGGCAAACATGATTTCTTTCATGGCAGAAGTGATCGGCATCCGTGACGACATGTATCCCGGAGAAGGACACAGCTATATGAAAGAAGTATCTGAAGCTCTTGATGATGGATATCAGAATCAGATCTTGGCACAACGCCCCACCGTGGTGAATCTACAATGCGATCTTGATCATCCCACCCAGAGCCTTTCCGATCTGCTGAAGCTCAAGGACTATTTTGGCGGCTGGGAAGCCCTCCGAGGCAAAAAGATCGCCATGAGCTGGGCATACTCTCCGTCCTACGGCAAGCCTCTCTCGGTTCCCCAAGGAGTCATCAATCTCATGACCCGCTTTGGCATGGATGTCATCCTTGCCCATCCCGAAGGTTATGATCTCTTGCCGGAGACTCTGGATAGCGCTAATTCCTTTGCCAAGGAAAGTGGAGGATCGTTTAGGCAGGTTCATTCCATGGAAGAAGCCTTCCAGGACGCCGATGTGGTCTATCCCAAGTCCTGGGCACCAATGGCGGTGATGCAGCGCCGCACTGAGCTTCTCAAACAAGGCGACAGACAGGGGCTTAAAGATCTTGAACAGCATTGTCTTGCCGAAAACAGGAGACATATGCACTGGGAGTGCACAGAAGCCATGATGAAGCTTACCAAAGCCGGGAATGCCCTCTATGAACACTGCCTTCCCGCTGACATCAGTGACGTGAGCTGCGCACACGGTGAAGTAGCTAAAAGTGTGTTTGAACGCTATAGGTTACACACCTATCAGGAGGCGGGATTCAAGCCCTTTGTGATCGCCGCCATGATCTTTTGCAGCAAAGTGGCAGATCCCATAGAAAAGATCAATAGCTTCATTTGAAGAAAAGGAGTATAGCATGCCAAAACTTATCAAAGATAAAAACTTCGAGATTATTAAGAAAAACGCAGCGCGCTGTCGTGCTCACGGCATCATTCTGCCCACGATCAGACAGCAGATGGATCCCAGACTGATCCCGGATTCTCTCAAAGAACAGATTGCCAGAGTGGAGATGGACGATCTGAGCCCGCTCAATCTCTTTCGCATCACCTGGAAGAATGATGTGCATAGCGGCAAATTCGGAGAGCCAAATTTCCTTGAGATTCCCTCATCCATCACCGGCGTGAAGGCCAGGATCTTTGGGCTGATCGGCAAATACTTTCCCACCGGTGCGCATAAAGTAGGTGCAGCATATGGCTGCCTGCTTCCGCTATTGGTGAGCGGGCAGTTTGATCCACAGACCCAGAAATCGGTCTGGCCATCCACCGGTAACTACTGTCGAGGCGGTGCCTTTGATGCCGCGCTTCTGGATTGCCCTGCTGTGGCTGTGCTCCCGGAAGGCATGAGCCAGGAACGCTTTGCTTGGCTGCGCAAGATCAACGCGGAGATCATCCTGACCCCCGGAAGCGAATCAAACGTAAAAGAGATCTACGACAAGTGCGAAGAGCTGAGCCATGACCCGACCTACGCAATCCTAAACCACTTTGAAGAGCCGGGGAATTCGTTTTGGAATTATCAAGTCACCGGATCCGCAATCTATGATGCTTTTGGTATTGTAAAAAAAGATCGGGATCGCTTGGCAGCCTTCATTAGCGCTAGCGGATCTGCCGGCACCATCGCCGCCGGAGATTTCCTCAAGAAACACGATCCTCAGACGATGATCACTGCAGCCGAAGCCCTCCAATGCCCCACCATGCTAAACAATGGCTTTGGCGAACATCGCATCGAGGGCATCGGCGACAAACACATCCCTTGGGTGCACAATGTACGCAGCACAGACAATGTGGCAGCCATCGATGATGAAGATTGTATCCGCCTGCTCAGGCTCTTCAACGAGCCCGCCGGGCACGACTATCTGAGGAAATTGGGTGTGGAAGAAGCCGTGATCGAGAAACTGCCCCTTTTGGGAATCTCATCAATCGCGAATCTTCTTGCTGCCATCAAGACAGCTAAGTACTATGAAATGGGTGAGGATGACCTGCTCTTTACGTGTTTTACGGATTCTGCCACAATGTATGCCAGTCGCCTTGAAGAACAAAGACGTGCCAAAGGAGACTATGAAACGCTCGATGCAGCGGTTGATATGGGCGTCTGCCTCCTATCTCAAAGCTACGACAACTTTCTTGAGCTTTCCTATCAGGATAAAAAACGCATCCACAATCTCAAATACTTCACATGGGTGGAGCAGCAAGGGCGGAGCGAAGAAGAGCTTCGCCGGCAATGGGATCCGGATTATTGGCATGAAACCTTTGAGGAAAACCTCGATGAGCTGGATGAGGCAATCAATGAGTTTAACTCCCTCTGATTTATACTCGATCATCCTCGCTTCAGGAGAGGGCAAACGTTTTGGGATGCCAAAGTCCAAAGCCGGGGTGGACGGTTTGCTCTTTTCCCAAAGAATCAGCCGGAGCCTTATAGATGCAGGGCTCAGACAGATCTTTATAGCAGAAGATCTGCCCACAAAGTCAATGCTGGACACCATCAGAGAAGCTCAGAGATTGATTCGTCAAAGCCCAAAGGTATATCTCCTTTGGCCGGTGGATCATCCCTTTGTGCATTCTGAGACCATTCGCGAGCTCTTCGGTGTGGCGTCTGTCAATCCTGATTGCGTGATCAAACCCGAGTATCATGGCAAAAGAGGACACCCTATCATCATCCCTTCCGGCCTCGATCTGAATGACGATCAGCACCACAATCTCAGAGATCTGATCCGATACAGCGGGATCGGAACCGTGATAGTGCCGGTGGAAGATCCCGGGATCTTGATGAATATCAATCGCCCTGAAGACATCCAAAAACTACAAGAAGCATATGCGGAGACATTATGAACATAATTGATCTGATCAAATCCCGCCACAGTGTCCGTGATTTTTGTGATAGACCGATTCCCAAGGAGATCTTGGATGAGATCCTGGAGGCAGGTCGTCTGGCACCCTCTGCGCAAAATCGCCAACCCTGGCGCTACATTATTTTCACCGATCCACTGAAGATCAATGATCTCTCTCGCAAGACCGGGCTCGTCGGTAAAAGCAATTTCTTCATCAAAAACGCGCCCTGTGTGATCATCGCTTGTGCGGACACAAAGAAAAATGTCCGGATCAATGGGCAAGACTACTATCTGGTGGATACAGCCATATCATTTCAGCAGATGATGCTCGCAGCTTGGCAGCACGGCATTGGCTCCTGCTGGCTGGCAGCCTTTTCAGAAAAAGTGCTGGCAAAGTATTTGGATTTGCCCAAAAACTATCGGATCGTGGCGCTTTCGCCTTTCGGGTATCCAAAAGAGGTGAAGGGGTTATACTCCCAAGCCCTGTCTTTGTTTGCCGGATCCACAAAACGCCTACCGCTATCTGAGATAACCGACTTCAGGTAAAGCAAAGCCACGCCAGCTTGCACTAGATACAAGCCTCGTGATGTGATATTCCTCTTTGAAGCGCACGTGCATCTGTAGCCTGCGGAATATTCTGGTGGCCAATCTGCGATTTTGCCCGCGCTAACTGCTTGCAAAATAGGGCTCGCTCATGCCTTGCTCACCGCTCGCTCACCGCTCGGGACTGCAAGGGGTGAGAAGATAAGGACTTACGCGATTCGCCCAAAAAGTGTAAACCAAGGGCAAATATTGTTCCTCAGCATAGTCATTGGGTGCTTGGACAAGAATATATGGCAGTCAGGCTGATACCCTCAACGTCAAGTTGTTGTAGGCGAATATCAAGCTCATTGTCGATTGCAAACGTGCTACTTTACAATTTGTGTAGAAAATGGGACAGGATCAGATTTAGATTGACAAATGTGCATTTGATATTTTAATGAAGTTCTAAAGAAATGTGGAGTTGATAATGTCTGCAATAGCAATTTTGGGCTGTATGTGGGGCGATGAAGCCAAAGCCAAGATAGTAGATTATCTTGGGGACTCGGCTGATTTTGTAGTCCGTTTTCAAGGCGGCAGCAATGCCGGTCACACCATCGTTGTAGATGGCAAAAAATACGTTTTTCACACGGTACCTTCCGGAATCTTGTATCCCAAGACAAAATGTCTTATCGGAGCGGGAGTCGTGATCGACCCCAAGAGCTTAGTCGCGGAAATCCGGGAGCTTGAAGATAGCGGTTTGGACTTTGCCAAGCGCTTGATCATCGATGACAAGGCGGGATTGGTGCTGCCGCTACATCAAGAGCTGGACAAAAGCAATGAAGAGCTCTTGGCAAAAGCAAAGATTGGCACCACCGGCAGAGGAATCGGCCCTACATACGCGGATCTGAGTTCCCGTGTGGGGATCCGTCTGGGAGATCTCGCGCATCCTGCCTATCTGCGCCAACGCGTAAAAGAGATCTACCGCTTTCATGGCAGAGATCTGACATCTGATGAGCTCAATGAGATACTTGCGAGTCTCAAGGATTCATGGAAAGTTCTCAAGAAATATTGCATGCCCACAGAGAGTATCCTGCATGATGCTCGCTTAAGTGGCGCCAAGATCCTTTTTGAGGGAGCTCAAGGCACACTTCTGGATCGCATTTGGGGCAGCTACCCTTATGTGACCTCATCAAGCACCATTGTGGATGCTATCGGGATCGGTACCGGATTTTCGGCACGACACCTGGACGAGGTCTTGGGAGTCTTCAAAGCATATTGCACCAGAGTGGGTGAAGGTCCTTTCCCCACAGAGATTCATGACGCTCTGGCAGAGCAAATCCGCCAACAAGGCAATGAGTTTGGCTCGACTACCGGTAGACCGCGCCGTATCGGACATTTCGACGCGGTGCTTGCCGCATATAGTGCTCGGATCAATGCTCTGGATGGCATAGCTGTGACGCTTTTGGATGTATTGTCCGGCATCAAAGAGCTCAAGATCTGCGTCGGATATGAGCATAAGGGCAAGACTCTTGTTTCTCCGCCCTCTCATCCTCAGGATCTTGGCAAGGTGACGCCGATCTATGTCACTCTCGAAGGCTGGGAAGAAGATATTACGGGCGTGCGCAGCATGGCGGATCTGCCCCCGGCTGCAAGAAACTATCTCAAGGCGATCGAAGATCTTATCGAAGTGCCCGTAAAAGTGGTCTCGGTGGGTAAAGATAGGAGCCAAACCTTTATGGCTTAAGCCAAAATTATAGGAGTTATTATGAGAAAATGTCTGTTTATCTTGAGCCTGCTATTTATCACAAGTCTGGGAGCACAAGCTGCCGACACCCTCCAAGTTTTGCAGATGCCGCAATTCGCAAATCCATTTTATCATTCGTTTTCGCGTAACTATCTCGGAGTTGAAGCTGCCGGGCGTGGATATACCGGCACCGGAGTATTGGGCTCTGCGCAAACAGCTCTGATAAATCCTGCCACCATGATCACGGATTCCACCAGAATCTTTACTGAGATCAATATCAAGCCTTCTGTGGATGCTGAGGGCTTGGAATACACCAGCCGCTATAGCTCACCATTGCCTTTTGGAACTCTTGGTCTGAGCTTCTCCTTGAGTCCCAAGGTGGCAGCAGCAATAATCTATAGCAATCCCAAGTCCATAGTATTGGATGACTTTTCGGTCGTGATCAATCAAGGGGCTGATATGGTCACCAGATATCCCAAATACTATCTACACCAGCTAACTGCCTCAGTTCGTTATCGGATCACAGATGATTTTAATCTTGGGCTTTCCGTGCACAATCAGCTCCACTATCTGGATGATGTGATTTTCCTAAGAACCTACGACCGGGTGCGAGACTATCGCTATGCTGTGCGCTTTCAGCCCGGGCTTCACTATCAATACGGAGATCTGGGACTCGGACTTTCGGCGACTTTGCCGACGAAGATTGATTGGGATCTGACCTATGCGGACTATGATACTCAGCTTCCGCTTGAGCTAAGTGCCGGGCTTAGCTACAGCAAGGATATCTACCGCTTTTCCACAGACTTTCGTTTTAGCCAAGATTCCGCAATCGACGATATCTTTGAAGACAATTTCTCCATCCACCTCGGAGCTGAACGACGTGATGGCAACAAGATCCTAAGAGCCGGATATTTCTATAGCTCAGATGTATTCAGCGGACAAGTGCTACTGCCGATTGATCATGATTCCCAGGATGAGTCCATCTTTTGGGAAGACGTGTCGCCCACTATGTACGTGGCTGATAATGCCCAACACTTCCTCAGCGTGGGCTTTGGCTATCTTTTCCGGGATGGATCCCTGAATCTCTCGGCAATGAGCACCGTGGCATCAGAGAGCAATTGCACCCAGATCATTCTCAGCCTCAGCTTGTATACCAGTTCGTTCAAGCGCAAAGATTTCCTCAGGTTTGAATGAAAAAGCCCCGTGTAGAGATACGCAATGTCGAGTCCTATGATCTTGCCCAGATTGAAGAGGCGGTAAGCCTTTGGTTTTCTAGGCAAAAGGATCATAAGTTCAAAAGAAGCAAACGGGTGCTCATCAAACCAAACACCTTGGGAGCCTATCTGCCGGAAAGAGCTGTGACCACTCATCCGGTCGTCCTGGAAGCGATCATCAGATATTTTTTAGCTCGAAAAAAGGAAGTATGGCTGGGAGACAGCCCCGGGGGAACCGTCTCTGTGCAAAAGGTATGGGAAAACTGCGGATTGCAGGATCTGGCTGATCGATATCCCATCCGCTTGGTAAATCTCTCCACCATGGGCTATAGAGAGCTGAAGTATGACGGGATTCCCGTCAAGATCTCTGAAGCGCTCTTTCAATGTGGCATAGTGATCAATGTGGCAAAGTATAAGACTCATTCGCTGATGGCATACACCGGCGCACTGAAGAATCTCTATGGACTCATCCCCGGCATGGTTAAAAGCGAGTATCATCGCCAATATCCGGACACTCGGAGCTTTGCCAAATTGCTTTTAGCCCTATATGGAGTCTGTCGACAAAAGATCAGCTATAGCATCATAGATGGCATCATTGGCATGGATGGAGCAGGTCCTTCCGCCGGGAAGCCGAAGCATTTTGGCATCCTGATGGGCTC
>Ga0334892_1002779_pt1 | contig 12084 bp, 11 predicted proteins | sample GraSluR3_MG_4_FD_207213 | JGI IMG/M metagenome (GOLD analysis project Ga0334892, IMG submission 207213) | Sludge microbial communities from methane-producing bioreactor in Wageningen University, Netherlands - Granular Sludge_15_04-R3 | ecosystem: Engineered > Bioreactor > Anaerobic >... | reverse complement strand
GGCGACCTCCAGCCCCAGCATCGTAGCGATGAGGTTCTCCGCCAGGATGGCACGGACGCCTCCCGGAAGCGACTCGGGGAGGGCAACACAGCTAATCGAGCCGTTCTGTGTTCCCTGGCTGCCGGCGCCACGGGTGACCAGGAGACAGCGTGCCTCAAGGTAGAGCATTGACTTGCCCTCTGCGTGGCCCATCAGGGCCTCCGAACCGGTGCCGGAGGTGAAGCGTGTCTTGACCCCTCGGCTTGCGTAGGCTGAAGCCAGGAAGGCCTTCGACCACGGCGTGTCATCACCGTCGACAAACGCGCGCTCTGTGCCGTAGACCGAGAGGGTCTCTGAATAGGATGTCAGGCCGCGGAAGCCGAGCTTGAGGTTCGTAGCCTCCTCGACCGAGCACTGGGTGAGTACGCCTCCACCACTCACCTGTGATCCGACTAAGATCGCCAGGGCGTTGAGTGGCGCATAGCGACTGACGCCGACGGTGGTCTCCACCTCGCGGAAGCCGCGCAGTGCCGCTTCAGCAGCGTCCGCCGCCAGGAGCGCGGGATGCTCCTTACGATTGGTGACGTGGGCTTGATTCGCGGGCGTGCGGCGTGCCCGCATCTTGGTCAGACCCATCATCATTTCCAGCACGTTGAGGTGCTCGACGATCTCGACGAGCTTGGCGGCTGTGCAACCGCGCGTCAGCGCGAGGATCTCGCCACGTGTGACATTGGGGTCGACGAGCATCCTTGCGACCTCGTGGGAGGGCGTCGCCATCGCCTCGGGCGCCGCGTTGAGGTCGAGAGCGTGGGCGGCGATGAAGCGGTCAATCAGATCAAAGTCCTCACGGCGAGCGCCGTCCATCTCAACGACCTCGCCATCCTCCACGAGGAGGCTCGGATGGGGGTCCGCCGGACTGCCAACGGCGATGAGTCCGGCATCTGCCCACGGCTCGATGAAGGTCTCGCGGTTGATGGGCCGCTGCCGGCGCACCGCGTAGCGCTTGGATGACATAGCGTCAGATCTCCTTCCGCCGAGCGGTCGATTGTTCACAGGTGCAGTATACCCGAATCACGCGGTTGCAGGAAGCCGTGGCGCTGCGTTATGCACTGGGCGCGCATGGTGGTATAGTAGATTCAGCTCGGAGCGTCAGAGTTCTGTTGTTGTGTAGCCTACAACCACAAGGAGTGAAGGGATATGGGTTCGATCAAGGTCACCGTATGGAATGAGTATCGTCATGAGAAGTCGCATGAGGAGGTCGCACGGCTCTACCCTGACGGCATCCACGGCGCCATCGCCGCCTTCCTCGGCGAGCAGGGCTTTGAGACCAAGACCGCCACGCTGGATGAGCCGGAGCATGGCCTGACAGAGGAGGTGTTGGCTGACACGGATGTCCTCATCTGGTGGGGGCACATGGCTCACCACGAGGTCAGTGACGAGATCGTGAGCCGCGTTCAGGCTCGTATCCTCGAGGGAATGGGGCTGATTGTCCTGCATTCGGGCCATTTCTCGAAGATCTTCACAAAGCTGATGGGCTCGACGTGCAACCTGAAGTGGCGCGAGATCGGCGAGAAGGAGCGCATCTACGTCGTGGAGCCCGGTCATCCCATTGCGCAGGGGCTTGGCGAGTACTTCGAAGTGCCCAAGACCGAGATGTACGGCGAGCGCTTCGACATCCCGGCGCCCGATACCCTCGTCTTCTTGAGCTGGTTCGCGGGTGGGGAGCTCTTCCGCAGTGGCTGCTGCTACCATCGAGGCGCCGGCAAGATCTTCTACTTCCGACCGGGCCACGAGACCTTCCCCATCTTCTACCAGGCTGAGATTCAGAAGGTGATCACGAACGCGGTCCGCTGGGCAGCGCCGGCGGGAGGCCCCAAGGTCACCTTCGGGCATCGCCCGGAACCGCTTGAGGATATCGTCGTCGCCGACTAAGGGGCCTGGTCAAGGCATCATCCACACCTACAAAGGAGCGTGCTTTCTATGTTGCCACCTGTCGGTTTGCAGCTTTATTCGGTTCGAGACTATGCTCAGGAGAGCTTTGAGGACGCGGTGCGTCGTGTGGCCGCGATGGGTTATGTCGGCGTCGAACCGGCGGGGTTCCCCGGAACCACGCCGGAGGCTGCCGGGGCTCTGTTCAGAGAGTTGGGCCTCGAGGTGTGCAGCGCGCACACGGCGCTGCCCCTTGGTGATCAGCAAGCCGAGGTCCTTAGCGCGATGGAGGCGATCGGCTGTACGCGCATCATCAGCGGACTCGGTCCCGATGCGTTCAAGTCACCGGATCAGACAAAGCGTACGTGTGACCTTTTCAATGAGGCCGCTGGGGTCGCGCGGGCGAACGGGATGACACTTGGGTATCACAACCATTGGTGGGAGTACACGCCGGTGGAGGGGAAGTATCCCTATCAGCTGATGCTTGAGTTGCTCGACCCCGACGTTTTCTTTGAGGTGGACACCTACTGGGTTCAGACGGCGGGCGTCGACGTCGCCACTGTGATCCGCGAACTGGGAGAACGCGCTCCACTGCTTCACATCAAGGATGGTCCGTGCGTTCAGACCGAGCCGATGACGGCGGTCGGCGATGGCGTGATGGACTTTCCGACCATCCTCGACGCGGCGGGCGGGGTGCCGGAGTGGCTGATTGTTGAACTTGATCGTTGTGCTACGGATATGATGGCGGCCGTAGAGCGCAGCGTCACCTATCTGGTGGAGAAGGGACTGGGTCGGGGGCGCTAGACGGCTCCCGTGGTGGGTTGAGCAAGGGGCGCCTCAGAAGAGGCGCCCCTTCGTTCCTAGTAGCCGACGTCGATGTGGCGTCTGGTACGGGCCGACTCGAGGATGGCTGCCGAGACGCAGTCGGCGCGATAGCCGTCCTCAAAGGTAGCGCCGTAGGGACCGACCGGGTTATCATTGACGACGCAGTCGAGGAAGTGGGTGAGCTCGTGGATGAATCCGTGCTCCCAACCGATCATATGCCCTTGGGGCCACCAGTTGGACCACCACGGGTGGAAGGGCTCGCTGACCATCACATCGGCAAAGCCCTGGGTCTCCTTGGGCTCCTGATCGATCCAGTAGACCTTGAGCTCGTTGAGGCGCTCCAGGTCGAAGACGATTGAGCCATACTCGCCGTTGACCTCGACGATCTCGTGGTTCTTGCGCCCGGCAGCGAAGCGTGTTGCCTCGAGCGTGCCGATGGCGCCGTTGGCAAAGCCCACCGTCGCGACAAAGGCGTCATCGATCTCAACGGGCGCCATGGAGCCGTCGGCGGTGGGGCGTTGATCGGTGAAGATGCGCGTCATGGCGCCGACCATCTCGATCTCTCCGACCAGAAATCGACCCAGGTCGATCAGGTGGGTGCCCAGGTCGCCGAGTGCGCCGCAGCCGGCAACGTCTTTCTCTAGGCGCCAGGTCATGGGCGTGTGGTAGTGGGGCAAGACCCATTCCTGCAGGTAGGTTGCGCGGTAGTGATAGATCCGCCCGAGCTTGCCTTTCTCGATCAGCTCACGGGCCAACCGGATGGCGGGCAGGAAGCGATAGTTGAAGCCCACCATATGCTTGACGCCCGCCTTCTCCGCTGCGTCGAGCATGGCCTTTGACTCTTCAGGCGAACGTCCGAGGGGTTTCTCGCAGAAGATGTGCTTACCGGCCTGGGCAGCGGCGGTCGTCGGCACCATGTGGGCGCTGTTCGGCGCGCCGTTGTCGAAGATCTCGACCTCATCATCGGCGAGCATCTGCTCCCAGTCCGTGTAGTAGCGCTTGTAGCCGTAGCGCCGTGCTGCCTCCGCCACGGCTTCCTCATTGCGCCCGCAGATGGCGGTCAGGTCGGGCACTGCGGGCGGCGGGTACATCATATAGGGGATCTTCTTGTAGGCGTTGCTGTGCGCTTTGCCCATAAAGGCATAGCCCAGCATACCCACACCGACGTGGGGCGCCTCGCGCTCGGCGCGTGCCCCGGCCATCGTGGTAAAGCCACCGCTTTCCGACATAGTGTCCTCCTTGTCGTCTTGTGAGAGGTTCAGTCGCTGCTGAATGCTGCGTCGAAGGCGACGTCTGACGGGCGGAAGTCCTGTCGCCGTACCATCGCCAGCGCCTCGGGCGCACCGTACTCGCGGTCCATCCCACTGTCCTCCCACTCGATGGAGAGGGGCCCATCGTAGCCGATGCGGTTGAGCGCCCGGATGATGGGGTCCCAGCGAACTTCACCGCGACCTGGCGATACGAAGTCCCATCCCCGACGTGGATCGCCGAAGTCCAGGTGTGACGCAAGGATGCTGTTTCGGCCCGTCAGTTGAACGCGCGAATCCTTGACGTGGACGTGGAAGATGCGGTCGCCGAAGGCATCGATGAACTCCACGGGATCGATGAACTGGTGGATTAGGTGGCTCGGATCAAAGTTGAAGCCGAAGCTCGCGTGTCCGCCGAGGGCATCCAGAGCACGTTGAGAGGTAATGAGATCATAGGCGATCTCGGTAGGATGGACCTCAAGCGCGAACTTGATCCCTTCCTGTTGGAAGACGTCGAGGATGGGCGACCAGCGTGCCGCAAAGTCATCGTAGCCCGCCTGGACGTAGGCCTGCGTGGTGGGGGGGAAGAAATAGAAGGCGCCCCATACCGAGCTTCCGGTGAAGCCGTTGACGACGTCGACGCCGAAGCGTTTGGCGGCGCGGGCTGTGTTCTTGATCTCCTCGGCGGCGCGCTGTCGCACGCCCTCGGGCTCACCGTCTCCCCAGATGCGCTTGGGCAGGATGTCCTTGTGACGAGCGTCGATGTTGTCGCAGACACATTGGCCGACGAGGTGGTTGCTGATCGCGAAGCACTTCAGACCGTGCTTGTTGAGGATGTCCCAACGGCTCTGCAGATAGGCGTCGTCGTCGAGGGCCTTGTCAACCTCGAAGTGGTCGCCCCAACAGGCTAACTCTAGGCCGTCGAACCCCCATGCGCTGGCCTTTTCAGCCACGGTCTCGAGGGTCAGATCCGCCCATTGTCCGGTGAATAGCGTAACAGGTCGTGCCATCGTTGTCGCTCCCTTCTGCGTAGGTCTATCGGTTCAGAACCAGACTAGGGGGTCGCCACTGCGACGCCCAGCTATCCCAAGTGTACTCAGGATGTCGGGGTGATGCAAGCGGGTCAATAGTTGACGCTTCAGGCGAGTATGATAGAGTTATGGTCCTACCTCGATCAAAGGAGTTCGACGATGCCGGAACCATTGACAGCTATCTTAGTGGGATGTGGCGGGATCAGCCGAACCTGGTTGCGCACGCTCGTGACCCTCGACGATGTCCGGCTGGTGGCGCTGGTCGACCTGGACCGGGATGTGGCAGAGGCCCGTGCCGAGGAGTTCGTGCTGGAGGGTGTCGAGATCCGCACAGATCTGGTCGGGACGCTTGATGAACTTGGACCGGATATCGTCTTCGACTGCACGGTGCCACCGGCCCACCATGGCGTCACACTGGCTGCGCTGCAACGGGGATGTCACGTGCTGGGCGAGAAGCCGTTGGCCGAGTCTATGGACCATGCCCGTGAGATGGTGGTAGCTGCAGAAGCATCGGGGCGACTCTATGCGGTGATGCAGAACCGGCGCTATGATCCGAACATCCGGCGTCTCCGTGCCTATATGGCATCGGGTGCGTTGGGGCGCATCACAACCGTCAACTGCGACTTCTACATCGGCGCACACTTCGGTGGCTTTAGAGACCATATGCCGCACGTACTCCTGGTCGATATGGCGATCCACACCTTCGATGCGGCGCGTTTCCTGATGGGCGCAGATCCCCAGGCGGTCTACTGCCACGAATGGAACCCGCCTGGCTCGTGGTATGATCGTGACGCTTCCGCTGTGGCAGTTTTTGAGATGTCTGAGGGGATCGTCTACACTTACCGCGGGAGCTGGTGTGCTGAAGGTCTTAACACCTCGTGGGAGAGCCACTGGCACGTGATCGGCGAGCGGGGTAGTGTGACGTGGGATGGTGCTGACGGCTATCGTGCGCAGGTCGTCGCCGGTGAGGGCGGGTTCTTCTCCGATTGGGAGGACGTGGACGTGCCGCCCTTTGCGGAACCGGGGAAGGTGGGGGGACACGATGGTGCTATTCGTGAGTTCGTCGCATCAGTGCGCACGGGACAGATCCCGGAAACGATCTGTACCGACAACATCAAGAGCCTGGCGATGGTCTTTGGTGCAGTGGAAAGTGCCGAGACCGGACGCCGCGTGCAGGTTGACGCCTAGCCCCGTGGGCCGACACGTCAGTAGAAGTTGCGCCCCGGATGCGTCCGGGGCGTCTTGCCCCCGGTTGGGGCTATCTTGGCTTTATTCTGGGTAGTGCGTGATTATTCAGCGAGGAGAGGACTTATGACGTCAGTAGCGATTGTTACGGATTCGGATGCTAGCTTGCCGGATGAGGTCGCGGCTCTCTATGGGATACGGCAGGTGCCGATCAATATCCACTTCGGCGATGAGAGCTTCAGAACGGGGGTCGACATTGACGATGCCCAGCTGTTCGAGCGTGTAGATCGTGAGGGCGCGCTGCCGACGACATCGGCCCCGGCGCCCGGGCAGTTTGCCGCCGCCTACCAGGCGGCATTGGATGCAGGCCACGACGCTGTGGTCTGCCTTTGTGTCAGCAGCGAGGTGAGCGCGACCTACAGCGCGGCTGTACATGCGTGCGAGCTCGTGCCGGAGGGTACGGTCACCGTCGTGGACACGCGCAGCATCTCGATGGGACAGGGCTTTATGGCGATCGAGGCGGCCAAGGCCGCCGGCGAGGGGGCCTCCATCGATGAGATCGTCGCACGTGCCCGCAGTGTCCACGAGCGGTCGTCGCTCTATGCCTCACTCGAGACCCTGAAGTACCTCGCGATGAGCGGTCGAGTCGGTCACCTGGCTGCGGGGATGGCCTCGTTTCTGAACATCAAGCCGATCCTGACGCTGGAGGCGGGCAAGCTCGACCTGTTGGAGAAAGTGCGCACGCGCAAGAAGGCCTGGGCGCGGGTGATTGACCTCGCAGCGATGAGTCTGGATGGGCGCGACGTCGCTCAACTGGCGATCGTTCACGTGACCGCCGCTGAGGACGCTCAGCGCTTCAGAGAGCAGCTCTGCTCCGTCATCAGCTGTCCCGCTGATGTGATCATCGCGGATTTCACAGCGGGGCTCGCGGTTCATACGGGCCCCGGTATGGTAGGGGTGGTAGCCGTCGCGGCGCCCGCCGGCTAGCACCGCGATGGCCGCGTAGGATGTGTCGCAACCTAACTGAAGTTCTGGAGGAAAAGCTCTATGACCCTGCACCTGTACGATACCTACACGCGTAGCCTGCGTGCGTTTGAGCCCCTACAGCCGCCCGAGGTCGGGCTCTACACGTGTGGTCCAACGGTCTACGATTACGCCCACATCGGCAACCTGCGGACCTACATCTTCGCCGATGCACTTAAGCGTGTCCTGACGCTGCACGGATATCGGGTTAAGCACGTGATGAACATCACCGATGTCGGTCATCTGTTATCCGATGGCGATTTGGGCGAGGATCGGATGGAGATGGCAGCGCGCATGCGGGGCGAGTCGGCTTGGGATCTTGCCGAGCGCTATACACAGGCCTTTATGGCTGACCTGGAGCGGTTGAACATTGTCGAGCCGACGGTTTGGGCTCGCGCGACAGACCACATCCAGGAGCAGATCGATACAGTCCGGTGTATCGAGGAGCAGGGGTACACGTACCGTACAGAGGACGGCATCTACTTCGATACGTCGAAGTTGGATGACTATGGATATCTGGGTCGCCTCGATCTAGAGGGCCTCCAGGCCGGCGCTCGCGTCCGCCTGGGCGAGAAGCGCAATCCTACGGACTTCGCGCTCTGGAAGTTCAGTCCCGAGGGACAGCAGCGCCAGATGGAGTGGGACAGTCCGTGGGGGACCGGGTTTCCCGGATGGCACATCGAGTGCTCAGCGATGTCGGCCAAGTACCTCGGCCCCTACTTTGACATCCACTGCGGCGGCGAAGATCACATCAATGTGCACCACTCCAACGAGATCGCGCAGACGCAGGCCTGCTACGGCACCCGCCTGGCTAACTTCTGGCTGCACGCCTATTTCCTTCAGGTGGACAGCGGGCGGATGGGCAAATCGGTGGGCAACTTTATCCGCCTGCAGGAGCTGATGGATCGCGGTTACGATCCCCTCGCCTACCGCTATCTGTGCCTCGGCGCTCATTATCGCTCACACCTCACGTTCTCGTGGGATGCACTGGATGGTGCCGTCACGGCGCTCGACCGGCTACGCGAGACCGTCTACAGCTGGGGCGTACCGGGTGAGGCCGACGAGAGCTGGCTTGACCGTTTCGTGGCGCAGGTTGATGACGACTTGAATATGCCGCGAGCGCTGGCGGTGGCATGGGATCTCACGCGGAGCGATCTGTCGGACGCCGACAGAAAGGCGACGATGTTGCGTTATGATGAGGTGCTCGGTCTGAAGCTCGGTGAGTGGCGTCCTGCCGAGGTGCCTGCTGAGGTACTCGATCTGGTGAGGCGGCGGGATGAGGCCCGCGCAGCGCGGCAATGGGCGAAGGCCGATGAGCTGCGCGACGAGATCACGGAGGCCGGTTACGAGATTCGCGACACACCCGACGGCGCCGTCGTCCGCAAGCTCTAGACGCGGCGACGCCGGCATAGGGCTTGCTTCTCCTGCCGATCATAGTGTATAATAAGATCTAGTATATCGTAATATTGACAGCGACTGGCTTTACGTCGCGACTGGATCGGTGGGGGAGGGTGCGGTGAAACGATATCGTCGCAGTGGGTTCCTGGTGGGTGTGCTGTCCTTGTTGTTGGTCGCGTGCGGGCCGGTGGCGGTGTCCGTCGCCGGTGATTCCGGGGTTCAGGCCCAGCCCGTTGTTGCGGCGGCAGAGGGCATCGCGCTTCCGGCTGAGATCGACGCCGCGAGCGTGGCCGACCTCTACGACTCAGGCGAGATCGCAGTGATTGACGTGCGCGAGGCCTGGGAGTATGAGGCGGGCCACATTCCCGGCGCGGCGCTGATCCCGCTCGGGGAGCTTGAGGAGCGCATAGACGAGGTCCCGCGGGATGTCCCCGTCGTGCTCGTCTGCCGGAGTGACAATCGCAGCGGGCAGGCCCTTAGTTTGCTGAGGCGTCAGGGGTTCGACAATCTCAGCAATATGATGGGCGGTATGTTGGCCTGGGAGGCCGCCGGATACGCCATCGCTAGGTAACGTGCCGGCATCGACAGCTGCTATGCGGAGCTTGGTTCAGGGACCGGTACCGTAGAAAGCTCCGCGTCATAATCGGGTAGCTGGGTCTCTGCCTCGCGAATGGTCGGGAAGAGGTAACCCGCGATCCCCACGCCGGCAGCGCCTAGGCCGCCCAGAGCCATCTGCAGCCCCATACCTGCACCCGGACCGGAGCCGAAGAGCGTCGTGAGTATGGGGCCGGTCATCGCGCCGGACGCGAAGGCCGGTTCGAGGATCAGATCTGCCAACGGGCCGGCGATCAGCTGGGCGATAGGGGAGACCAGCCAGGCGATCAGGCGGCGGGTGGCGAAGACCCGACCCTGGATGTCAGGAGCGACCTTGGTCTGCCAGATAGCTTGGTTTGAGGCGTTGATCAGCGGCGAGAAGGTCGCGATGATGAATCCCGTGATCAGCCACGGGAAGAGTGATCGCGACATACCGATGGCGATCATGGTCAGTCCGGAGAGCACCCATCCGATGAGCACCCCGTGGACCTTGCGTCTAAAGCCTCCCCACGCGCCGATCACGAGCCCGCCCGCGATGCCACCGAGTGCCGCCGTCGTCTGGACGCTGCCGAAGATGATCGTGTCACTGTTCGTCCGCGCCAGGATCATCGGATCGATCACCGCGAATCCCAGCATGTTGAAGAAGTTGCCGAATAGAAAGACGAGTTGCAGCCCCAGCAGGCTGGGGCGGGCGAGGATGTAGCGTAGGCCGTAGAGGGCCTCAGCCCAGAATCCGCCCTCGGCTTCGCGACCACTCTCGGATTGCTCCGGTTGAGGGATGCGGACAAAGAGCAGCGTCCCGATGGCGAAAGCCGCACTGAGGAGATCCAGGGCTAGGAGGGCCGTGAGGCCCGCACTCGAGCCGGCTCGCTGGGCGACCGATGGCATAGCCCGGGTGACCCACCTCCCGAGCGGTCCGATGAGGGCGCCGGCGAGCATCGGGGCGAAGACGGCTGACGAGTTGCCCGCCAACTCAAGCATCGCGTTAGCGCGCGTGTAGTGCTCTTTTCCGAGCATCGTGGTGATGGCGACGGAGTAGGCAGGCCATTGAAATCCTTGGAAGGTGCCGGCGACGAAGGCCGAGATGTAAAGATGCCACACCTCCAGAGTCCCGGTGGCCAGGAGCGCCAGGACGACAAGCGTGGTCAGCGCTGCCGCTAGATCGCTCAGCATCATCATCAGCTTGCGATTGGCGCGGTCGACCAATACACCCACCAGGGGGGTGAAGATAACCATCGGCACGAAGAAGAAGAACCCGATCAGGGTCATAGGCGTGGCTTGCCCGCCACTCTCGTCAAAGACCCATAGGCGGAGCCCGAACTGGCCCACCGCAGTGCCCAAGAGCGAGAGAATCTGTCCGATCCAGATGATGGTGAACGACTTCATACCGGAGGTGCGTTGTTTCGTGTCTGGCATCCTGGCCTCCACTGCAGCGAGTCCTCGTCCGTCCTTGAGTGATGCCTATGATAGACTCGGATGTCAACATTGTCAATATCATACTGAAGAAAATCAAGTGAATCGTAGATAAACGTAAAGGAGGCTTGTCTTGAGACAAGCCTCCGGTTCGTATGGGTCGTGCGTGCTCGCCGCCGCCGCGTTAGGTGGTGCGTACCTGGACCAGCGACCGCATCTGCCGGCGCAGCTCCTGAATCCGTGCCTGGGTCTGTCGCGCACGATCGATCGCTGCATCCTTCGCCTCGATGCCGTCCTTGAGCAGCGCCACCGCTGCTTCGCGCCGGCTGCGTGCTGCGCCGGTGTCAACCAGCAGATCGAGATGCTCACGTGTCTCGGCGTCCACCGGAATGACCATCAGGTTGGTAATGTCCTGGGTGACCGTGCAGACGGCTCTGCCCAGCGTATCCAGGAACCTCACCGTCTCGTTGACCACCGCTGTGATGGTCTCGGCGACTTCGGTCTTCACCTCATCGTTCAGCTCTACGTCCTTAACCTTGTCCTCGCTCATCGCCTCGCTCCTCAGTACCTTGTGTTGTCTGTCCTTGGGTGAGCCCTCCGTAGGGCGGGAAGGGCTAGGCCTCTTCCTCGGATGTCCCTTCGGTGGACGGCTCCAATTTGACTTCGTGGCGTAGCTGTTCACGCAGCTCGGCAATCTGGCTCGTGATCGTGCTGATCTTACCGAAGAGCTCCTGGTTGGCGGCGATGCCCTCACCGATCAGGAAAGCGGCACTCTCGGAGCGGCTCTTGGTGATCTCAGCCTCGACCAACATATCCAGATGCTCCAGGGCCTCGTCGTTGACGCGGACCATCACGACGTTGCCGCGTCCCTGTAGGGCGTCGCCAAGCGCCTGCCCGAAGGACTCCACCTGCTTAAGGGCGTCCTTGAGGTGGTAGGGCGCTTTCTCCTTCTTGGGATCAGCGGTTCCCTCGGGCGTCACCTCCTCAGGTGCCTCCGTAACCTCAGCCTTCGTTGCCTCGATCTTAATCTCCACCCGTTCTTCTTCGCTCATCGCTATCCTCCACTCAGCGTCTCTGTCTTTGTTTGGGTTTCGTAATCGCGTTACATGTAATAGTATATCGACGTTGCGGATCTTGTCAAGTCCCCGTCGGACGTTCACGCACCTCAGACGTCCCGGTTTGACAAGGACGTTGCCGGGGATATATAGAGTGGGCGCCCGCGAGTCGCTGGATGCTAGGGGCCCTACCCAGTCAGGGCGTTTTGGCGAGCAGGTTGTCACATGTTGATGTGTATCGGGATTTTGCAGCAACCATGGCGTAACCTTTTGGCCCCACCTCTGAAGGGAGGATCTGCGATGATCATCGATGCCCATGTGCACTACGCCGGCGATCACGCCGACGCGCTGGCGCTTCTGGACGACCTCGATCTCAAGCTGCTCAACGTCGCCGTGGCGCACAGC
>Ga0334892_1002777_pt1 | contig 12090 bp, 12 predicted proteins | sample GraSluR3_MG_4_FD_207213 | JGI IMG/M metagenome (GOLD analysis project Ga0334892, IMG submission 207213) | Sludge microbial communities from methane-producing bioreactor in Wageningen University, Netherlands - Granular Sludge_15_04-R3 | ecosystem: Engineered > Bioreactor > Anaerobic >... | reverse complement strand
TTTTCTTCCTCAAGATTAGGGTAAAAGATTACCATTGCTTCATATTTTCTCATTTATTTCACCTCCCTATGGACTATCGGCCCTATTTTCATTAATAGGGCAAGGAACACTAAAGTAGTATAACACAACTTAGGCTGAATTTCAAATGATTTGTTGTATTTTCAGGTGAAAATTCCACCCTATATAAATAAATTTAACACAAACTTTACATATTGCAAGAGGTATCTTTACAGTTGGGTATTATAATTATACCAGAAAATACTAATAAAGGATGGTTTTTATGAGAAGCAGATTTGATCACGAACTTGATATGCTCAACGAGGAGCTAGTATCCATGGGAAACCTTGTGGAAAGCTCCATTGAAGCTGCAGTGTCAGCATTGAAGACTCAGAATGTGGACCTTGCAAGAAGGGTTGTAGAAGGTGACAGGGAAGTAAACAACAAGGAAAGGGAAATCGAGGACCTTGCAATGAAGCTGATACTCCGCCAGCAGCCTGTGGCGGGTGACCTGAGGCTGATTTCCACTGCCCTTAGAATGATTACGGACATGGAAAGAATCGGGGACCAGGCGGCAGACATTTCAGAGATAACAATTATGCTTGCAGACCAGACCTACCTTAAGGAACTGATTCATATCCCTCAAATGGGTGATGCAACCATCAAGATGGTAAGGGAAAGCATTGACGCCTTTGTAAGGAAGGATGTGGAATTGGCCAAGCAGGTTATATTATATGACGATGTGGTGGACGATCTCTTTGATGTTATTAAGGAGGAGCTCATTGGGTATATTAGGGAAAACAAAGGCTCCAGTGAGCAGGCTATAGACTTTATGATGATTGCAAAATACTTTGAGCGAATCGGTGACCATGCTCAAAATATAGCAGAGTGGGTTTACTATGCCATAACAGGAGACCATTACAACGGGAGTTGATAGGAATGAGTCTTATATATTGTGTGGAGGATGACGAAAGCATAAGAGAGCTTATACTCTATGCCCTTAAAAATGCGGGTTTTGAGGCACAGGGCTTTGAAAGCGGTAAGGAGCTGGATTTCAGTACAATACCAGATATTTTGCTCCTTGATATTATGCTGCCTGGAGATGATGGATATGAAATACTTTCCAAGGTGAGAAAAAACCCTAGGACCTCAGACATGCCCGTCATAATGCTCACCTCCAAAACAAGTGAATTCGACAAGGTTCGGGCACTGGATATGGGTGCTGATGACTATATGGACAAGCCCTTTGGGGTGATGGAGCTTATTTCAAGAATAAGGGCAGTTCTCCGAAGGTCAGGGCAAAGAAAACCATTGGATCAGATCTGTCTCCATGGAATATGCCTTGACTCAAAGAAGCACAGGGTGATGGTGGATGATAAGGAAATTATATTAACCCCCAAGGAGTTTGACCTTCTTCAGTATCTGATGGAAAATCAGGGAATTGTACTTTCCAGGGATAAGATAATGAACCAGGTGTGGGGCTTTGATTTTGAGGGAGAGACCAGAACGGTGGATGTCCATATAAGAACCCTCCGAATGAAGCTGGGAGACAATGGCGAATCTGTCCAGACCGTACGTGGAATAGGCTACAGATTCGGAGGTGATTTCTAGATGGAAAAGAGGATTTACGTTTATCTTGCAGCCATAATGTCCATTACCATGCTTGTTACCCAGGTTGTGCTTTCATTTCTGATCAAGGACTATTACTCAGGCCTTGCAAACCCGGGAAGTGTATCAATTTGGGAGATTTTTATTGCAATGATACCTGCAATGATAGGTATTCTAGTATTCCTTTTGGTAATTCTGTTCGTTCTCTCCAGCAAGTTGACCCATATGATCCTTGCACCCATAAAGAGGGCAACGGACAATATTGAAAGTATCCTTTCCGGCAAAAAGGTCCAGGAAGCCTCCATATATCCCGAGGTGAGGCCATTTATACAAACCATTGACCATCAGAAGAGACAGATTGACATGGCCATAAATGAACTTAGGGAGGCGGAGAAAATCCGTCGGGAGTTTACCGCAAATGTATCCCATGAGCTAAAGACGCCCCTGACCAGCATAAATGGTTTTGCGGAGATGATAGCTTCAGGTTCAACATCCAAGGATGATACAATAAAATTTGCCGGAATAATACACAAGGAAGGCACAAGACTATTGAATCTAATCGAAGATATTATAAGCCTTTCAAGGCTTGACGGAGCTCCGAGGGGTCAGGTGTTTGAAGAGCTACAGCTGGATGGCATATCAGAAGGTATCATTCGCCAGCTTATGATAAGGGCACAGGATAAGGATATTGACCTCCAGTTCAGAGGAGAGCCGGTTCTGGTAAAGGGTGACAGCAGGATGATAGAGGATCTTATATACAACCTGGTGGACAATGGAATTAAGTACACAGAGAGTGGCGGAAAGGTTGCTTTGTCTGTATTTTCGTCATCAGGCGAAGCCATTATTGAGGTTTCTGATACTGGTATCGGAATTCCCAATGAGGATCAGTCACGGATTTTTGAACGGTTCTACCAAGTGGATAAGAGCCGTTCCAAGAAGGTTGGCGGCTCAGGGCTTGGACTTTCAATAGTCAAGCACATTGTCCAAAGCCATGGTGGTTCCATCAACCTTAAGAGCAGCCCGGGAAATGGTACAACCATAACTGTGAAGCTTCCAAAATAGTTTAAAAAAATGGTATTCCAATTAAGGAATACCATTTTAAATGTCTATATTATTCTACCAAATCTTCGATTGAATCTATTTCCATATATGCAGGAACTACAAGACCAATTCTAGCACCTTCAAGGTTTGCTCCAAGGTCTTCAAATTCACTTTCATATTTTTCATAGTGGTCTCCATGTGTTCCAGGCAACCATGCAGCTACTATTGCATCAGTCTGTCCAGAAGCTACCGCCTCCCACATAGGTCCATTTTCAACCTGGGTAAGACTTACATCAAAACCCATATCTGAAAGGACTGTACCAATTACGTTAGTTGAAGCGATTTCTGAATCCCAGGCTACATATGCAAGGTTGATTTCAACTCCATCAACTGCGTCCACTCCGTCAGTCCACTCTGCAACCTTGTCCTGATTTTCGTCAACCCATTGTCTTGCAACATCTTCAGGCTCTGCTCCCTCATTGACCTCTACCATAACATCTTCCATGTCTGAACCTTCCCAATAGAAATTGTCAAGTATTTGGAACGCCTCTGGCATATCTTCACTTAAACCCATTCTTGCAATTGTGTGAATATCTTCCGCTTCACCAAATGATCCCATTGGGTCATCAAGATACTTAAGATCATAGGCTGCGAATTTCCAGTGCGGGTTCCACCCTGTTACAATAATAGGCTCTTCGTTTGCAATCGCATCTCCCAGGGCCTGTGTCATTGCTGCTCCCGAGCTTGTCTGAACAGTGTAATCAAGTCCATAGTCTTCAACTGCCTGCTCTGCTGAACGTACAACTCCTGCTCCTGCATCAATTCCTGTAATGGTGTAGTTTAGTGATTCCCCAAGAGATTCCGCTTCTCCACCATTTCCTCCATCGCTTGCACAACCTGCTAAAGCAAGTGCAAAAACTGCTATGGCAATCAATGCAACCTTCTTAAAATTACTGTTAAACATAAATTTAATTCCTCCTTAGATATATCATTACTTATTTCCGTATTGAAATAAGTGTTGTCCTAGTTTTAGTACTTCTTCTTGTTCATTACCTGTATAAGTCTGTCCAGGATTATGGCAAGTATTACAATCGCAATACCTGAAGCAAATCCCTGACCTGCCTGGTTTCTACCAATGGCTCTGTAAACTTCCGTACCAAGACCTTCCGCACCGATCATTGATGCAATTACAACCATTGAAAGGGCTAGCATTATTGTCTGGTTTATACCTTGCATTATTGTGTTCTTTGCAAGGGGAAGTTGAACCTTGAACAGCTTCTGTCCTCCAGTCGCTCCAAAGGCATCCGATGCCTCAATAAGCTCAGTTGGCACTTCACGGATACCCAGGTTTGTAAGCCTTACCACTGGTGGCATTGCAAATATTACAGATGCAATTATTCCAGGTACCATTCCGATACCGAAGAAGGACACTGCCGGAATAAGATATACAAATGCCGGCATTGTCTGCATGAAGTCAAGAACGGGCTTCACTACGTTTTCAACCGTCTCGCTCTTAGCCATCCATATCCCCAGTGGAATTCCGAATACAATCGCCACGAGGCTGGCTGACAGTATCAATGCCAATGTCAGCATGGTTCCTTCCCAATAGTTCAGATTCCAGATTAGAAGCAAGCCCAGCAGTACAAATACCGGAAGTCCCCATATTTTTTTTGTGAGGTATATAGTTATAATCACCATCAAGGCTATGAATACCATTGGTGGAAAGAACATCAATACGTCACTTACTATATCTACAAAAGTACCCAGAAAATCACTTATGGGGTCAAAGAACCACCTTGCATTACTCCTAAGGTAGCTGACCATTGCATCAACCCAGCCTACCAAGGGTATTTGTGGTATATTATTCATCCAGATTCACCTCATTTCCTGATAGCGCAGCCAGTACTGCTCCGCGGACTATGATACCCTTTAAAATTTTCCCCTCTGTTACAGCTACGGGGATAGGTGTATCATAGATCACCTTAAACAGGTCATTCAAGGATATGTCTGGTGGCACTGTTGGAACATCCCTTTCAATAATATCCTCAAGGTCCTTTATACCATTGTCAACGGCCTGTGCTGCTTGCTCGGCTGTTACAATTCCATATAATTCATTGTTGTTCCTGGTGACATATACGCTGGATATTCCAGCCTTCTTCATTCTTTGAAGGGCAACCCTTGGACCATGCTTCTCGATCTGTATTGTTTCAGGTTTTATCATAACATGGGCAGCGGTAAATACCTTGGACCTGTCCACGTCCTCAACAAACTTCTCCACATAATCATTCGAAGGGTTGGTCATTATCTCCTCAGGAGTACCGATTTGAACTATTACACCATCCTTCATAAGAGCTATCCTGTCTCCGATCTTAAGTGCCTCATCAAGATCATGGGTTATAAACAGTATGGTCTTTTTCATTGACTGCTGCAATTCTAGAAGCTCATCCTGCATATCCTTCCTGATCAGTGGATCCAAAGCCGAGAATGCTTCATCCATCAAAAGAACGTCAGGGTCGTTTGCAAGAGCCCTTGCCAGACCAACCCTCTGTTGCATTCCTCCTGAAAGCTGGTTGGGATACTGGTCTTCATAACCTTTAAGCCCCACCATCTCCAAAGCCCTCTTGGATTTTTCCTCTATTTCTGATTTTTCATAGCCCTGAACTTCCAGTCCATAGCCTGTGTTCTGAATAATTGTCCTGTGAGGAAACAAACCGAAATTCTGGAATACCATACTCAGTTTTTTCCTTCTGGTTTCAATCAATTTTTTCTTGTCCATCTTTGACAGGTCTTCACCGTCAACCAATATACTTCCGTCGGAAGGTTCAATTAGTCTGTTAACCAGACGTATCAAGGTTGACTTTCCGCTTCCTGACAATCCCATGATTACAAATACCTCTCCGGCATTTACATCAAAGGATACCCTGTTGACCCCGACAGTCATGCCAGTCTTCTCAAGAATTTCAGCCTTTGACTTACCTTCCTTAAGTAGTTTAATCCCTAGTTTGGGATTTTTCCCGAAGACCTTGGTCAAATCTTCAACTACAATCTTTTTCATCCATTCACCCCGTTCTAACTAAATCTAATCTTTCCAATTATATATCAGTCTATTTCTTGTTGATTGCTCAATTTTTATCCCACAAACCTAATTATCCATGGGATTCCAATGCAAGATATCTGAATTTGGTCATAAAAAACCTCAACAGAATTTCTTTGAGGCTCCATTTAACTATTATACATGTTTTTTATAAAATGTCAAGGGATTATTCCGTTTGTATCGTTTGTTGCGTTTGTACAGTTTTTTCTGTACAATAGTTATTATATAGTATAGACCTTGAATAATCCATATTGATTTTGTGTGGGTATTAATCTATATTAGAAGTAAACAGTAGACTTTAGAATGTTGATAGAATAGAGAACAGGTAGGAGGAAAATATGTCAGATGATAGATTGAAGATAGCAAACCAGGTTGAGGATATAAAGAACAAGGCTACTGCAGCCCTGTCAAAGCAGATTAATTTCTATGGACTTAACCTTTCTGAATCGAGGTTGTTTTCATTGATGTTTCTTGAGGACTCCCCCATGACCCTGGATGATATGAGCAAACAGCTGGGAATGAGCAAGACCTCAATGAGTACGGGAATACACAGTCTTCAGGATGCCAAGATGGTTGAACAGACCTGGAAAAAGGGAGTTAGAAAGGATCTTTACAAGGCGGAGGAAAACCTTTATGCCAGCTTCTCAAATACCTATCTGGAAAAATGGTTTTCTGTCATTGGCAACAATAGAAAAATCTTCAACTCCATCTCCAGGGATATAGCCTCCCTGTTGGAAAAGGTCGAAGACGATGAATTAAGAGAGTCACTTATGAATTATTCACACAAGATAAAAGGGGTTCTTCAGTTCTACACCTGGCTTGAAGCTATGTTTAAGGATATGAAGGAAAGGATAGACAATATGGAATTTGAGAGGGAATAACCCTACAGAATGCCCATTCTGTCTCCATCCATCCTGATCACAATATTGTTTCTTATATAGAGGGTTATTTTATCTCCCCTGGCAAGGGAAATCTCGCCCCTGCAATGGACACTGGTTATTCGGGATAGGATCTCCTCGGATTCATTTCTTCCGATTCCCTTTACTGCCCATAGGACTTTTTTATCCTTCCATGCCCTGTGGAAAAGTTCCAAATGGATCTTTCCCTTATCCACAGGGATTTTGTTTTTTTTGTACTTGTTGCACAGTCTGCAGCAGGATACCAGATTGAAATAGTCATCAGACCCTCCTTCTGAGCGGGGTTCATAGTGGTCCAGGGTCATCTGGCCGGGCTTAAGATGTTTTCCACAATAGAAGCATCTCTGCCCATCCCTTAAATATATGTATCTCTTATCCAGAGCCTTTCGCTTTACCATACGGTTCACCCCAAAAAAAGTCCCCGGAAATTAATTTCCGGGGTTTATCCTACTTCATTTCTTCCTTTATTACATCAGCAAGCAGCTTCATTCCTTCTACTATCTTATCGTCCTCCATGGCAGAATAGTTAAGTCTCATGCTGTTCTCATGACCACCGTTGGCGTAGAATGAGCCTCCTGGAACAAAGGCTACCTTCTTCTCAAGAGCTCTTGCAGCCAGGTCTCTGGTGTTGATGTGGTCTGGCAGTGTTACCCATGTGAACAGCCCACCCTCAGGTATTGTATATTTTACTCCCTCTGGGAACTCTTCCTTCATAACATTGATCATCAGGTTTCTCCTTCTCAGATAAACCTCCTTGATCTTTTCTATGTGCTCCTCTATATCATATTTCTGGAGGAACATTGCAACTTCCATTTGTGATATTGTACTTGACTGTAGGTCTGCTCCCTGCTTCATAAGTACATACTTGTTAAGTATCTCAGGCGATGCGGCAATCCAACCAAGTCTGAATCCTGGACACAGGATCTTGGAGAATGTCCCAAGGTATATTACTCTTCCATCTGTATCAAAATGCTTTATTGACGGAAGCAATTCCCCTTCAAATCTAAGCTCTCCATAAGGATTATCCTCAATTATTGCAACATCATACTTGTTTCCAAGCTCCACAAGCTTCTTTCTCTTTTCAACAGACCAGGTCTTTCCTGATGGATTCTGGAAATCCGGTATTACATAGATAAACTTTACATTTGAGCCTGTCTTAAGGGCATCTTCAAGCTGGTCCATATTCATTCCGTCATCCTCAAGCTCTATGTCCATAAAGTTTGGCTCGTATGCCTTGAAGGCATTAATTGCACCAAGGTAGCTAGGCTTTTCAAGGATTATTGTATCACCTGGGTTGATGAACAGCTTTGCTGAGAAATCCAGTCCCTGCTGTGAACCGCTTGTTACCAGGATGTCCTTCGCCTCCACAAATGCCTGCATCTTTTCCATTCTCTTTGCTATTGCTTCTCTAAGTGGTTGGTAGCCTTCTGTAGGTCCGTACTGAAGGGCTTGTGATCCCTTCTCTTCAATTACCTGCTTTGATACTGCTATCATTTCTTCCACCGGAAACAGCTCTGGAGCAGGAAAACCCCCACCAAATGATATGATTCCTGGTTGAGCAGCGACCTTTAAAAGCTCTCTTATTTCTGAAGCTTTCATATTGTCCATTCTTTTTGCGTATTGCAAATTCATAAGTAGCACCTCCGTTTTTCTTCGGAAAACCTTTTCCCCTATTACTATCAGTTTACACTTTCTTGATTAAATTGTCCAGAGCATTTAAAGAACCAGCTCCGCCTTTTCACCGTCCCTAAAGTACCTGTGAAGGTCATACGCTGAAAAAATGCCCCTGTCAGTTACAACTCCACTTACAAGATGGGGTGGCGTTGCATCAAAGGAAGGATAATATCCCTGTACACCCTCCATTGCAGTCCTCACTCCCATTGCCTGGAGAACAAATTCAGGGTCTCTCTCCTCAATTGTTACCGTGTCTATTGTCTCGTGTCCCTTGTCGGGAATCCCCGTTACAAAGTACGGAATCCCAAGATGCTTGGCCACAATTGCTATTTGGTAGGTACCAATCTTGTTTACTATGTATCCATCCATACATATTGCATCTGCCGCGGATGTGAAAATATCCACCTTTTTCTTCTCCATTACATAGGCTGGCATGTTGTCGGTTATGACGGTGGTATGGAAGCCCTGGTCCTGGGCAACGCTTGCAGTTAGCCTTGCTCCCTGAAAGTAGGGCCTGGTCTCAGGGCAGATCACCTTGATATCCTTGTTCCTCTCCTTTGCCTCCCTTAGCATCAGCCCAACAATAGTCTCCCCAAAGCACTGGGTCATTATTGTGCCCTTGTCCGGGAACATGTCAACAAGATTAACCGCAACCTTTCCAATTCTTCTATATCTGTTGTCGGTATGGTCAACCGTATGTAGAAATATTGCCTCATCGACCCTTCTGCCTTCCTTAAGTGCAGTCTGTGCAACTTCTAGACACCCCTCCACTATGATCCTCATCCTCTTCGTTGTGGTGGGCCTTGCAGTGGCAATTGTATCAGCTGCCTTTCCAAGGTACCTAAGCTGGTCCTCTTCCTTCATACCCTTGGCTTCATATGCAGCCAGGGCCATTCCCATTCCCGCCGCAGTGTAGGGTCCGGCACTTTGAGTAACCATATCCTTTATGGCTTTAGCCACCTCCTGGTGACTTTTGCAAACTTCATATCTTACTGTGGTGGGATAAACCCTTCTGTCAAGAATCTTTACCTTGCCTTCCTCATACCACGCCACATTTTCATAGCGAAGCATAAAAGCCAGGTCCCTGTCTTGTCTTTCCATCCTGCACCTCCTAGATTTCCTTGATTATTTGCTTTATCAGCCTTTCCACCTTCTCCTCGGATTTTTCTCCGACTTCGTTTACCTCCTGGGTGGTTACAGGATCTCCTGTTATTCCTGCTGCCATATTTGAAATCAGTGATATTCCCAGAACCTTGATTCCACAATGGGCAGCTGTTATTGCCTCGGTTACGGTGGACATTCCAACTGCATCACCACCTAGAATCCTCATTGCCCTTATCTCAGCAGGGGTCTCAAACTGAGGTCCTGATGCGTAGAAATAGACCCCTTCCTTCAGTTCTATGCTCTCCTTTTCTCCAACCCTCTTAGCAAGATCCCTCAGGTCTCTGGTGTACATATCCGAGACATCAAAGAATCTTGGTCCAAACTCAGGGATGTTCTGTCCCCTTACAGGACTCTGACCCTGAAGCTTGATATGGTCATTTATAAGCATTATGTCCCCGGGAGCCATATCCCTGTTTATTGCTCCAGCTGCGTTTGTAAGAATCAAGGTTTCAACTCCCAAAAGCCTGAACACCCTTATTGGTATCGCAAGTCTTTCAAACTCATAGCCTTCATAATGGTGGAAGCGCCCGCTCATGCAGATTACCCTTTTTTCCCCCAAATTCCCTACAATCAGCTTCCCAGCATGACTCTCCACTGTTGACAGCAGAAAGTTTGGAATCTCCTTGTAGTCTATAACTACGGGATCCTTGATTTTTTCAGCCAGTCCTCCCAGACTTGAACCTAGAATCAATCCAAACTGAACCTCTTCTCCTATTCTTTCCTTTATGTAGTCAGCTGCCTTCTTATAGTATCCGTATGCATACCTCATTATGTTTCCCCTCCCTGAATTCATCTACTTAAAGTATATCAGATTCACAATAGAAAAATAAGGGCCTAAAATAAGGCCCCTTGAACTATTCTGCCAGTTTGTAAATCTCTATGGCATCTGATCTGTCAATTTTCTTTAAAGCTCCAAAGCTACCCATGGATGTTGCAAGGTCAGCCATCCTTTCAAACTCATCAGTAGGCAGCCCCGCCTCTGAGAGGGTTCTGGGCAGACCTATCTTTTTCAGGAACTCCTCAAATCTCCTGATACCCTCCAGGGCAACGTGCTCCTTGGTATTTCCCGCAGCCGATACTCCAAATACATTTACCGCAAATTTGTTGAATATATCAAGGTTTTCCCTGTATACGTACTTCATCCAAGCAGGGAATATTATTCCCAGGGTCACCCCGTGGGTGGCACCGTAAAGGGCGCTTAGCTGGTGACCAAGCTGATGGCTTGCCCAGTCATCCTCCCTACCCATACCCAAGAGTCCGTTGTGGGCAATGGTTCCCGCCAGCATGATTTCAGCCCTTGCATTGTAATCATCAGGGTTTTTCACAAGCTTATAGGCATTGTTCATAACAGTTTTTATGGTTGCCTCAGCAAGCCTGTCGGTGAGTTCAACATTTTCCGTATGAGTGAAATACCTTTCAAAAATATGGGACAGTATATCCATTACCCCTGCAAAGGTCTGGTCTCTTGGAAGTGTCATGGTGTATTCCGGATCCATAATTGCAAACACAGGTCTCAACAGGTCGTGATTGACTGCCAGCTTTAGCTGTTCATCCTCATTTGTAATGACGCTGCCCATGCTGGCCTCGCTTCCCGTTGCAGGTATAGTAAGTACAACCCCCACAGGAAGTGCCCTCTCCACCTTTTCCTTTCCAAGGAAAAAGTCCCATATATCAGCATCCGTAACAGCTCCAAGTGCTATGGCCTTGGCGGAGTCAATAACACTTCCTCCCCCGACCGCAAGAATCAGGTCTATTTCATTCTCCTTTGCCAGCTTTATTCCCTCACGTACCATGGAAAGTGCGGGATTAGGCTTGACACCTCCTAGCTCGACCACCTGGACTCCAGACTTTTTAAGCTGATTAATAGTGTCCTCATAAATACCATTCTTTTTTATACTGCCTCCTCCGTAATGAAGGAGTATCTTTTTGTATTTTCCTTCCACAAGCTTGGGAAGCTTCTCTAAGCTACCCTTCCCAAACTTGATCATGGTCGGTGAGTAGAAACTGAAATTTTTCATAATAAATCTCCTCTCGTTCTGGATATTTATTCTATACCCAGAAGAGAGGAGTTTAGTTTGGAAATCAATAATTCCAATGCCTTTCATTGTATATTTCATCCACAATTGTCAGGATATCCTCGTTATCAACATTGTTAACAAGCCTGTTGTAGATTTCATTCCTGCGTTCGTAGGCTCCGCCCTTTACCATCTCAAGCAGAAACTCCTTTAGTACCTCCATTTCCTCATCTGGTGGAGGATTCTCTCCCAGTCCAAGAATGGCGCTTCTGAAGGCCTCTCCCTGGAGTCTTGATGGATAGAATCTATCATCAAGAAGCCTTTGGACTGCCAGGTCATAATCTCCCAAGTATATATGAAGGAATACAAGACTATCAGGGAGGAAATTTTCAAGATTCTCAAGAGCATTCCTGGCCTCTCTGTAATCTTCCTTGGCAAGGTATAGCTTGTACATATTGTAATGGCTGTTGTCATTGTCAACTTTTCCTAATACCTCTATCCCATAGCTTACCTGCTTCTCAAATTCCAGGATCTCATCTGTATCCATTTGCGATAGTGTACTATTTAGCAGATCCGCTTT
>Ga0334892_1002775_pt1 | contig 12100 bp, 12 predicted proteins | sample GraSluR3_MG_4_FD_207213 | JGI IMG/M metagenome (GOLD analysis project Ga0334892, IMG submission 207213) | Sludge microbial communities from methane-producing bioreactor in Wageningen University, Netherlands - Granular Sludge_15_04-R3 | ecosystem: Engineered > Bioreactor > Anaerobic >... | reverse complement strand
ACCGGACATAATATCACCAGTTAATATATAACCAGATATGACCGGCAAGACAACAAGGAAAGTATAAAATTTAAGAAAAAGTTAGATCATCGACGATTCTTTAACGCGTCGAAGACGCTTTTTTTAAGATTTACAACGCTACAATGGATCTCCATATTTTCATAGGAAAAAGAGACGGATAGTGTGGGAAAATAAAGCTGAGAAGATAAAAACTGAGAAATGGAGGGATTTAAGTGAGTGATTATTTACAAGTAGCAAATGACCCCATGCTGTGGTTGATGGCAGCTCCGGGAATTGCAATCGTAGCACTTCAGGCAGTCTTATTCTCCAAGAAAGCTTTTAATGCTGGAAAATATGCCAATCTTACAAGATCTGAAGCCAGGAAGGCATTTAAGGTAGGCGCCATTTCAGCTATCGGTCCTGCAGTTGCAGTGTTTATTGTAATGCTTGGGATGATGTCTGTTGTAGGGGCACCAATCACATGGATGAGACTAGCCATGATAGGGGCTGCACCAACAGAACTGACAGCTGCCACAATGGGAGCCCAAGCTATGGGAGTTGAATTTGGAGGACCTGGATATGGAGTAACAGAGTATGCGGCATCAGTGTGGACCATGTCATTGAATGGTATCGGTTGGTTATTGTTCTGTGGTCTGTTTACACATAAGCTTACTGGTATAAGAGATAAGGTATCAAAAGGTGATGACAGACTTACTGTCGAAATTGGTGGAGCAGCAATGCTGGGAGCTTTTGCATACCTTGTTGGGGGACATTTGGTTGCAGGTGGAGGAAGGCTGATAGCGGCTGTAGCATCAGGGCTAGCGATGATAGCGCTTGTTTACATTGCTAAGAGAGTCCCAAGGCTCCTGGAGTATAATCTAGGAATAGCAATGGTAATTGGAATGATAGCAGGAGTTATGTTTACATAAAAAGGAGGGAATGGAATGGATAATGTAGCTGAAAAAGTAACCAATGATAGTGCAAATTACGAAAACTCGTTCAGCAAACCCATAATTAAAACAGGAAGATGGACCTTGCTTATTGCAATACCTCTTTCATTTTTACCGGCAATATATTTATACCTGAACTATGGAGCGATTCCACCTATAGGCAGAATACTTACAGGTTGGTTTCTGATTGTATCAATTTATGGATCATATTATGTTATCGAGCCAGTGTCCTTTTTCCCGGTTTTGGGTGTTTCAGGAACCTATATGTCCTTTTTAGCTGGAAATATAGGAAACATGAGACTTCCATGCGCAGCGGTTGCTCAGGAAGCACTGCAGGTTGAACCAGGAAGCAACAAGGCTGAGCTTGTAGCCACACTTGGAATAGCGGGATCGATCATTACAAACCTTATAGTGATAACAATTGCGGCAGTAGCTGGAAATCAGCTGTTCAACTATTTTCCTGACCCGGTTATCAATGCATTTGATTTCGTATTGCCAGGAATTTTTGGATCAATGTTTGCAATGTTTGCAATTAAACACCCAGTATACGGAGCTTTTGCCCTTTCGATAGTACTTATAATGTTGGGTATAATCAAGGTGCTACCAGTATACGTCGTAATTCCAGCATCTGTTTTCTTGACCATAGCATTTGCGGTAATGTCTTACAAGAGAAAGAAAAGTGCATAAATACAGGAGGAGATTCTAATGAAAGATAAGAAAGTACTTGATTATATTGATAAAGATGAAGCCATTGAGCTTCTCCAGGAAATGATCAGGTTCAAGACTGTAAATGCCCCTGGAGATGAGTTGCCACTTGCTGAGTTCATAAAATCCAAACTTGATGAAGCAGGAGTGGATAACTTTGTTGATGACATGGGAAACAACAGAGGAAATGTGGTAGGCAGGATAAAGGGCACAGGAGAGAGGGAAGCACTGTTTTTTAATGGACACCTTGATACTGTACCGCCAGGGGACATTGAATGGGAGCATGGGCCATACAGCGGAGATATTTCTGATGGTAAGATATACGGCAGGGGCTCAGCTGACATGAAGGGCGGTCTTGCAGCCATGTTAACCGCAGTTAAGGCAGTCAAAAAGGCAGGATGGGAGCTTAAGGGAGATTTCATCTATTCTGCCACTGCTGGGGAAGAAACAGACAGCATTGGAGCGGTGAAATACGTGGAAGACGGTGGCCTTGATGGTGTTGGAGCCATAATCATTGGTGAACCAAGCTCAAATGGTGTAAATGTCGCGGAAAAGGGAGCCTTTTGGGTTGAAATAACAACCTATGGCAAGACTGCTCATGGTGCTTTCCCTCACAAGGGAGTCAACGCTGTAGTGCACATGAATGCTCTATTGAGTGAGCTCATCAGCTACAAGTTCAAGTATGAGGAGAACGAGCTGGTTGGCTATCCAACAATGAATATTTCAACAATAAATGGAGGGGTCAAGACAAATGTAGTTCCTGATAAGTGTTCCATAACCATTGATATGAGAACTGTACCTGGTCAGGTGCATGGGGAAATTGTCAAAGACTTTGAAGCCATAATTGAAAAACTGGCAGGTGAGATTGAAAACTTTAGGGCTGAGGTAAAGGTAATGAATGATCGCCCGGCAGTTGAAACCAAGGTTACTAACGAGTTTGTCAGACTGGCGGTTGATACAGTTAAAGAGGAGTTTGGAAAGGAAATTGAACCAAAGGGTGTAAATTTCTATACGGATGCATCAATTTTTCTACCCCCAAGTGGCTTGCCCTGCATATTCTATGGACCAGGGGATGCAGACATGGCTCATCAACCCAATGAATTTGTTCCAATTGATAGCTATATGGAGTGCATTCACTTTTATATAGCAATGATAGAGAATTATCTGGTTAAATAAAGGAGGAATTAGATGAGCTACCTTGACAGAGCAAAAGAGGTTCACGAAGATGTTGTGAAATGGAGAAGATATCTTCATCAGATACCTGAAGTTGGATTGGATTTGCCGGAGACTTCATCATATATTATGCAACAGCTTGATGGAATGGGTATTCCATATAGAAAAAATGTAGGTGTATCTGGAATTGTGGGCCTAATAGAAGGGGGAATACCTGGGAAGACCATAGCTTTAAGGGCTGATATGGATGGTCTTCCAATCAAGGAAGAGACTGGATTGCCTTTTGCATCCCAGAATGGTAACATGCACGCATGTGGCCATGATGCTCATTCAGCCATTTTACTCGGGGTCGCCAAGGTTTTGAATGGCGACAAGGAAAACCTTAAGGGAAATATCAAGCTTATATTTCAACCCGCAGAGGAAGGACCAGGGGGGGCTAAGCCCATGCTTGATGATGGTGCCTTTGAAAACCCGAGAGTGGATGGCGTAATGGGGCTTCACATAGGTGGTCTTACAGGCGATAGCAAGGATGGAGAGGTCTTGGTTTCATATGGAAGCATGATGGCATGCCTGGACAGGTTCAAGATGACCATAAGGGGCAAGGGATGCCACGGAGCATACCCGGAGAATGGGGTGGACCCCATTTCGATTGCATCTCAGGTTATTGCAAATGTTCAAACCATAATCAGCCGTGAGGTAAGCCCCACCGATCCCGGGGTAATAACCTTTGGGATGATTAAAGGGGGATCGCAGTACAATATAATTTCTGACACGGTTGAACTGGAAGGAACATGTAGAGCAGTGGACCAGGATGTCAGGGAATACCTTGCCAAGAGGTTGGAGGAAATATCAAGAAGTGTTGCAGAAGGAATGCGTGGAAGCATTGAATTTGATTATACCTTTGGATATCCACCTTTGGTGAATAACGAAGAGGTCACCAAATACTTTGTGCAATCAGCAAAAAAACTGATTCCGGAAGAGGACATAAGAGAGATGAAAAAGCCTGTAATGGGTGGAGAAGACATGGCCTACTTTATAAATGAGGTGCCAGGAACATATATCTTCCTAAGCTCACATGAGCCAGTTGATGGTGCGCTCTATCCACACCACAACAGTAAATTCAATATCAATGAAGATGTTATGCAAAGAGGAGTGGCGCTGATTGCCCAGGCTGCGACAGATTGGCTTGAAAGGTAGATATTTAATTGAGACCCCTGACGGATTTCGTTGTCAGGGGTTTAGTATGTTCAGAGAATGTGATGAATTCGTTGATTAATCTATCATTCTTACTATATAATAGGTGATAGGATCAAGAGAAGGAGGTGGTTTTTTGGGAATACAAGTCAAAGAAATCCTAAATGATAAATATTTCAGAGATTATTCTGTAATAGCTGGTGCTGAAGGCCTTGGTAGAGAGGTGCAGGCCGTAGCCTTGTTTGACGCACCGGATGGATACCTGTGGTTCAAGGGTAAAGAATTCGTTCTGTCTACAGGATTCCTATTTTCGGGAAAAACTGATTACTTCAAGGATGTCATAAAGTTTCTTCATAAAAACGGCTCTGCTGCAATGGGGATAAAGAAGGATAGGTATATTCATGAGGTGCCTAAGGAAATTATTGACTTGTGCAATGAACTTTCATTTCCGCTTATAAACATACCCTATGACGAGGCCTGGATAGATGTCATAAATGCAGTCAATTCTATTGCAATCAATCGGTTTATCAGCAGGATAATAGACAAGCCCTCAACACAAAGCTCAATGACCCCTAAAGATTTTAGGATGAAGATACGTGATATTATACATAAATTGAGTATTGAGATAAAAATGCCCATAACCATTATTGATGTTACATCAAGAAAGGCCTACACCTATCCACCGATATTTGAGAACAACCATCATGTTGATTTTACTGATAGCATAGAAAACTATGATTTTGACTTCTCCAAGGAGACTGTTTGTGACAAGCTGAACATAACAAGGATTACACCCTTGGACTCTGACAAATGCCCGTGGATATCCATACCTTTGGTATTGAGGGGCAGACTGGTCAGAAAAATCATCATATGGGAGTCTGATGAGAGGATTGATTATTACAGTCTACTTTCGATTAGGATTGCCACGGCTCTACTTACTGAGATATTGGAGCAGCTATACATATATCAGAATTTTGAGGGCAGGTACTACGACGATCTTATCAAGGCTGCAATTAACGGAGAGCTTGATTCCTTTGGAAGAGTGAAGGAGTTCTTGGGGAATATTGAGAAGATACGTGTTGAAGTGGAGAAACCTTTTATTGTTAGCTGCATAGAAAGTGGAGATGGGAATATAAACCTTATCAACAAAAGAGAAGAAATCTATAAAAGTGTTCTTTCCATACTTGACCATAACAAAAATATCTATGGAATAGTGGATGATGATAAAATAGTCATACTGACCCAGGTAGACGGTGAACCAGGTCAGATAAAGAGACTGAAGTCGGACTACAAGATGGTCCTGGAGAAGCTCAATGAGACTATAGGTGGTTGCAATTGCAGAATAGGAGTGGGCACGGCTGTGGAGGATGTCCTATCTGTAAAAAGGAGCTTTATCGAGGCTTTAAAAGCTCTCGAGGTTGGAAAGTATATATATGGAGATAGAAGTGTTGTGGCGTTTGAGGACCTGGGCCCATTTGGTCTGCTGAGGCTTGAGAATATTCAGAGAAGAGACTTTGGAAGCAATTTCGACAAGATAATGCCTCTGCTAAACCACGACAACAGTGAAGAGCTTCTTGAGACACTACAGGCTTATCTTGAGAGCGAATCCAATTTTAATATTGCATCGAATAGGCTTTTCCTACATACAAACACTGTAAGATACCGAATAGCTAAAATACAGGAAATGTGTGACATTGACCTCAATGATCCCATGGAGAGGCTAAAGACTGAAATCACCCTTAAATTCCTGGAATTGATAAGATGAAATATGAAGAACCCCTTTTGGCAGCACCGGTCAATGTGCCAAAAGGGGTTCTTAATCTATTAAGGGGAGTTACCGAGATTATCTAATTAACGAATTCCTGCTATCGCAATAATTCAACCAAAGTCATGGATAGACCAGGGATGAAGGTTACAAGCAGCAGCACAGCTACATTGGCGATAAGGAAAGGCACCAGGTACTTTGTCATCTTATCTATAGGCTCACCACTGACCGCTGAGGCAACAAATATGTTGGCGCCATAGGGCGGGGTGGAAAACCCGATTGCAAGACTCATGGTAAGAATTACTCCAAAGTGGACTGGGCTTATTCCAAGATTTGTCACTATTGGCAACAGGATCGGCGTAAGTATGATTGTTGATGATATGTTATCAATAAACAAACCTACAACCAACAGAATAGCAATAATGAACAGAAGAATTACGGTCTTGTCATCTGAAACATTCAGCAGAAACTGTCCTACCTGGTAGGGGACCTGCTTCATTGTCATATAGGCTGCAAATGACATGGAAAGACCGACCATAAAGGTTGTTGCCCCGTTTATCAAGACGGTTTCCTTAAGTGATTTCTTAATCCCTTCCCACGTAAGGGCCCTGTTTACAACAACTCCGATGAAAAGTCCGTACACAACTCCAATTACGGCAGCCTCGGTGGGTGTGAATATTCCGGCATAGATTCCCCCTAGGATTACTACGGGTACTGAAAGAGAGGGAATGGCTTCGATAAATGATTTGAAAAGAGGTGGCCTCTCAACATTACCCACATAGTTATACTTCTTGGACAACAAGAAGTTTGTGACCATCAGTCCAATTCCAATCAGTGCTCCTGGAACTATGCCTGCCATAAACAGTTCTCCTATTGATGCGCCGCTTGTTACTCCATATATTACAAAGGGAATACTTGGCGGTATGATTACTCCGATGGCTCCGGCAACCGAAGTCAGGGAGGCTGCATATGCGCCTGAATAATTCTTTTCCTTCATTGCAGGGATCATAAATGACCCTATGGCCGATACAGTTGCAGGACCGGATCCTGATATTGCTGCAAAGAACATACAGGTCATGGTGGTTACCATTCCAAGTCCACCTATAAGGTGCCCAACCAATGAATCAGCAAATCTAAGTAGCTTCTCTGAAACTCCTCCATACATCATGAGATTGCCTGCAAGTATGAAGAAGGGAATTGCCATCAATGGAAATGAGTCCAAAGCGGCGAAAGCGTTCTGAGCTATGACCATCAGGGAAATGTCCTTGGTAATCATTAGGGTTACGGTTGTAGCCGCGCCTAGGGCTATTCCAATGGGGATGCTGATGGTAATCAAAACTGTCAATAAACCAAATAGTATTAAGATACTCATAATTTCCTCCTTCTCGTTTATTTAGCCTGCGGGATTGCCTTGATACCCGATATGATATTCTGTATCAGTCTAAGGGACATCAATCCGGCACCGATTGGTACAGATGCATAGGCAAATCCCATAGGCATTCTCATTGCAGGAGAAAGCTGCCCTCTGATAAAGATCATCCTGGTAAGGTTGAATGATTCCAGTGTGAGGAAAACCGTAAATGCCAGCCAGATAATCAATACGGCGGTCTCGAAATAGGCACCTTTTTTACCGGAAAACTTTGATTTTATGATTTCTATCCTCAAGTGGGCCTTCTTTTTCGTTGCGTAGCTTGCGCCAAGCCAAATCTGGTAGAGAAATATGTATCTTGCCAACTCTTCACTCCACGAAAGGGAGTTTCTGAAAACATAACGCATAATTACCTGCATAAAAATAAGCCCTACAGTCACCACAAGACTTGATACAAGTACAGCTTCTTCAAAATACTCATCAAGCCATCTCAGTACCTTCAAATCTATTACCTCCTTGTTAAATGTTTGATAGGGCTTGATCTCTCAAGCCCGTTCAAATCATTATTTATTATAGCTTCTTGCCAAATCGATCATTTCAATTCCGAATTGCTCTTCGAAAATCTCATATGCTGGTTGAACTGCTTCAACAAACAGTGCCAGGTTCTCTGGAGATATCTCGTTTACTTCCATGCCAAGCTCTTTAAGCTCTTCGATGTAGTTGGCTTCCTCTTCAGTCAGAACCTCTCTTTGAACCACTATTGTTGCTGTAACAGCATCTGCAATCACCTGCTGAAGCTCAGCATCCAGTCCTTCATAGAAGTCCATGTTTATTAGGTATGGACAGTTGGTGAACAGGTGTCCTGTAAGTGATAGGTAATCCTGAACCTCATAGAACTTGTTTGAGTGGATGATTGCCGCAGGAGTTTCCTGGGCATCAACAGTCTTTTGCTGCAAAGCTGTGAAAAGCTCTCCGAATGCTATTGGGGTAGGGTTAGCGCCTATTCCGTTAAATGCAGCTACATGAAGTGGATTCTCCATTGTTCTGATCTTCATTCCAGCCATGTCTGCAGGAGTGTTAATTGGTCCCCTGTTGTTTGTAACGTGTCTGAAGCCGTTCTCTCCATATCCAAGGTTGATGATGTTCTGTTCCTTAAGTCCCTCGCTTACCTGCTGTCCAAGCTCGCCATCCCAGGATGCATATCCGGCCTCTCTTGATTCAAAAAGGAATGGAAGGTCAAAGATCATGTAGGGCTCATAGAATCCTGAAACAACTGGACCACCTGGAACTGTCATTTCAAGGGAGCCAAGACTTACGGATTCAATTGCCTGTCTGTCTGAACCAAGTTGAGCATTGGGATAGATTTCAACCTTGATTCTTCCGTTGGAATTGGCTTCAACCTCTGGCTTGAAAATTTCAGCCAGCGTCGTATGTGTCGGGTGGGCTTCAGGTAGTACGTGAGACACCCTAAGTGTAATGACCTTGTCTGAACTGTCGCCACCTGCTGGAGCTGATGAGCCGCCACATGCGGTCATTAAAACTGACAGTGCCATAAGCATGCTGATTATAAGTATAGATTTTCTTTTCATTTAAGTATTTCCTCCTTTTGTTTTATACGCATAGTGAAATAGGTTGCTTCAAAGGGAATCGATTTTCGTTTTCACCTCCCAATCTCTTGTATATGTATACATATAATACCACCGCATGGATAGGATTTCAAGAGCTTTCAGATAATTAAAAATTTAACGAAAGCTCGATTAAATCTGACTTTTCTGCCTTTAATGTGTTGACAATTCAAAATGCAATATAGTATATTCTAAGTATACGTATGCATAGTGATAGAAAAGTGAGGTAAAAAATAATGGCATTGGATATGATCAAAAGCAAGGGAACTTTGACTGACAAGGCATATGAGGCACTGAGGGATGCGATTGTTTCAATTGAACTGAAGCCCGGTGAAATAATACTTGAGGATGATCTCTCTGAAAAGCTGGGCATAAGCAGAACACCCATAAGAGCAGCCCTTCAAAGGCTATCATATGAAGGTTTGGTTGGTATGCAGGGGAAAAAGACCTTTGTCACAGAGCTTTCTGCGGATTATTTTCTTGAGCTTTACGCAATAAGGGAATCATTGGAAATCTTATCGGCAAAGCTGGCAGCGGTGAACAGAAGCGACAAAGACTTGCCGGAATTGAAAAGGCTTATTGAAAAGCACGAGTCCGTAACCCAGGACCAACCAATTGACCGCAAGGAGTATCTGGATGTTGACAGGCAATACCATATGTTTCTTGCAAGGATGACAAACAATGCAACTCTTGAGGAATACATCAGGCAGATCTACCAGTCATATAACAGGTATCTCAACTACACCAATTTTGAGGATAGGGCCATGACGGTGGTCAGGGAGCACGAAAACATCTACAATGCAATACAGGATAGGGATAGTGTCAAATCCCAGGAGATAATGAAGGAACACTTGGCTGGTGTCAAGGAATCAATACTTATAAGCCTTATGAAATCGGGAAGGAATTAGGTATGGAAGAACTGCGGGGAGAGGGTTCCCCAATATCTAATGTATACAAATACATATACAAATACAAAGGAGGAAGCCATGAAAGGACCGAAGGTAGTAATACATAGTCTGTTGGTTGAAGATCCAACACTTGAAATGGAGATCTTAAGAAACGTTGATGCTGAGGTTGTATTCGTACCAAATGAAGACGAGGATAGGTTTTTCCAGGAAATCAAGGATGCTGACGGGGTAATAATTGCAGACAGGAAAATAAGGCCGGAGCATGTTGAGAAATTGAAGAACTGCAAGATTATTGCAAGACAGGGTATTGGCTTTGACAACATTGACCTGGTAAGCACCAGGGATAAGGGAATTGCTGTGACAAATGTTCCTGACTACTGCATAGATGAGGTTTCAGATTATGCTATGTCGCTTATTCTGTCGATGCTAAGACATATTCCTACATACAATAAGCATGTTAGGGAAGGGATATGGGACATCAACAGCATAATGACAAGGTCGGGATTTCCGCAGATGAGAAGGCTGAGCACACAAACCCTTGGAATCCTGGGATTTGGGAAAATTGCAAGAGAGGTTGCAAGAAAATCAAGGGCCTTTGGATTCAGGATGATAACAGCTGACCCCTATATCGACGAAAAGGTGGTTAAGGAGTACGGGGCTGAGCTTGTGGATCTTGATACCTTGCTAAGGGAATCGGATGTAATCACAATCCACAGTCCGCTGACTCCTGAGACAAAAGGCATGTTCAACAGGGAAGCCTTTGAAAAGATGAAGAATAACGCAATAATAATCAACACATCAAGAGGTCCCCTGGTAGATGAAAAGGATCTGTACGAGGCACTTAAGGGCAAGGTTATTGCCGGTGCTGCAGTTGATGTAACAGTGGCTGAACCCATTGAAGAGGACAATCCGCTTCTTTCACTTGAAAACTATATAGTGACACCCCATGCAGCCTTCTTTACTGAGGACTCATATATTGAGCTTCGTGAAAGAGCAGCAGGAGAGGTTGTCAGGGTACTGTCGGGACAGGAGCCGGAAAGCAGGGTAAACAAATAAAACTTGGGAGGTCAAATGATGATAAGTATTAATGAAAGATGCCAGAAGTTCAATTTTAAAGGCGGCCTTTATGACGTGTTCCAGAAGGCTCTTAACCTGGAGGCTCAGGGCAGGTCAATCATACATATGGAGATTGGCAAGCCTGACTTTGATTCACCGCAAATAGCAAAGGATGCAGCCAAGAAAGCCCTTGACCAGGGAATTGTGCACTACACGGAAATGGCGGGAATAATGCCCCTGAGAGAAGCAATAACCGCCAAGTACAAAAGGGACCATGGCCTTGACTACAGCCCCGAGAATGAGATTGTTGTAACTGCAGGAGCATGTGAAGCTATAGGGATAATCATGCTTGGGATGATGGAGCAAGGTGATGAGATAATAATTCCTAGTCCATTCTTCTCTGCATATTCTGAACAGGCGATCATTGCAGATGTTAACGTGGTTGAGGTTCCCCTGAAAATGGAAAACAACTTCAGTCTGAAGGCTGCTGATATAGCTGGGAAGATCACTGATAAAACCAAGATAATCCTTATCAACACCCCACATAATCCCACAGGTGCCATAATGGAGGAGGATGACCTGAGGGACATTGCCAAGCTGGCAATAGAGAAGGACCTGCTGGTAATTTCGGATGAGACCTATGATCAGTTCCTCTTCAGTGGAAAACACGTAAGCATTGCAAGTTTGCCTGGGATGAGAGAGAGGACCATCGTTGTCAACTCAGCATCAAAGACCTTCTCGATGACAGGGTGGAGGATCGGTTACCTTATGGGACCAGCCTGGATGCTGAAATACCTTAACAAGGTTCACCAGAACTTCTCAACCTGTGCAACATCCTTTGCTCAGGTGGGAGCGGCGGAGGCCTACAACAACGGAGACCAGTTTACTGTTGACATGCTGAAGGAGTTTGAAAGAAGGGGTAAATTGGTGTACGAATCCCTTAAGGATGTAAAGGGACTTAGGCTTCTAGAACCAAAAGGGGCATTTTACGTGTTCATAAACATAGAAGAGTTGGGTATGGATGAAGGAGACTTCTGTGACTATATACTTGAAGAAGCTGGAGTGGCAATTGTTCCTGGCAGTTCCTTCGGAAAGTATGGTAAAGGTTTTGTCAGACTGTGCTACGCATGCTCCTATGAGCAAATTGAGGATGCCATGGGAAGGATAAAAAAGGCTGTAGAAAAATTAACAAAGTAATCATTTCCCGTTGAACAACCATCAAGTTTAGGATATGATAGAACCAGAACCAACAAGGAGGAGATTATTATGGATATGACAAAGCGAATCGAGGACCTCACTGTAGAGCTCACAAATGTGCTGGGCGTTGTGGGAACTCCAGAAGAGAACAATGTTGT
>Ga0334892_1002772_pt1 | contig 12108 bp, 22 predicted proteins | sample GraSluR3_MG_4_FD_207213 | JGI IMG/M metagenome (GOLD analysis project Ga0334892, IMG submission 207213) | Sludge microbial communities from methane-producing bioreactor in Wageningen University, Netherlands - Granular Sludge_15_04-R3 | ecosystem: Engineered > Bioreactor > Anaerobic >... | reverse complement strand
GTGGATATACTGACAGCAATCTGAATGACGTCTGGAAGTCGGCTGACGGCGTCAGCTGGACACAGGTTACCGCATCCGCCGGTTGGTCTGCCCGGCATGCTCACGGCGCCGTCAGCCACGGAAATTGGATCTATGTCCTGGGCGGTCTCAACTCCGTGAATCTTGCTGACACATGGAGAACACCCCTCGCAGCCCCTCCCACTCTAACACCAACCTCAACACCCGGCCCCACAGCAACACCGGCCCCAGGATCCCCCGGGACCTACTTCACCGCCTCACCAAGATTTGGCACTGCCCCCCTTAACGTCACATTCACCGACAGATCCACGGGATCCCCCTCCTCCTGGCTCTGGGAATACCGGATATCTGGTGAAACCACCTGGGACGAAATGAGCACATCCCAGCACCCCCTGATCTCCCTGCCATCAGATGGCAGGTACGATATCAGACTCAACGCCACCAACGAATACGGATCCACCATCTACACCCGCACCGGCTATATCAGGGTAGGTGAGGGATCCGGGGGCCTCTCCTGGGATCCGGAACTGGGCATCTGGACGAAAGACTGGTTTGATACATCCGCATCCATACCGGATCCGTTCAGCCTCTGGAGCGGGATCACCGCCCCGATCGTCGCAATACTCGGATCGCTCTTCTATGTCTGGATCTGGCTCGTCCTGGTCGCTGGATCCTGGCTCTACACAGGAGAGACCACTACCCCGTATGTGATCGGCCTGATATCTGGATCAGCCCTCGCAGGCACCGCCCAACTAGTAGGCCAGGACGGCGGGATCATGATGATGATCGTGATGGGATTTGCAGGGGCGGGAGTATTAGCAAAAGTTATTGCAGGCAGGGGATAAAATGACAAAAATACGACGAATTAGGAGGGGAGACACAATAGAGATCCCCAGGATAGGACTGGTCGATATCGATCAACTGCTGGACACAGAGGCCAGTTGTAGGGATAAATTCGGCCATAAATTAGGCCAGGCACCCGTTAGAACATGGTTAAAAAAATATCTATGAGGTGACACAATGAGTTATCTAGACAGAATCAAAGCCAGCTATCAGGCAGGCAAATTAGATACAATTGCAGCCAGAGAACAGGCCCGGAAAAAAGCCGCCGAAAAAAGAGCCGCTGCAACACTGGCAGCCAGAAAAGCCCCCCCGATCCCTGCAGTCCGTGCAGTCGGCCGCATCATCGAAAGCACCCGGCCCGCCATAACCGGCACTCAGAAAATAGCCGGCAGCATCTCTAAATTATCCCAGCCCAAAAAGCAAAGCCAGAGCCCCCGACCTAAGAAGAGAAGACGCAGCCAGAAGATCCGCAGCGTAGAATCACAGCCTAAAAAAAGTATGCTGTGGTAATCCCGCCCTATTTTTTCCCATCTCGTTGCATCATCTCCAGCCGTGCCTGGAGCATCACTGCCAGCACCTCAGGATTATCCAGATCGCGGAGTATAATATCTACAGCCCGCTGCACATCTGAAATCTCAGCCTCGACCTCGGCAGTGAACCGCCTTCCACACTGAGCACAGAGCCGGGACCCGGGAGGATTGATGAACATGCACTGATCGCACTGGACAGGCTGAAGGCTCGGCTCTCTCTTAACCCCGTCCGTCTGTATCCCTGCCATCTCCATAAGGGCATTCTCCGTGTCTGTATCAGTCAGATGGGCGTAGGTTTTGATCATATCCGTATCCAGATTCCCCCAAAACAACTTTTTAGCGTGGGTCTCCGGCAACCCATCCCGGATCACATGGGTGATCCGTGTGTGCCTGAGTGTGTGAGGTGTGATCTCTCTCTGGATCCCCGCCCTCTCCCCGATCTTCTTTAACACTTTGGCAGCAGTCTGATATTTTAGGGGCTTATTCCAGTTATTCAGAAAAACGAGCTGATCCGGTTCTGGGTTTGGGTGCTCGCTCTTCCAGGATGCAAGATATTTACGATACAGGATAATCGGCACAGTCCGGGGCTTCCCGGTCTTTCCGCTCGTCTTAATCCTGCAGCCCCAATCAGAGAAAATCACATCACGCCAACGTAGGATCCCGATCTCATGAATCCTCAGCCCACCCTCATACAGAACCGCTATCATCGCCCGATACCTGGCAGAGTTTGGAGCCTCGATGAGCCGCTGTATCTCCTCCGTAGAAAGAACATCCTCCTCAGTCTTTGTGCCCTGGAATACCGGCAGCCTGATCTTTTCAACCTTCCCAGGCTCAACCCTGATATGCTGATTCTCAGCCAACCATCTAAGGTATCGCTTCAGGATCCGGGACAAATCCGCTATGGTGTTTTTCGTGTAGGGCTTCCCGTCCTTAACTCTCTTCCCGTGCTTTAAATCATCAAAAGAAGAATAAATATCTGTTATTTTCATCTCACTGATAGGCGGTAGATACCTGTGAACCGTCATAAGATTAGTTGCCAGTTTCATCCTCCTGGTCTGGCTAATATTCCCCTCAGCTGCCATCTGGGATAAGAACGCTTTAACAAGATGCAAATCCTCAGGATTAAGCCTGCCATCATCCAGGGCTTTCTGTATGCTCTTCTTTTCATATTCACGATACATCTGATCCGAAGCGTGGAAACAGCTATCCATGATACTCGATTGAATTTTCCCTATGATAAAGATTGTGGGATTTAGAAATTATATGCTTACGCTCTCCCCCGGCGTCCTGCAAACTTTTCTAAATCCCTATCAGAAACCAAATGGCAGCAACCATCCAGGAGGAAGAACCTTTATTATCATCACCCTGCTATTATTGGCATGCCTAAACGCCTGCCTGCCTGCCCCAGGTGCCGGGCCCTGATGCAGCGGCTCTATATCCGGGGCATGATCGACACCAGGAGATCCTATCTGCCAGTGGGATGGCTCTGCACCAATCCCAGCTGCCAGGCGATAGAGCGGGATCTGTGATCTCTCTCCTGCCCCCTCTCATTTATTCCAGTTAATATCTCCACGCACAAACAACGAAGGCACATTCCGGCGCCACCATGCGACAACAGAGAGGATAGAAAGGAGAACCATGATCCCGGCAACGACCAGGAGCCAAAAGCGGATCTCCTGGGCGGCCGTATATCCGAATGTTGAATAATCAAGCAGAGAGAATCGGAAAAGAACAATCGCCATGAGGAAATAACAGCCAGTTGAGAATATCGGGTGTTTCGCAGAGAATCGGGTGAATTTTGTAATAATGGCATCAATATTGGATCTGCGTTTTGGTCTATGGTTATAATGTGGCTTTCTTTTCCGTGTCATTATTCCCTATTCCCCTTCCAGAATCTCCTTTAAGGCGTTTTTAATCTCCTCTCTAAGGATTCGCTTAAATTCCGGTGATTTTAACAGAGTTTCTTTGATATTATTAATTTCATGATTGCCGGTTGTAATATAGGGCGTTACACTTTCTTTAAGAACTAATCCTTCGGGCTCTAAGCTGTAAGCATCTTGAATAATCATCCTTGCGACATCAGAAACTGAACAGCCTTTTAGCTTTGCCTCTTCTTTCATAGCGTCATAATAGGGGATGAAAATATCAGTAATTCGGATCCCAAGCTGTTCAGGTCTTCGTGTCATCTTTGCTCACTTTGGTTAAACACAATAACAATCCCGAAATAAAAAAGCCATGTATATAAATACTAAACAATAATAAACGAAAACCGAAACCTTTATTATTGTAGCAATAAACATTGTTTAGCATGGGACACGCACCCATGAAAGGATTCAGACTGCTACCCCGACAGCAGAAGATTGTGGATGCAGCTCTGGAAAAATGGCCCTGGAAACGTCAATCTGATATTTACAGGGAAGCTCTCGAATGTCTGGCAGAAAAAGAAAGACTGCTAGTAAAGGTGTAAATTATGAAAAACAGAACAGACAGCAGCCCGCGCCCCCTTCTCTCCAAAGATCAGGCCGGGACTGCCGTACACTACTATGCTGTCCATAATGATGGCTTTTTCGGCTCCCTGGCACTCAGGGAAGCCGCGCACAGACCACTAAACGAGCAGAGGATCAGGGGGATCTGCTGATGGCATCCCAGACACAACAGCAGCCAGCCGCCCAGATCTCAGGCAGGCTCTCAGATCAGAATCTGCTGATCCGGCGTGATGTCTACGAGGCGCTACCTGCGTTTTACCGCTGTTTTGTCGATGTCCTTGTAGGGCGCGGAGAATGGCAGATCATAGACGGAGTGGAACAATGACCGACCATAACGAGCTCTATGATCAGGTACAGCAACTCAGCGCCCAGCTGCGAGTATTGAAGAGCGAGGTAGCCATTACCAGGCAACATCTCAGAGAGATCCAGCAATGGCAGGACACAACCCAGGCGTACATAGTGGTTCCCCAGATGCAGACCGACCGCGAGGCCTGGGATGAGATGATGAGGGAAGGGATGGTATGACCCCACCCCATCCCGTCCACAGCGGCACTATCCGGCCAAGTGTCGGAAACTGCCGGGGCTGTCAATACCTGAACTGGGAATATCTGCGGCCCGATTACAAGCGCCGCATCTGCCATCTCTCAGGCAGAATCCCCGGCAACATCGCCTGCCCCCTGGCTCCACCCCCTGAAGGCGTTGAGGTGGGGATATGATCTCCACATTCGCCGCCCGCCTCTCCGAGATCATCCGGGGATGGCAGTCAGCAGAAGGCGTCATCTACACCAAGATCCTCTGCGAAGAGCAGGATCTCGATCTCATGACTGTTCATTACGTCATCCTCAGCCGCCGGGGAACTGTCAAGGATGCAGGCTACGGAAAAGCCGGGGACTACAAGACCGCCCGCCTCATCAACGATCTCATTGAGCTCCAGCAGGAAACCGGGATCCGGATAGGTCAGGTCGTCATCTCGCAGAGCGGCCACAAACTCCTGATCTGGTATACCACTGCCGATGGCCGCCCCCGGTATCATCCCTACACTGCCCCGGCCCCGGCTGCCCAGGTGGAGGAAGCAGCTGTATGATCTCCATCCCCTTCTCCCCGGAGATGGCAGCCGCCATGATCGACGGTATCAAATGCTGCACATCGAGATCCAAAGCATACGGAGGCCCGGGATATCTTATCTCAATCAACGGGGCAACATTCCGGATCCTGGACGTTCACCTCCACCCCCTCCAGTACATCAGAGATCATCTGTATCGCATCGAGGGATTCAGCAGCCCTGAGGCATTTGAACACACCTGGCGCCAGCTGCACCGGGGCAACTTCTTGCCAGATAAGATCTACCACGTCCATTATCTGGCCAGGGCAGATGGGGGTAATTGGTGATGTGTATGATCCAGAGTCACCGGCCATTAAACCCGGACTACTCAAAAGGCCGGGTAAAGGAGCTGCTCAAAGCCTATACCCTCATAGAGAAATCACTAAAATCTCTGTATCTGGCAAGGCAGATCATCAACCAATACGCTGTCACTGAGGATGCTGAGGTCGTTGATATCACGCTCGCTATCCAGACAGTGACAGAACGAGGCAATCATCTACACGATCTCATATTCCCTGACCCGGAGGCGGAATCATGATCACCATCAACCCTGCCGATATGGATCAGCTGTATGAAGAGTTCTGCGAGAACCATTGCAGCAACCGGCACCACCCAAATCATAGATCCTTCAGGGAATGCCTCAACTGTTCGGTCGTGGAGTTTAGCGACTGGCTCGTATCAAGACATCAGGAGGAATAAGCGATGCTGGATCTCATCCAGCCTGCGGCCGTCCTATTCTCGCTCGCAGGCGCTTACCTCGTCGCCTCCCCGATAGCAGATCAGCGGCAGCTCGCCTTCTGCCTCTGGATGATAGCCAATGCCGCCTGGGTAGCGATAGGGATCGCCACTCAGTCGCCATACATCGCCTTCCTGTTCGCCATATATTTCCTGACAAGTGTCAGGGGATACCTGAACATAGGGAAGGGGGAGAAAGTGGCTCTATGACGCAATACGAGGTCACTTGTATCAGCTGCCACCACCGGGAGGCCGCCCCCTTCACCTTCCCCCAGAAATGCCCTCTCTGTGGTGACATGATGATGATCGATCGCGATCGCCGGCGGCTCCTGGCAAAATGCAGGATCCCGATCTCCTCCCAGGCACGATCCTGATCAGCAGGCAAGGAGGTTCATGACCTCCATCGCGCTTCACCCGCTCCAAGGCGGGACCGGCTCATTATGTCTACAGCGACAGCTCTCAGCGATAGCTTCGGCTATCGACCCCCGGCAGGACGCCTCCTCTTCTCAGACCCAGCGAGCGGCCAGTCTGTAGACCTCACCTCCCTCATCGCTGCCGGTGCAAAGTTCACCGTGGTATTTGATGCAGTTTCAGCGGCTCTATCCCACCCAAGAAAAGCCGGATCCGCTTTATATCACCGGCTCAGACGGCAGATTGAACGCTGGCAGGATGCCGGATTAGTGCAAATCGATCGCAATGTGATAGATCCGCTATCCGTTGAGCTTTCGCAAAAACGAGGGCTATACGTTAAAGGAACTATTAACTTGATAAAGGGAATGCAAAACTCCAACACGTTTGCAAAACCGGATCAGGATACCCCGGCCGGTGCCTGTTCGATCCTCCCCTCAAGGTTCCCGAAGAGATGCAGCGCGATCAGAAAGTCCGCAATCGCTACCGCCATGAGGATCAAACAATACCATCTCTTCATCCGGCCCCGCCCCAGCCAGCTAAACCCCCATCTCGTCCCAAAAATCTCCCTGATGGAAAAACGCTTCCTGCAATGGCAGGAAGACTGCGACGAAAAACAGATCGTCCTCGCCAGGACATGCGGCGACGGCAAACCCTACTATACGCTCCCGGTCACGACCCGGTTCAACAACGACGGGCGAAAAGTCGAACTCCTGAAAACCTACGAATCAGGCATCGAAAACAGCCTCAGCCGATTCGATGAAGCCGTCTTCATCACCTTCACGACAGATCCCCTGCTGCACCTGAGCCCCAAAGGCCAGCCGGTCGAACGGATCATCAAGAGCAAAGACGGTAAACGGCAGCTGGCAAAATTCGAAACCGAAGGCCGGGGCAGCTCTCTCTACGATGCCAACCGCCACGAAAGCGAAGCATGGCGCAAATGGTATGAAGCCGAGACCAGGAAGAGGGGCTACCGGATCCCCTATATCCGTGTCGTTGAATTCATGAAAAACGGCCTCATCCATACCCATGTCCTCCTCTTCGGCATCAAATGGCTCAAATCCTTCCAGCAGCTCGCCTACGAATGGGGCGTCAAATACCAGCAAGGGTTCATGGTCCATGCGTACGTGATCCGCAAGACAAACGGCACCTGGCAATGGAAAGATGCCAAGAACACCCCGGACGACTCCCAGGGCAGAACCCCGGACGATTATTTGAAGAAATACCTGAAGAAAGCCCTCTACGACGACACCGGCTATTGGGGCTACTGGGTCCACAACAAGCGCTTCTTCACCATGTCTCAGAGCATCCGATACGCCGACGAAACCGAAGCAGCCGCCGCCAAAGCCGAAAGAGACGCAAAGAAAGCCAAAATCCCCGAATACGAATTTCTCGGCGCCATCCACGCAGACGACGTCCCCGATATCGTCCGGAGGCACAGCAGAGGATGGCAAAAAGATCCGGTCATCCCCGCCACATATGCCAGGGACGGTCTCCTGGACTGCCCCGGCAACGCAGTCAGAGACAAACGTCCACATGCATGCCTGGCATTCACCCCGGCAAACCTCTGGAAACTCAACGATCCCGGCGCCTGCCTCGCCGTCAAACTCGAGCTGGATCTCAGCCCACCGGATCCCCCACCGGCCCCGGCCGAGCCCGGCGACCAGGAAGAGACTTACCTCGAACTGATCCGGCGCCTGAAACGGGAAGCAAAAGAAAAAGATAGTCTACCTATTCAGTAGACAAAAAGCTCCTGGGTAACACCCACATTAACAGAGCTACCAGAGCCAACAATACCACAACCCCCCACAGATCCACCGGCACCCCCACCATAGATCCAGGATCAATCATCCCAGCCTCAGCCGCGATCTCCCATTGATTCATACAATATACCGCCTCCCGTTCTTCTCATAAACCCAGATCTCCCCCCTGCCATTATGGGGATGGCTCCGGGCTCGTCTCCTGGCAACCTCCGGCGACTCAATCGCCCTGGATGAGAACTCTTTCACCTGGATCCGTCTCGTCTTCCCACCCTTCCGAGCAGTGAGATCAGCCCATCCCTCGTCCTCTGTGATCGTGTAGGCGCCATCACTCCTCATCCTCCGCATCAACCAGCACAGGCAGATCCTCATCTCCCAGATAATGTGATCCCTGCCTGGTAGTATTGAGTATCACATTAGGCATCTTAACCCGTTCACGATCCGCAATCACCAGGGGCAGATTAGGCGTCACATTAAACCGCATCCGCCCATAATTCCCCGAATCCCACATCACAACCCCCGGATCCTGTAATCCCAGCCCTACCTTAACCTGGGATCCCTTGATCGGCCTGGCTCCCCGCATGTATCCATACACCTGTATCAGCGGATAGATCCTATAATCAATATTCTGGGTACTATGAGCAGCAGCGACCAGGGATTTATTTTGCTTTCTAAAATCGGGTAAAATCTCGAGAGCTATCAACGCCTGGATATGATACCTCAAACCCCGTGTAGTCGGAGGGAATAGCCTCTGCAGCTCATCGAGCACAACCGTACAAAAAAACTCTCTCGATGTATGCCGGGTCAAAACAAAAAACAACTCGTACCAGAAAAGAGCCTCAATATCAATATGTCTCTTTAGAAGCGCTTTCAATACCTCTTTCCGATCCATAGCTAGCTCATCCCTAAACCGATCATCAATCTCATACACCCCGGACGGAGCATAAATCACATGAGTGATCCCCGGCACCCTCTGGATCTGGTCAAGCAGATCCGCCGTACTCTCATACGTCTTCACCGCCGGCATCATCGGCCGGACCCCATCAGCCGAAAACCGGATCCGATCCACATCCTCACAATGCAGCCAGACTGCCCGCCTGCCAGGATCAATCCTCGTCCAATAATCGATACTGCGAGCCCTCCAGATCACCGTCTCCGCCTGCCACCTAGGATCCGTATCATCTCTGCACTGCACATTAGCCGCCAGATTTAGGAGCCCCGTTGTCTTTCCGCTCCCCTTATCACCTAACAACAGGGTCATCGTCCCACCATCTCTATATGTATGCTTCGAGATCCGGCCGGCGATCGCCATCGCCATCTCTCCACCTATAGACATCGAGCTCACAGGCTCCCCTCCTCGGTGTGTGTGTGATGCACGAGCGCCCGGCGCCCGACCGCGCCGCCGCACCGCCCCCTTAAGAGTAACCTGGGGGAGTATTCCAAAAAGCAAATATGCTGCATTATTCCGGCCCCCGGCTATTTTGTCCAAAAACATCTGAAAACATCGGCTGCCTGATAGATTCGATATCGATCACATCCTCACGAATAGCAATCACTAAAATCTGCTGCCTGATCCTATGCAACAAAATCAACGCCTCCTTATGGCCTCCCGCCGCCGGATTATACAGATTAATCGCCCGCTTATAATCCTCATCCAGACTATCCAGATGCTTATCTAGCTGCGGCGAGCGCTCAATCTTACCATCAGCCTCAAGCAGAGCCACCAATAGATTAAGCTCTTCGCCTGTACCGTGCAGCTGCGTAACCGGATCCGGCACATACCAATAGGCAGACACCAGCCCGCCAAACACCTTTCTGATCTCCTGTTTCATACCCCCTATATTTCCCACACTCATATATATGATCGATGGTAATAACCTGTCAGAGGTGATTAAGTATGGACGTAGTTGGCGGAATCGTCACAGGCGGTGTCGCAATTATCCTGATCGGGTTCCTCATCTTCCTGTCGGGTAAGATGTTTGTCTCCCTCCCGGCATTCGATGCAACAAGTGAAACCGAATGGTATGATTCGATGAATCTCATGACCGATAATGCAAGTACCGCATTCTCGATCCTCGGGATCCTCCCGCTCGTAATCGGCGCATCGATCGCAATCGCGGTACTGATAGCAGCCTTTGCGATGAACAGGTAAGAGGTGATATTCTTGAAAAATACACCTCTTTCCACGCAGAAGCAGAAAAAGATCCAGAGTCAAAACCGGCCCGGCGCCTCCAGATACAACGAGGCGCAGGACAAATTCACTTTTTTAAGCCGGAAAATCAGATCAGCATACTCAGAACCACTGTATGCAGACGACAGTATATCTCGATACCCAAAAGCACTGATAGCAGCCATCAGAGCCTATCTCTCGGGGATCTGGTATCTACTGAAACAAGACTATCACCGTGATAGGAGGAGCGCCCCATGAACTCCACCTATCTCCACATAGCCACCCCCGACAGCGCCTATCAGATCCCGGCGCAATGGTGGTATGTAATCCTCGGGATCTGTATCGGGTCGATATTACTAACAGTAATACTATCAACCCGTCCACTTATGCCCGCCCTAATGGCGACACTCACCGCCGGCATATGCAGCGGCACCGCTCCCAGAGCCGTATACTATGATATTATCCTTGACACCGCCGGCGACCCCGTCCTGCTCACCTATCAGGCCGTGCCCGTCTGGCTCTGGTACGTCTCCGGCCTGCTGCTGGCAATATCAGTGATCCTCACAGTCGGCGGCATCTACTATATCCCAGCCTCAGCAGCCAAAGAAGGAGGTTATTGGAAATGAGACTCTACGATGAAGCAGGCGTAACCTACGATATAGACACGGCCGCCCTATCAGAACTCCTGGACACCCAGGACACAGACCAACCGGCAACAGAAGATATCGCCAGAGATGACACCTACCTGGAACGATACCAGGACAGCTACCGACAGGGCCAGGATAAAGGATCGTATCTAACGCCCACAGAAGCCCAGTTAAAAACATTCCTCCACGCATCAGACATCCCGAAGGATGTAAAAGACCTCTTCTGGTCGATTAACTACCTCCTGGCAATCACCAAGATCGCCAATGAACAGGACTATACAGCAGCCATGCTGGAAGTAGAAAACCTGATCAGAGTTGCCGATCTTGCAGGCGAAAAGATCAACCTGGTCAATCAGGATCAGCTCATGTTTTATGCAGCTAACGAACTCAGACGCAGCCGCACCTATGACGGGCAACCCAATGAGAGATATCTATGGGTTCTCCGGGATACCCGGTATTCGGGCCAGGCAGACGAGACAGCAGGGGGAACAGTAGTGCAACCCCCGAAAAAAGGGATTTTAGGCGCATTATTCGGACGGTGAAAAAAAATGAACTACTCAGAACTCATGATGCTATTATATGCAGGATGGGGCCTGGCAGGCATATTACTCATAGGCTCCCTCATCCTGGTAGTCCTCGCCCGGCCATACCTCCCCTGTATTTTCTCATTCGGCAAACCAACTCTATTAGTAATCAGACGGAATGGAACCGCCCGATTTATCAGGCCGCGATACGTCGGCGGAGCCTACGAAGTCACGGATAAAGATACTACCATGTCATTCCTGAGGCCTCCCCTGGGAGATTTCCAGCCACTCAGGATCCCCGGCGGAATACTGGAACTCGCATATGACGGCACACCAATAACACTGCCAGCCCCGGCCGCCGCCGCCGCGAGCCACTACGCCCAGGAACACCCGGACGAGGAAATCCCCGATCTCCTGCCAGATCCCGAAAAACCGATCCTATGGTCAATCGGCCCCCTAACCTCCCGTATAGGATCCACCAGTGAGATCCTCAGATCATACGTGGACACAAAACTCCTGGCAGAACGCCAGAGAGGCGGCCTGCTGAATCAGGGCCTCACCCAGTATATCGGCCTAGCGATCATCATCATCGCCCTGGCAATCGTCCTGGCAGTCGTCCTCTGAGGTGATCTGATATGTCTGATACGTCCATTAAACGAGCCGCCCCCCGAGCCCCAATAGCAGGCGACACCATCACAGGCAGCGCCCCCACAGCTCCAGGCGCCCCCGTCCAGGACGTATTACCAGAAACCACCAAATACAGACAGAGACGATCATCATACACTTCCACAACCCGGCCCCGTCATATCGAAGATCCTGCATCATTACAGAACATGAGACAGCCAGGGATCACAGTCCCAGCCTCGCACCCCGAGGTAACACTGA
>Ga0334892_1002765_pt1 | contig 12139 bp, 15 predicted proteins | sample GraSluR3_MG_4_FD_207213 | JGI IMG/M metagenome (GOLD analysis project Ga0334892, IMG submission 207213) | Sludge microbial communities from methane-producing bioreactor in Wageningen University, Netherlands - Granular Sludge_15_04-R3 | ecosystem: Engineered > Bioreactor > Anaerobic >... | reverse complement strand
CTCTTGACTTAGCAAACTTAAAGAGTGCGCAAATCACATTTACGGGTGGTTCATCCACTGCGACGACCTCAATCGGTAAATACTATCAAAACGTCATCGGGAACATGGCTGTCGAGGCGAGCCAGAACGGCAACCTCGCCAAGAGTACATTCGCCCTGTTGAGCAGTTCAGACCAGCGTCGTCAGTCGGTCAGTGCCGTCTCGCTCGATGAAGAGATGACGATGATGATTCAGTATCAGCACGCTTATAACGCGGCGGCACGTAACATCACGGCCGTCGATGAAATGTTAGATAAAATCATTAACGGCATGGGTGTCGTAGGGAGGTAATGACTGATGCGTGTCACACAGACAATGCTCACACAGACGAACTTGAAGCATTTATCCAGTAGCTACAACACACTCGCTCGCGTCCAGGAACAACTCATCAGCGGGAAACGGATTCAAAAAGCATCAGAGGACCCAGTCGTCGCGATGCAAGGCATTCGTTACCGGACCGAGGTACGTGAAGTCGACCAATTCCGTCGTAACGTCAGCGAGGCGACGAGCTGGATGGATTTGACGGACTCGACGCTCAACGAAGTCACGGAAGCCGTCAAGCGAATTCGCGAATTGACGACGCAAGCGGCGAACGATACGTATGAATCGTCGCAACGCGAAATCATCAAGAGTGAGATCGACCAACTCGTCGAACATATCGGTTCGCTCGCGAATTCGAAAGCGGGCGAGAAGTATATTTATAACGGGACGAAGACAGACAAGCCGCTCATTAATATCGCCAATCTAAAAGCGTATTTAGCAAGTACCGACCCGGCTGCGCCTGTGGCCGATATTTATGAGAGTGGTGCAGTTCCGACTGGTAGCGGTGAAATCAACTTTGAAGTGTCGAAAGGAATCACGGTTCAAGTCAATATGCAGCCGGAGACCGTCTTCGGTGAAGAGTTGTTCAAAGGGTTGCGTGACTTGAGTTTGGCGCTTCAAGATTCGGCGAAGACCGGCCAAGACTTCTCGGCAATGCTCGACACGCTCGACACACTCGGTCAAAGCTTGATAACAGAGCGCGCCGAACTCGGTGCCCGTGCGAACCGTTTGGAGCTCGTCGATAACCGTCTACAAGACCATGAGATTATCGCCAAGACCATCATGTCTGATAACGAGGACATCGACGTGGAGAAAGTTATTATGGAACTGAAGTCACATGAGACCGTTCACCGTGCAGCGCTTTCTGCAGGTGCCCGCATCATTCAGCCGACGCTTCTCGACTTCTTGCGGTAATCGATCATGAATCTCGCGAGACTTGAGATGCGGCAGACGTTTGCCGCGATTCAGATGACGTCCAATCGTCCCGTGCTCGAGATGCGTCAAGGGCGGGCCGACCTGTCGATCCAACAAGGCAGAGCCGAGATGACGCAACAGACGACACCGGGGAAACTGGAAGTCGACTCATCGGTGGCAAGAAGTGAGAGCAACCTGAAAGGCGTGCTTGAACTCGGGAAATACCTCGGTCAGATGGGAGAACAAGGGGCCCGTGAGGCGATGGCGAACATCGCCCGGGACGGCGACCGTATGATGCGAATCGAGAACGGGAATCCGATTCCATCGATGGCAGCGGAGAAGGTGAACGACCCGTATCCGATCGTCGAGATGGGCTACATGCCAAAATCGATTGATCGTGTCAAGTTGACGTATACGCCGGCGGATGTGAAAATCGAGTGGAATATCACGCCACCCCAAATTGATGTATCGCTCACGCCAGCCGATATCTCGTTCACGCCATGGACGACGGACATCTCGCTCCGTCAACAGGCGTCACTCGAGATATGGCCGGTCGGTGGGATGTATGATGAAACGCGTTGAAAGTGAGGACAATCCATGTTCATTGAAACAGACTACTTTGGCAAGATTGAAATAAACGAAGCGGAGACGATCACGTTCGTCAGTGAAATCCCGGGGTTCCCGGATTCAAAGACGTTCGTGTTGATCCCGTACGGGGAGGATTTACCGTTCTGGTCGCTTCAGTCAATCGAGGAACAAGCCTGTGCGTTCGTCGTGACGAACCCGTTTTGGCATAAGTCGGACTATGCGTTCGAATTGTCGGATGGCGCGAAAGACCAACTTGGGATCGAAGAGGCGGAACACGTCTCGGTCTACTCGATCGTCACGCTCCGTGAGCCGTTCGAATCGTCGACGCTCAATTTGAAGGCGCCAATCGTTATCGAGACGAAGGAACGTCGCGGGAAACAAGTCATCCTAGACGACGCGTATCCGGCCCGTTATCCGCTCGGCGGCACGAAAGCGGAGGTGCGCTGATGCTCGTATTGAAACGAAAACAAGGTGAGGCCATCCATATCGGGGACGACGTGACGCTCACGGTGCTCGCCATCGAAGGCGACCAAGTGAAGCTCGGAATCGATGCTCCGCGTCATATCGATATCCACCGTCATGAAGTATATATTCAAATGCAAGAAGAGAATGAGTCGGCACGGAATAGCGCCAACTTGATGAAGCAGATGATTCAGAAGCAGTCGGAAGCGTGAGCTTTCGACTTTTTTCATGAATCCGGTAATTGATGGATGACAGCGCACGATTGGTTGGGATAGGATGGAAACGGAAAGGGAGGGAGGAGAATCCGTGGGAATCGTCATTAACTATTTTGTGATCAATATCAGTCTCATCTTTTTATTCATGTCGCTCACACTTTATGTGATGCGAACGGTCTTACCGATTCAGCCGACCTCCCCGTTATTTGTACGATTTTGGTTCGGGGTGTCAAACGGGTTGACGGCAATTCTCTTAACCATTAACTCCATCGAATTAGGGGATGCACGAATCGACCTTCGTCTCATCCCGATTGCCTTAGCCGCAACGTTCGCTGGACCGTTCGGAGCTATCGTCACGCTCGGTCTGATCTTCATCGGACGCACGACGCTGCACGGAATGAGTGCTCCGTTCATAGACTCGTTACTACTGTTACTTGTCTTCTTTTTATTTTCTCTCGTCATGACACGTTTACCGATTCGTCAAGGGAGAGGGTATGCCATCTACATCGGGTCAGGTGCGCTCCTCGTCTTGATTCAAGTGAGAGGCAGTGTGAATGAAACGATCTTCATAAATGTATTTGTTCCTTATTTTCTCATGTTATCTTTTGGGGCCTGGCTCTGTTATTGGGCCGCGAAGAAGCTCGAGACGCACCTGTGGATGTTCCTTCTTCATACGCACCGGGCGACCATCGATGAATTGACGGGACTTCCGAACCGGTATCGGACCCTCGAGCAGATGAACGACATGGAAATATCCGGGAAACCATGGACGTTACTCGTCATCGATGTCGATCATTTCAAACAGTTGAACGATACATATGGACACTTGGCAGGGGACGCGGCGTTACGTCATATCGGACAGACGCTTGAGCGACATCGTCCACCATCCGGATTTGTCGGCCGCTATGGCGGTGAGGAATTTTTACTCGTCATCGAAGGCGGTGAAGGGATGACGAAGGTGGCCGAAGGCATCGTGCAGACGGTACGGCACACGACGTTCGAATTTCAAGGCGAACGCATCCCGATGACCGTCTCCATCGGCGCGGCGATCGCTGGGCATGAGCCGAGCATGGTCGTGTTTGAGCGGGCCGATGCGGCGTTATATGAAGCGAAACGAAATGGACGGGACCAGGTCCGGTTCGCATGAAGCTATGAATCGTGAGCATACACGATTCATAGCTTTTTTGGTTTTTATATCGATAAAATCTATATTAATTGAAAAAAAGATAAAAATAGACAATATAAATGGTATTTTATTCTTGTTTTTATCCATTTAGTTATTGTAATATAGGAAACAGGTAGTTGACTTATACTATATTGAAATAAGGAGTTTGTTGTTTTATGAAAAAGTTTTTCAAATGGTTTGCCATCATTCTAATCGGATTAATTGTCATCGGCATGCTACTTCCGTCTGACGAAGAGTCGAATACAGGAAGTAAAGTCGGAGAGGCCGACGCGACAGAAACAGAAGCGGACGTGAACGATACCATCTTCAAAGTGGGAGATGTGGTCGACTTGAACGGTGTCTTACTTACCGTGAAGGATGCGACATACATCCCGGCGTCTGAGTATTCACAACCTGAAAACGGGAAAGTACTTCAAATGAACGTGGAAGTCGTGAACAACACGGAGGACTCGACGTTCGTAGACAGTTCAAACTTCAACTTGTATGATGCGGACGGGAATGCGCTCGACTTCTATTACGGATTGGATGGTTTAGACATCAGTGGAGATTTGAACAAAGGAAAGAAACTTCAAGGGACGTTGACGTTTGATGTACCAGAAGGCTCAAACTACGAAATGATCTTTGAACCAACCTTCTCATGGACAGACGAGTCCATCACATGGGACATTCAACCGAACTAACATGAGCATTAAAAAATCCCCTATAACCGTTGGCGATGATGGTCCAGCGGTTATAGGGGATTTCACGTTTAGTGAATGTTTTTCTTCTTGAACTGACCGCCTCGGACGTCGTGAATGTTGCCGATGGCGAGGAACGCTTTCTCGTCATAGTCATCGAGGATGTCTTTCAGTTTCGTCTCTTCGAGTCGGCTGATGACCGTGAAGACGACTTTTTTCCCGTCACCCGTGTAGGCGCCTTCTCCATGAAGATACGTCACGCCACGACCGAGCCGGTCCATGATGGCTTGTCCGATATCGTCTGGTGCGGACGTGATGATCCACGCCGCTTTCGACTGGTCGATCCCTTCTAGGACGACATCGATCGTCTTGAAGGCGATGAAATAGGTGAGGAGGGAATACATGGCCCGGTCCCAACTGAAGACGAATCCGGCCGTCCCGAGGATGAAGATGTTGAAAAACATGACGATCTCCCCGACGGAGAACGGTAACCGGTTCGTGAAGGCGACGGCGAGGATCTCTGTTCCGTCGAGCGAGCCCCCGGCGCGGATGACGAGCCCAATTCCGGCACCGAGTAAGAAACCACCGAAGACGGTCGACAAGAGGAGGTCGTCCGTGAACGGCTTGATGTCATGCAAGACGATGGTGAAGGCCGACATGAGCAGGATGGCCGTCAACGTGACGACGGCGAACGTCTTCCCGATTTGCCGATACCCGAAGTAGATGAACGGCAAGTTGAAGAGGACGAGCCAAATCGCGAGCTTCGTCTCCGTCAAGTACGACACGATGATCGAGACGCCGACGATACCACCATCGATGATCTGATTCGGTACGAGGAACGCCTCCAAGCCGACCGCGAAGACGAGGGAGCCGAGCAATAAGAGGACGACTTTCGCAAACAGTTCGGACGCCTTGATCGGATTATGTTCGCGCCTTAAGCGCTGCACTTCCTCCGGTGTCGGGGAAGGCATGGGTGTACGCTGCATACAGGATGCCCCCTTTCCATTTCCTTCAGTATACCAAATGATGCGAACCGACAATCGTTTACGACAGAGAATCTGACATGAATATTCAGAATTGATGGAGGATTCCCGATAAATTATTTCGAAATCATTTTATGTTAGAATAACAAGGTTGTTGAACAATGGATGGAGGTCTATAGGATGAAGCGAGAAAACAAAACATGGTTGATGGCGTTCCAAATGGTCATGAACATCATCGGCGGACTCATCGCAGCGTATGGATTGGAGTCCGTCCTCATTCCGAATAACGTGTCAGACGGAGGAGTCACGGGGATCAGTATCGTCGGGTCACAGCTGACGGGACTACCGCTCGGTATTTTCATCGGGGTGTTGAATATTCCGTTTGTCTATCTCGGTTATAAACAGATCGGGAAGAGTTTCGCCATCCTCTCGGTTACCGGGATTGCGTCCTTGTCTGTCGGTACGGTCATCATGCACCATGTTCCGACTATCATCGAAGGGGACGCGCTCCTCATTACGGTGGTCGGTGGGATCATCCTCGGGTTCGGAATGGGGATTTCGCTTCGCAACGGGGGAGCGCTTGACGGCATCGACATGTTGGCGGTCCTCTTATCACGGAAACTGCCGTTCGGAACGAGTGATTTGATCCTGTTTTTGAATACGTTCGTCTTTATCGTCGTCTCGACGGTGTTCGGTCTTCAAGGGGCCGTCCTGTCCGCCATCGCCTACTTCATCGCCTCGAAAGTGATTCATATCGTCGAGGAGGGATTGAGCGGGGCAAAAACGTTCAAAATCATCACGAGTGAACCGCATGAAATGGTCGAGACGATTCGGGACCGTCTCGGACGGAGCGCTACGTTGAATCAAATCCAAGGGGCGTATTCCAAAGAGAGCTATTACGAAATCACGTGTGTCATCAACCGGCTCGAGGAACGAAAGATTAAAGACATCATCGACGATGTCGACCCGAAAGCGTTCGTCGTCGTGTATGAGGTGACAGAGGTCAAAGGCGGGAATTTCCAAAAACGCGATATTCATTAACGGATGGCCAAGGGTCGTCCGTTTTTTAACTAAATCAGGCGAGAATTCTCCCTCATCTAAGCGTCTCGGGGCGTAGCCCGGCGTAGGTGGGTGATGAATCGCCCAATCCAAAACTCTTTTCCCCTTGTGACAGATGTGACGAACAAAGGTTCGTGATTTCGTCAGATTCTCCCTCCCCCTCCGCGGGTAACGGATGAGGAAGACATATCATGATCTACTGGAGGGAGGGGGACGTACATGCTGAAAGGCTATACATACAGGCTCCACCCGACGCCGGCACAGGCCGAGTTCCTCATCAAGACGATCGGCTGCGCACGGTTCATCTACAACAAGCTGCTCGAGGACCGCATCGCCATCCGCGAGGAGGCGAAAACGGGAAGCGGAGCGAGACGGAAACCGGCGACACCCGCCTCCTACAAGCCCCTGTTCCCGTTCCTCGCCGAGGCGGACAGCCTCGCGCTCGCGAACGCGAAGCTGAACCTCGACACCGCGTTCGCAAAGTTCTTCGCCGGGACGGGCGACTTCCCGGTGTTCAAATCGAGACGGCGGTCGCGCGCCTCCTACACAACGAACAACCAGCACGGCACGATCCGCATCGAGGGGGGCAAAGTCCGGCTACCGAAGGTCGGGTTCGTGCGGTTCACCCAACATCGTCCGTTCGAGGGAATCATTAAGTCGGCGACGGTGTCGATGACGAGGACGGGCAAGTTCTTTGTCTCCCTCCTCGTCAAACAGGACGATGCACCATGGATCCCAGCCGAGAACAAGGTCGGGATCGATCTCGGCCTGGAACATTTCGCCGTCATGACGAACGACGCGATGGTCTCGGAGAAGATTGACAACCCCCGACTCCTCCGGAAGTCCGAAGCGGAGGTCAAGAAGGCGCAACGGGAGCTGTCGCGAAAGAAGATCGGGAGCAAGAACCGTGAAAAAGCTAAGCTGATCTTAGCCAAGAAACACGAGAAGATCGCAAACCAACGCAAGGACTTCCTTCACAAACTGTCGAGACGGATCGTTGACGAGAACCAAGTCATCGTCGTGGAGACATTGAAATCGAGCAACATGATGAAGAACCGACGCTTAGCCAAATCGGTTGGCGATGTCAGTTGGTACGAGTTCGTCCGGCAACTCGAGTACAAATCAAACTTCTTCGGACGGACGCTCATCAAGGCGGATCAATGGTTCGCATCGACGCAAATCTGTTCTTCTTGCGGCGAGAAAGGTCAGAGGAAGACGATGAATGTCCGTGAATGGACATGTGCCTGTGGCGCGCATCATGACCGTGACATCAACGCGAGCATCAATCTGCTGATGTTGGCAAACTAAAACGAATTCCTTCAGGGTGGGAACCACCCGACGAGCTTGGTAAACAATCGTGGCTAATAAAAGTACGATCTTCCCAAGAAGCTCCCCCTTCAATTTGCGAAGCAAATAAGTGGCGAGTAGTTCACATCCGCAGGTATCGGTCCAGGCAGGAAATCACATAGGGAAAGTGGAAGAAGTCGATGCTAGAGAAAGGGGAGGATTGGGAATGTACGCACTGATTGGAAAGCTTGTCACGAAAGCGGGGCAACGCGACAGACTCGTGGCGATTTTGTCGGAAGCGGCGCGGGAGATGGAGGCGACATCGGACTGTGAATCGTATCGGGTCCATGTGTCGCTCGACGAGGCGAATACCGTGTTCGTCTATGAAGTATGGCGAAATGAAGAGGCGCATGCGGCGTCGTTGTCGCTTGCTGAAGTGAGGGCGTATATCAATCAGGCGAAGCCGATTCTCGAGCGGATGGAGCGGATCGCCGCGCTCGAACCCCGAACATGACCGAGTGGGAATAAAGAAACGGATGGCGAAGCGCTGTCCGTTTTTTTGCAGGAGAAATGGCAAGGTGTCGAGAACATGACAGGATTCGGAAAGGAGGGATCGGATGCGTCCACTCATACTCGGTGTCTTCGCCGCCTTGTTTTTTGCGAGCACGTTCGTGTTGAACGAAGTGATGCAAGTCGGAGGTGGCAGCTTTGCCTATAGCGCCTCGCTCCGCTTTTTGTGGATGATCCCGTTACTGCTAGTTGTGGTCGCGTTTCGTGGTGGACTCAAGCGAGTCCTCTCAGCATTGAGAGAAAGTCCTCGTCCATGGATTCTTTGGGGGACGGTCGGGTTCGGACTATTTTACGTCCCGATTTGTCTCGCAGCCGAGGTCGCACCCCCGTGGCTGATTGCGGGCACATGGCAGGTGACGATTGTCGCCGGAGCACTGTTGTCCCCACTCTTTAAGAAGGCAGACGGAACACGGGAACGAATCCCATGGCGCGGAATTCGCTTCTCGGTCTTGATTCTCATTGGGATCGTAATGATGCAAGTGGAGTTTTTCGAGTCGTTCGAACCTCGCTTCATTTGGCTCGGGGTCGTCCCGGTCATCATTGCCGCATTTGCCTACCCGCTCGGAAACCGGAAGATGATGCAGCACACGGACCTCGACGTATTCGAGCGAATCCTCGGGATGTGTCTCGGGTCGCTCCCGGTCTGGTTATTGTTATTCGGGTACGGATTGACGACGGGACGTCCCTCATCGAGTCAGCTCGGGCAGACGTTCCTCGTCGCCCTGTTATCCGGGATTGTCGCGACCGTGCTCTTCTTCATGGCGACCGATCTCGTCAAACAGGATATGGGAAGACTGGCGTCCGTTGAAGCGACGCAAGCGCTCGAAGTCCTGTTCGCGCTCATCGGGGAACTGGTCTTCCTGCATGCCGTCATGCCGTCGCCAATCGCCTTGTCCGGAATCGCGCTCGTCATGATTGGAGTCGTCTTCCACAGTCGGAGTCAGTTTATGGAGCTCCCGACCGTCGTTCGACAAGAGGCATAAAAAATCCCCTCGCTCTTATGGACGAGGGGATTGTCATCAACTTGTTGTCAAACTGCCTTTGACTTTATCATAGAAATCATCCATCATACCGGTACGGCTACCGAGTTGGCAGATGAGTTCGAGCGTTTCTTTGTAGAACTTCTTGACGAGTCCTTTGTTTTTGACGCCGTCCATCGAGGCGAGCGTCTGGTCGAGATTCTCTAAAATCTCTTTGATTTGTGAGTCCGAGTCCGGCTTGACGACCGTCATGTTCTCAGGGATGCTGACGACCTTCTCTTGACCTTGGTGACGGAACGATGCGCCGAAACCGAGGTTCTCGATGAAGAGGTGAGGCATCACTTTTTGACCGAAGAAATGCTTGTGCCAGTCCGTCGCTTTCATCGTGTCCATGTCCTGTTTGAACGTAGATGCCGTCGAGACATATTGTTTAAACAAATCCGTCATGAATTTCTCGATGACCGGGATTTGAAGGGCGAAGACGTTTTTCAAGAGCGCGTCGAGCTGAGCGCGCGTCAAAGTAGTTTCGTTAGACATGTCAGTTCCTCTTTTCTATAGTACGTTACTACCATCGTATGGGATTGACGGACACTCGTCAATGTAAGGGGAAACATTTTTTCAGAATATTTAATGAAAAGTCGTCAACTTGTGGGATAATCAAGTGAAGACATCAACAAGTGAGGAGTGGTTCTTGTGAACAAATCGATGAAGTGGGCGCTCGCGCTCGGTGTGACAGGTGCATTGGTGGCAACGGTCGGTGTCGTCTCGTCCCGGGGACGGACAGAGGATACGACACAGACGATTCGTGACCGTGAGCTCGGTTATGAGATCGTCTTGCCATCAAAAATCGTCGAGGCAATTGAGCGGGGTGACGTCTATATCGAGAAGGCGCAGGACGTCGTCGACATCGGGGACACGAAGAGCTACGGCACGTTCGATTTATACTATAACGTCGAGGATGGGGACGACCAGCTCTTGTTCCACTTGGACTTGATCGACCGCGAATTGACTCAAGAAGCGTTCGCGACAGAAATCGGCTACGGCAACTACCTCGGGACGAACGACAAGACGTTCTTCTGGGTCGAACCGACAGAGGCCGTCCCAGGTGCGGAGGCGCATACGGACGAGATTGCCGAGTTGATCGAGACACTCCCTGAGTTGGAGTTCCGGACGTTATAATATGGAGAGACTGTGGGCGGCTGGATCGTTTGCAGTCTTTTTAGAATGGGTGGTCATGTGCGAACAAGGAAACGGGATTATTCGGAAGGATTGATTGTAGCCCTTTTGTTTATCGTTGCGATGTATGTATTTGATTTACCGAAACAAGAGAGCTTGATCACCTTGGCTATCGTCATCGTCATCTCGGTGATGATGCGAGAAGTGACGCATCTTTTTCAGAATGAACGGAATGACTAAGAGTCTGCTCGCTACGGCGGGCTTTTTCCTTTGTGCTACAATAATATATGAGGTGATGTGAATGAATTGGACAGTAGAAGAAGTCAAACAGGCAGATGACGTCAAGGCGCTAGAACAGGCGGTCAACGCGAACGACAAGATTGACGTCAAAGTCGGGCATGAGTCGGTCGGACAGAACGACTATGCGGTATATGACGGGGAGACGCTCGTTGGTTATCTCATGCTTTTCCCGTATCTCCCGAACGAGTATGAGGTGAATGTGCTCGTCCACCCGGAATACCGGAAGCAAGGTGTCTTCACGGCACTGCTTGAGACGGCGAAACAAGACGCGAAATTGAACGGTTGCGAAGCGTTTACGTTCGTCATCGACCGAAATTCAGCGTCCGGGAAAGCAGTGCTCGAGCATCTTCAGGCGGCGTATCAGTTCTCGGAATACAATCTCGTCTTGAAAAAAGCGGAACTCTTCTTGAAACCGGACGAGGTATCGCTACGTGAGGCGACAGCAGACGACCGTCCGCTCATCATCGCGACGCTCAGCGAGGCGTTCGGTGACCCGGTCGATGTGACGGAAAACATCTATCAACAAATCGATACGCCGGACCGCGTGACGTACATCGGGGAAGTCGACGGCAAACCGATCGGTGTGATCCGCGCCCTGCTTACAGGGGACGACGCGGCAAGCATCCATGCGTTCGGGGTCAAAGCAGGCGAGCAAGGCAAAGGCTACGGCACGAAAATGTTGAAACAGATGGTCCAACAACTGTTCCGCATGGGTCGGACGAAAGTCGAGCTCGATGTCGAGACGGAAAACAAGGCGGCGCTCGAGATTTATAAACGCGCCGGTTTTGCGGAGAATGGTGGCTATGAGTTTTACATGATCGAATTATGAGGTGAACCACATGGTGAAAAATCTGAAATGGCTCGGCGCGGCGTTTGAAGCCTTCCTCGGGATTCCGCTTCTCGGCGGTCTCTTCATCATCGGGATGGGCTATTCGCCCCTCGGTTTCATGTTTGTGTACCACGTGATCGTATTGATTCTTTCGTTCAGTCGATTGAATCGCTTTTCTTACGGTGCGGCTGTCGGTATTGCGGCATCAATTCTCGGCTTTATCCCGTTTGTTGGGATGATGCTGCACTGGGCGGCTGCCATCACGCTCGCGATTGATGCGGCGACGACACCACGACGTGTGGTGCATGTCGAACGTGACGATGAAGCATTCTAACGAAACGTACTCCTTGACGGGGTACGTTTTTTCATTGACCAAACGTTCAACTGAAAACGCTATACATTCATTGGAAATTGGACGATATAAGGAGTGATGAACACAATGAGGAGGAACAAACAGTGAAAGTATTTAAAAACTTTACGACGCAATTGCTCGCGTGGATTTTGGTCACGTCCTTTATCACGGGCGGAGCGGTCGGCTACATCACCCTATTAC
>Ga0334892_1002762_pt1 | contig 12153 bp, 9 predicted proteins | sample GraSluR3_MG_4_FD_207213 | JGI IMG/M metagenome (GOLD analysis project Ga0334892, IMG submission 207213) | Sludge microbial communities from methane-producing bioreactor in Wageningen University, Netherlands - Granular Sludge_15_04-R3 | ecosystem: Engineered > Bioreactor > Anaerobic > Unclassified... | reverse complement strand
GGACAACGATGCTGTGTTCTTGACAAATAACGTGATTACACTAGAACCAGGAGTCTACATACCAAATTGGGGAGGAGTGAGAATTGAAGAACAAGTGATTGTTACAGATGAAGGATGTGATGTCATCACAAAATCACCCACAGATCTTATCGAAATTGCATAAGGATGACAGCTCATCGAAGCACAATGAATATCAATCAAAAAAATGGAGGGTTTTTATGAGAAGAAAAGCATTGGTTTTAATCAGTATATTGTTAATTGTTGCAATGTTTACCACGGCATGTGGTTCAAACGGAGGAAGCAATCCTGGCAACAATGAGGGGAACGTGAGAACGGACCTTGTTTTAGGAGCCATAGGAGAGCCATCAACATTGGATCCTACACAAGTTAGTGATTTGGTCGTATACTATGTTACCCATCAGATCTTTAATCATTTGATAGACAATAGGACTGACGGGTCGATGGTTCCAGGGTTGGCAGAGAGTTGGACCTATTCAGACGATGGGACTGAAATAACTTTCAAACTTAGAGAAGGTGTAAAATTCCACAATGGAGATATTATGACTGCAGATGATGTGGTATATTCATTTGAAGTCGCAATGGGATCTTCCTTTACTAGAACGGTTACAGGCGTTATGGAATCCATGACAAAAATAGATGATCACACAGTGGTTCTTAAACTGGCACACCCATACGGTCCAATTGAATACTGTGTGGCATTTTCTCAAGTGCCAATAATGAGCAAAAGCGCAAGAGAAGCAGACCCAGAAGGGTTTGGACGTAAGCCTGTAGGAACGGGCCCTTATCAATTTGTTGAGTGGAGAAGTGGAGACAGAATTATTTTGGAAGCCTTTGACGATTACTACGAAGGAGAACCCACTATCAAGGACGTCATGTTTAGATTCATACTAGATGGGACAACAGCTTCTATCGCTCTTGAAAATGGAGAGATTGACATCATTGACACGCCACCTAGAACGGATCGACAAAACCTGATCGATAATCCTGATATCGAATACTATGAAACAGATATAGCGGCCACGGTATTCATGGCAATCAACCACTACAGTGAACTGGGTTCTAATAAAAAACTACGAGAAGCCATCGCTCACGCCATAGACAAAGAATCATTGGTTATTGGAGCAGTTGAAGGAATAGGGTCCCCATTGGAGACACCTATGGCAAAAGCGGCATTTGGATGGCCGGAAGACTTTGTGAATAGAGAGTACGACGTAGAAAAAGCCAAGCAGTTGATGGTAGAAGCAGGATTCCCTGATGGATTGGATCTTGTCCTTAAAACCAATGAATCCGCTACTTATTTCAAACCGACAGAAGTATTGCAAGATCAATTGAGACAAATCGGCATCAATGTGAGCATTTCAAGAATGGAAAGAGGCGTATTCTGGGATGATATTTTAACCAAAAGAGACTACGACTTCGTTGTGTCAGCGGCGACTATGTCCTACCCTGATTCAGATTATTTGTTTGCAACCTTCCATTCAGATATGATCACCCAAGGAAGAAACTACATGAACTATGGCAGCCCAGAACTTGATGATCTTTTGGAACGTGGAAGATATTCCAACGACACTGAAGAAAGAAAAGCCATTTATAGAGAAATGTGCGAATTGTTTAAAGAGGAAGTGGTGAGTATTCCCCTTTACACTTACAGAACACCAATCGCAGCGGATGCCAATCTAAAAGGCGTGATGGCACATCCGACAAATAGAATGTTCGTGATTGACTATTATTGGGAATAAAATAAATGTTTGGTGGTTGCCTTAGTTACTAAGGCAGCCACCAACAAAATATTGAAATCAGGAGGAATCATGACGAAATACATACTTAAAAGGATTTTTCTAATGTTCCCGGTGATTCTAGGCGTTTCATTTATTGTTTTTCTAATTATGAGTTTCACACCAGGCGATCCAGCAAGACTGATATTAGGAGAAAGTGCAACATTCGAAGACATTGAAATTCTAAGAGAAGAAATGGGATTGAATGACAACTTTTTTGTAAGGTACTTTAATTACGTTAAAAATGCGGTTACAAACTTTGACTTTGGCAATTCATACACCACCAAACAACCAGTGACAAATGAATTGTTTGCCAGGTTTCCAAGCACACTGAAGTTGGCTTTGGGCTCTGTTTTTCTCATGGTTATGATAGGCGTGCCGATAGGAATCATCTCGGCGGTTAAGCAGTATTCTTTGATTGATAGGATCAGCCTAGTGGGAGCATTGCTATTGACGTCAATGCCTGCCTTTTGGTTTGGATTGATGTTGGTTCTTGTGTTTGCGTTAAGGCTCAGGTGGTTTCCGGCTACAGGTGCAGATACCATCAAGCATTTTATATTGCCTTGCTTTACCCTTGCGGCAGCAATGATGGCGAATTTGATCAGAATGACTCGATCCATCATGTTGGAAGTCATTCGTCAAGACTACATTAGGACAGCTAGAGCAAAAGGGGTCAAAGAAATGACCGTTATCTACAAACATGCGCTTCGAAATGCATTGTTACCAGTCGTAACCATTATAGGGCTTAACCTAGGCGGGTTGTTGGGTGGAACTATGATCATTGAAAGTGTGTTTGCAATGCCAGGCCTGGGTACTTTGACGATTGAATCGATTAGAATGAAAAACACGCCTACTGTTATGGCATCCATCTTATTTGTTGCTATATTGGCGGGGATTATCAATCTGATCGTGGACATCCTCTATGTGTATATTGACCCCAGAATCAAGTCTCAATATGCTAAGAATTAAGGGAGTGTGACGTTTATGACAAGTGTTGATAATGTTGAAAATATGCCAATCAAAGTGAGGCCTGCCACAAAAAAGAGAAGTCAGATCAAGGCAATTGCATTTCGATTCAAGAAGAACAAGCTGGCTGTATTTGGCTTGGTTTTATTAACCGTGATTTTTATGATCTCCATCTTAGCCGACTTTGTTGTGGATTTTGATACGGCCATCAATCAAAATATGCAAGTGAGACTTCAACCCCCGAGTAGGGAGCATATATTTGGAACAGATCAGTATGGAAGAGATATGTTTGCGAGAATCATTCATGGTTCCAGGGTTTCTCTTTTTGTAGGACTTATATCCATAGGTATTTCCCTGGCAATTGGTGTGGTTATCGGTTCAACAGCAGGCTTCTATGGGGGAAGAATCGACAATGTGATCATGAGATTCATGGACGTGCTATTAGCCATTCCTCAAACTTTGATGGCAATATCGGTTGTTGCTGCCTTGGGGCCAGGAATCAGAAATCTCTTGATTGCCATGATTGTGTCTTCTATTCCAAGATTCTCAAGGATTGTTCGCTCCTCCATACTATCCATATCGGGGCAAGAATTTGTAGAAGCGGCTAAAGCATGTGGAACAAGTGATTTTAGAATTGTAGCGAGACACATTATACCAAATGCAATAGGACCTATCGTTGTTCAAGCAACCTTGAACATGGCGGCAACCATTATTGCTATCGCTGGATTGAGTTTTATTGGATTGGGTATCGAACCTCCAAACCCGGAATGGGGATCCATGCTTTCAGAAGGAAAAGCGCAAATGAGATATTATCCTCATCTAGTGGTCATACCCGGCATTGCCATTGTTTTGGCTGTTATGGGACTGAACCTTATTGGAGATGGTTTGCGAGATTCATTGGATCCAAGACTAAAAAACTAATCAGGAGTATAATATGCCCGAAAAAATACTTACAATCAAAGACCTTTACGTTGAGTACGAGACCGACGAAGCAACCGTATACGCAGTCAATGGGTTAGATATTGAAGTCGAAGAAGGTGAAACACTAGGTCTGGTTGGTGAAACAGGAGCAGGGAAAACCACAGCGGCACTAAGCATTATGAAACTTCTACCAGAAAAAATTGGGTCAATCAAAAAAGGGAGCATCAACCTTGATGGGCTTGATATCATCAAAGCTGGAGAGGGAGACATGCGAAGCATCAGAGGAAATGTGGTCTCAATGATCTTTCAGGATCCTATGACAAGCTTGAATCCAGTTCTGACAGTAGGAGATCAAATATATGAGGTGCTTGCAATCCATAAAAATGACTCTAGAGAAAAACTGAATGCAAGAGTAGATGAGATCCTTCAATTAGTAGGAATTCCGCCAAAGAGAAAGACAGATTATCCCCACCAATTTTCAGGTGGCATGAAACAAAGGGTGATCATAGCGATTGCACTTGCTTGTGAACCAAAATTGTTGCTTGCAGACGAACCAACCACAGCCCTTGATGTGACGATTCAGGCACAAGTGTTGGAAATGATGAAATCACTAAAGTCTAGACTTAACACGGCAATGGTTCTTATCACCCATGATATGGGTGTTGTTGCGGAAATGTGTGACCGAGTGGCAATTATGTACGCGGGAGAAATAGTGGAGATAGGGATGGTAGAAGATATTTTCGAAGATCCTAAGCATCACCCCTATACAGAAGGATTGTTTGGATCAATTCCCGATCTAAATAAAAAGACAAAAAGACTCAATCCAATTCCAGGCCTTATGCCGGATCCCACAGAAATAGCGAAAGGATGTTCCTTCAGCCCAAGATGTCCCAAACGATTGGACATTTGCAGTCTAGTGCAACCGGAGAATATATCGTTTGGCAATCATTCAATCAAATGTCATCTGTTTAAAAATAATTGAAAAATGAAGGGAGAGACTAATGAGCACAACACTTGTTGAGACGAAATCTCTTAAGAAATATTTCAAAACGAAAAGTGGTAATCTACATGCCGTTGATGATATCAATGTATCTATCAAAAGAGGACAGACACTTGGCGTTGTGGGTGAATCTGGTTGTGGGAAATCAACATTGGGTAGAACGATATTAAGATTAATGGAACCTACCGAGGGAGAAGTCCTATTTGAAGGCAAAAACATAGTCGATTACAACAGAAGAAAAATGATTGAGATGAGAAAAGAAATGCAAATCATCTTTCAAGATCCGTACTCTTCTCTCAACCCAAGAATGACAATAAGTGAGATTATCACTGAGCCGATAAAAGTATGTAAAACCATTGTAGATCGTAGAGAAATGGAAGAAAAAGTCATGGAGTTGATGGATACTGTTGGATTAGCGAGACGATTGATCAACACGTATCCCCACGAATTAGATGGTGGCAGAAGACAAAGAATAGGGGTAGCCAGAGCTTTGGCATTGGATCCAAAATTCATTGTTTGTGATGAGCCAGTATCTGCTCTTGACGTGTCAATCCAAGCACAGATACTGAATCTAATGATGGATTTGCAAGACAGTAGAGATCTAACTTACATGTTCATCACACATGATTTGAGTGTGGTCAAACATATCAGTAATGAGATCATGGTTATGTACATGGGTAAGTGCGTTGAAAAAGCACCGTCAGAACAGCTTTTTGAAAACCCGATGCATCCTTATACCAGAGCATTGCTGGACGCCATACCAACCCCGAATCTATCAGGAAGAAATGCTGAGAGAGAAATCATAAAAGGGGAAGTGTCCAACCCAGTTAATCCAAAGCCTGGATGCAGATTTGCCAATAGATGTCCGCAAGCAATGAAAAAATGCACAGAACGAGATTTGGAATTCACAACTGTAGGAAAAGAGCACACAGTAGCCTGCACCCTGTATGAATAAAACTGTTTTTACCAAGAGGAGCAAAGCAAAAAAATCCAACACGTAAAATAAGGAGAGAAGAATGAGCCATCAAAAAGAATTGACTTATGATTACAGGAAGATTGATGAAGAATGCGCTTTGTTGTCAGATAGGATCAAAAACAACAGGAACTACGAGACGGACCTACTCATACCAAATGTGGAAGAAAAAGAAAAACTGAACACCAAACTGGAAAACATTAGGGAAAAGGCGAAAGTCCTATCAGAACCTGATGATGTATATGCGTTTTTAAAAAATCACTTTCTTGATTTTTTGGACGACCAACAGCTGGAGATACAAAATATTTACAAACGACCCTCCAGACATATCAATATTTTCTTGTACACTTTTACTGCTCTAGCACGAAAAGACTCAAGAAAAGATGTGGAAAAAGCCGAAATACTTATAAAAAAATATAGCCAAGCAGATGCTATTTGGAAAAGCATAGAAGATTGGTTGGACAAAGTCTCACTCAATTACTTATGGGAAACAATCAGCAATTGCAATTTATTTATTGAAACGATGGAATATGAAACCAAGCACCTGGATAGATACTTTCCCGAGTTGAGCGACAAAATGATAGAAGAGATGACGAAAGCCATCAACGGTTTATCAGACAAAATGAAAAAATGGGTCAAGCAAACCAAGCAAGTCATTGATGAAAAGAAACAGGACATACAGAAACCAGGAAGCGAAATCGTTGTATTTGAAGAAAGCTACTACAGAGATTTATTGAACAAGGTTGTGGGAGTTGATCTTGACGAATTGCTTCGGTGGCACGAAGAAGAAATTCAAAAGACCAGAGAATCCGTGTTTAGAATCGCGAACAATCTGAAGATTCCAGATCCTGCACCCAAAAGAATGGAAGACATCACACATATTTTAAATAAATATGCAGGGCCTTGTGACACACCAGAAGACACGCTTGACAGAGGAAGAGACTATCTTAGAAGGTCTAAAGAAGGATGCAAAGAGCATGTATGGCTTCCAGAAGACGATTCCTGCAACCTTATGGATATCCCGTATAATTTGAGAAACTCCTATCCTTGGGGAGGCTACTTTGGAGGTTGCTTTAAGGCAAGACCCTTGAAAGGTAACATGTTCTTAAACAACTTTAACCACAAAGCGGTCACGGATGGATGGATCAAGATGAACACGGTTCATGAAGCTTATCCGGGGCACCATGTTCAATTTGTGCGAACGACACTGGATCCTATACCCGAGACGATGAAAATTGGATCGCGATCCACACCCATCACAGAAGGCACGCCTCATAGATCAGAAAAAGTATTCGAATTTATCTTCGAAGAAGACCAGTTTTATCCGTTGTTTGTGGCTTATAGAAGACACCATACCGCCGTGAGAATTAAAGCGGACCTCATGTTAAGGTATTTTGGGAACCCCATCGATGATGTAGTGAAACTCTACATGGACGAGTTAGGGTTTGATGTAAAAACATCAAGAGGACAGGTCAAAGCACAAGAATTAATGGAAGGTTATTTCACATCCTATTACTATGGGTTCAAAAAAATAGATGAGTGGGAAAAAGAACTTGGATTTGAGGAAAAAGAATACACCGAACTCCTGTTTTCGGCCGGTAGAATAAGCATGAACTCCTTAAACAAATTTCTTAGAATGGACGCCAGCAATAGACAGAGAATACTCACAGGATTTCCAAGTTTGATGCAGTTTGATTGAAAATGATAAAATAAAACAAAAGAAAAGCGCTATAAAGGGCTTTTCTTTTGTTTTTCAAACCTATTATTAGCAGATGATCCTTCACCACGCAAAAGACTTGACCAAGATTTCAATTCACCATAAAATAGAAGAAGAACTAATCAACCGGGGGATATATGGGAAAACAAAAGGATCATTTGTTGAAGATTTTGTTTATTGGTCTTGTGATTATCGGAATGGTAGGATTTGCTTATGCAAGATACACTTGGATAAGTTCTCTTGAAGAAATGGCTATCCGTGGCACAGGCCAGGTCCAGACAGGAGAAATGGCCATTGACAAGATAGCTTTGCGTGCGCTGGAAGGAAACATCCATGATTTGGACAAGCCGGAATACCATCAATTAAAACGAAGATTGGAAGAGATGATCGTTATCAATACGGATCTTAGGTTTGCCTATTTGTTTGCATTGGTTGAAGACCAAGTGGTTATATTGGTGGACTCGGAGGATGTGGCATCAGAAAATCTTTCTCTCCCAGGGGATGTGTACGATGAGGCAGCGGATGAATTTTTTCAGGTGTTCCAAGAGAAAGAAACCCTTATTACAGAAGTGGTAGAAGATCGATGGGGAGAATGGATCACGGTGATCACACCAGTTTTGGAGCCTGAAACAGGACAAGCCTTGGCAGCCTTTGCCATAGATTATCCTAAAGACGTCTGGTTCCAGCATGCCTATGTCCATACCAACTTAGCCATTGTTATCTCATTCGTGATTGGCATTTTGTGGTTGGCAGGTCATAGCATATTGGTCAAAAATCACGAAATAGAGAAGAACGCCCAACTATTCAAGACGGTTTTTGAGCAAGTGCCTATTGGTATTTCTATAAACGAGGTGTCCGATTTTTCTGGAAAAGTGTCTAGAAAAAGAAGTTTTAACCCTGAATTTTTAAGGATCACAGGAAGATCAATTCAGGATATGGAACAAATGCCTTGGGAAGCATACACTCATCCAGAAGATATTCTACAAGATCAGTTGTTGTTTAATCAATTTCTTGAGGAGAAGATTGGAGGGTTCAAACTTGAAAAACGGTACATACAACCAGATGGCAAAACAGTCTGGGTAGATATGACCATTGCCAACATTGAGATTAAAACAGAGGCAAAGCGGCATTATTTATGTCTGATACAAGACATCACTCAACGTGTAGAAGCTCAGTCAAGGTTAAAGGAAAGTGAAAGAAGTAAGGCGGTTATTCTTTCAAACCTCCCGGGGATGGCTTATCGCTGTCTGTTTGATGAAGATTATACCATGTTGTTTGTCTCAGAAGGATGTTACGAACTGACAGGTTACAAACCTGAGAGTTTGCTATTAAATCGCGATATTACCTTTAATGACATGATTGAGGAATCTTATCGTCAGCCTATTTTACAAGTATGGAAAAAAGCAGCTGCCAATCAGGAAAAGGTTCGGTTAGAATACGAGTTGATCACAGCGGATCAGCAAGTAAAATGGGTTCTTGAACAAGGACAGCCCATTTTTGATGAGCAAGGAAATGTGGAAGCTTTAGAAGGTTTGATTATCGATATAACTGACATCAAACAAAAAGAGCGGGAGATCCAATACCTTAGCGAGCATGATTTTCTAACAGGCTTTTTTAACAGACGGTATTTGGAGGAAGTAAGGCCTCAAATTGACACGCCTCAAAATCTTCCCATATCCATCATCATTGGCGATATTAATGGGCTGAAATTAATCAACGATGCTTTTGGGCATGATCAAGGAGATGAGTTGATCCGGAAGGCGGCAGATGTATTCAGGAGTTGTTGTCGTGAAACCGATCTTTTATTTAGAACGGGTGGGGATGAATTCACATTGATTTTACCAAATACGGATGACCATGCGACACACCAATTGATGAGCGAGATTGGGAAAACCATAGACAAAACCAATGAAAACAACCAGAATGAAGCTTTTCATCTGAACATATCGATTGGACATGACACCAAGCACCATGCTAAAGAATTTTTGGGAGACACGATCAAATCAGCGGAAGATCAGATGTATAAACGGAAACTATTTGAGCACAAAAGCTCCCATAGCAGTATCGTGGCCTCTATCAAGGCGACCATGTTTGAACGGAGTCAAGAGACAGAAGCCCATGCGGACCGTATAGCGGTTTACACCAAGAAAATCGGAGAAAAATTGGGTTTGGTAGACAAGGAACTGGATGAGTTGGCCTTGTTTTCAACTTTGCATGATTTGGGGAAAATCGGAATCGATAACCGAATTCTTAACAAAACTGAAAAACTCACAGATGAAGAATGGATGGAAATGAAGAAGCATCCAGAAATAGGCTATCGAATCGCTATGGCATCCAGTGAGTTGGAATCTGTGGGAGAATACATCTTAAGCCACCACGAGCGGTGGGATGGGAAAGGCTATCCAAGAGGACTGAAAGGAGAAGAGATCCCTTTGTTGGCTAGGATATTAGCTGTGGTGGATGCTTATGACGCCATGACAGAGAACCGGATTTACCACAAGGCTATGTCACGAAAGGAAGCCATAGAAGAGATTAAAAGAAATCGAGGAAGCCAATTTGACCCTACGGTAGTGGATATTTTTATTAAATTAATGGAAAGGCAGTCATAGATTTAGTTTCTTAATTTTATATTGCAAGGTTTGACGGGGAATTTTCAATAGCTTGGCTGTTTGAGAAATATTTCCGTCTGTTTTTTTCAAAGCACTTCTAATCACTTGGCACTCTGTTTGTTGGAGAATGTCTCCTAAAGAACCATTGATAGCTAAAGAAAGATCTGATTCTAAGGGTTGGGGCGTCTTGAATTGGAAAGGAAGGTGTTCCTCACGGATGATATCAACATCAAACAAGCTAGCAATTCCTTCAATGGTATGCTGTAATTCTCGCACATTTCCAGGCCAGTCGTATTGCATGAATTGGTTAATCACGTTGTCAGAAAGGCGTTGGATGAACTTGTTCTTTTCGTGATTGTATTTTTCGATGAAAAAGTCAACCAGAACAGGAATATCCTCACGTCTTTCTTTTAATTCTGGCACGATGATAGAGATAACATTTAATCGATAAAATAGGTCTTTTCGAAGTTGTCCTGATGACAACAGTTGGTCGATATCGGTATTGAATGCGGCAATGATTCGAACGTCTACATCAATGGTGCTGGATGCACCGACGCGTCGGATATTATTACTTTGCAGGGCGCGCAAAAGCTTGGCCTGCAACTCTAGAGGCATAGAATTGATTTCATCCAGAAAAAGCGTGCCGCCATGGGCCAACTCGAACAAACCGGGGCGATTTTCAGCACCAGTGAAACTGCCCTTCACGGAACCAAACAAGATACTCTCTAATAGATTGGCAGGCAATGCGGCACAGTTTTGTGCGATAAAAGGTTTGTTTTTTCTGAAACTGGCATTGTGGATGGCTTGAACAAACAATTCTTTGCCTGTTCCGGTGCGTCCACCTATCAAGACAGGAGAATCGGTTTGGGAAGCTTTGAAAGCCAATGTCTTCAGTTTCAACATCTCCTTGGACTGGCCAATGATGTCTACAAAGGTATATTTGGCATCAGTGGTGATGTCTTTGTGATGGGATTTGGGTTTGTACAGCTCCTTTTGCAGGTGGACAATGCGCTCGGATAATTCACGAACTTGAGTAACATTTTTGGACACCTCAACAGCTCCGATGATTCGGTTGTTCGCCTTGATGGGGAAAGATGAATTCACGGTGGAGATTCGATCACCTTTATAGTTGATGAAAACTTGTTCTTTATTAAGGATGGTTGAACGGGTTTCCATAGCTTGAAGAAGGGTACTGGTTTCATGAGACAAAGAAGGATAAATTTCCAGAATGTGACGCCCTAATGCGGTTTCTCCTTCGATGCTATCCACTATTCGGGCAGATTTGTTGTAGTAGATGATCCGACCTTTTTCATCTATAATCTGTATCCCCTCGTCGATATAGTCCAACATGCGTAGAATTGAATCAAAATATTTTTCGTTCATACGATAGCCTCCTGCCCAAAATTAGGCACTTAGAAAATGAGTATTTCCAACTGATTGATCGATTCTTCTTCTTTTCCAAGAGACATTAGGTACTTTAATGAAATGCGACCTCTTCCGTTTTGGTCAAAATCGGAAGCTACCTGTAGGGTTTTGACAGATATGATGAAGCTACCATAAGCAGTATCATAGGATCCTGTGAAACTTTGTCCGGCTTCAAATTCCAGTATGGTGCTAGATTGGGGACCTTTGCGTTTTAGAACCAATCGTTCGTGCCCATTGGAAATGAGTTGGGTGGTGGATCCAGTCATTCCTGAAAGGGGAGACTCATCATACTGGAAATAGTAGGCATTGTTTTCGGTGTAAAATAGCCCCTCGGTGGTCAACTCTGTGACCATGGGTTCTTGACCGACGACTTGTTGGCTGCCGGTGACTTTCATTTTGATTGTTTGCATGGCTTCTCTCCTTTTCATTAGTGTACCATAGAAGTGATCTAAGTTAAAGAGAAATAGCCTAAAATTCGGCATTAAGAAGCCTAAAATTCGGCACATTACAATTGAGAATAGGTGTCAAACACTGGGAGGTGTTGAAATAGAAAGGGTTTGAGAAAATGAGATTCTTGCATTGTAACTGGCATGCATATTGCAATATATTCTTAATGGAAGAATAATAAACAGAACAAAAAGGCTCTGTAAACTAAAAATGAAAGATTAGCACAATGTTTTCATAGAATAGCTTAAAATTGCTTCCGATTTCGCCAATAGGGTGAAAAAGGATCATCCCCGTCCTAG
>Ga0334892_1002760_pt1 | contig 12156 bp, 9 predicted proteins | sample GraSluR3_MG_4_FD_207213 | JGI IMG/M metagenome (GOLD analysis project Ga0334892, IMG submission 207213) | Sludge microbial communities from methane-producing bioreactor in Wageningen University, Netherlands - Granular Sludge_15_04-R3 | ecosystem: Engineered > Bioreactor > Anaerobic > Unclassified... | reverse complement strand
GGTCTACCTTGACCACCAGATCGGCGTTCTCGGCCGCCAGGCGATCCAGGCGTGCCCAGGCGATCTCGCTGTTCTGATAGATGGTATCCATGTTGCGGCTCAGCGCCTCGACCTCGTTGCGCGATGCGTAGCTCAGCGTGCCGCTGTACGCCAGCAGAACCAGCAGCATCACCAAGGCGCCAACCAGCGCTCCCGCGGCGACGAGCAGGAATCCTCGCCAGAAGCCAAGCCCGCCGTCGGCGTCGGTGGTGGCCGCTGGCATCTCCTCCTCTGGCTCCTCCTCGGCCTCCGCGTCGCCGGTGACATCTGCGGCCGCCTTTTCTTCAGCCAACGTCTCGTCGAGGGCGACCTCTGGCTCTTTCGCTGGAAGGTCAACTTCGATCTCGGGCGGCTCCGCCTCTATCTCGATATCGAGCTCGGGCGCCTCCTCTTCCATCTCGATCTCGGGCTCCGGCAGTTCGTTCGCAAGCTCTGGCTCGGCGGCTGGCTGCTCTGCCCTGATCTCGGCCTCCGCCTCTGGTGCGGGCTCGTTCTCCTCGACCAAGGGTTCCTGCTCGGGGATGTCAGCCGCCTCGGCCTCCTGGGCAGGGATCTCGTCCGCCTGCATCGACTCGCGCGCGATTTGGTCTTCGGCCATGGCAACCTCCTCTATGTCCGGTATTTCGGCCATTGTCTCAGCCTGGCTTCCTTCTGGGATGGATAGTGACACCAGCCTGCCAGCTTCTGGCTTGATGCCAGACGCGTGGGGAGCGGGTGATCTCGCCAAAGAGGGCTCGGGGGAGTGGGGCGCTGGGGAGAGCTGCGAGCGGATCCGCTCCAGCGATGACGGGCCGATGCCACGTATCTGGGTGAGCTCGTCGAGGGTGCCGAACGGACCGTGCTCCTGGCGGTGCTGTACGATCCGCTGCGCCAACGCTGGGCCGATGCCGTCAACGGCAATCAGGTCATCGGCCGATGCCGCGTTCACGTCGATAAGCAGGGGTTCTTGCATCTCGGTGGTCACGGTGCGTGCCTCCTTTGCGGGCGAGCTGCAGTGCTCGCGATAGGGCCGCGCACGCCAGCGACGTAGGCGGACAACAAGCCCACGTAGGCGTCGGCCATGTTGGGGATGCTCCTCTCTTTGCTCCACAACCATTATAGCATGGAGGTCTCAGCAGCGCAGCCCTGCGCGCGTCGATTCTCTGTGGGTGCAGGGCGCTGCCGCTCATGTCGGCGCGGAGGCGGTAGAATGGCGAGGCCTGTAGCGTCAGCGGTGGCTCACGCAGCCTTGACATGGCTGGGCGCACGCCGCTACACTGCCCACATTCCAGGAGGTCCTGATGCGGCTTGCCGTGCCGCCGCATCTGAGACAGGCCAACGGCACCAACCGGTGACCCTTGGCCAGGGCCGGGCCGGTCTAGCATGCAGGGGAGGCAACGCCGTGATGCTGCTGCGCATTGCCATACTGGTTCTGGAGGCCTATCTGCTCCTGGGCGTCTTGCCATGGGTGGTGGCTCGCATCCTGGATTGGTATCTCACGCGCGGCGCGGGCTCTGTCCCCGCCATGGAGCAGGACAAGGCGCGCCTCAATGCCGCCCTGGCCAACGTGGAGCCACACGTCCAGGAAAAGCCCCGCCCCGGCCCCTTTGCCGAGCCTGACCAACACATGGCCGAGCTGGCTGCGCGCATGAGGCGCCAACTCTACCAGGCCGAGGAGCTGCTCCCCCCCTTGCAGGCCTACCAAGGGCCCACGCCGACCATCCCGCAGGCGTTGCTTTTTGGCGGGATCGGACTGCTACGCCGGCTTGTGCCGCTCTTTGCCAGCGCCTGGAGGCTTCGCAAGCTGCTGCTGGCGACCGAGACAACCTACGAGCTCTTGCTCGACCAGATGCGCGCGGCCCAAGACATCCCGCGCCATGCTGAGGGGCAGATCCATGCGCTGCGAGCAGAGCAGCAGCGGTTGGTCGCCGTGCTGGATTCCGAGCGCGAGAGCGGCACGCGAGGGCTGGAAGGCCTGCGCCAGCAGGTGCACGAGATGAGCGCCGCGCTGGATGCAGCCGAGCAGCGGCTGCGCGATGCCCACGACGAGGAACTGCCTCACGTGCTCGAGCAGCAAGGCAATGTGGCCGCCACCATCGGCGCCACGTTGCAGCAGCTAGACGAGCGCGTTCAGCAGGTCGTCTCTCAACGCCAGGCGGCTGAGCAAAAACTCAAAAGAGCGTTCAGCGCCGTCCTGCTCCTGGCGGAGCGATGGGAGGGTATGCGTGCTCGTGGCGCCAAAGACCTCAAAGTCTCACACCAGCTCCATGGGCTGAATACCCGCATACGCGCTCTGGAGAGCCAGGCCAAGATGCAGACGATCGAGTCTCTCCAATCTCTGGCGTCCTCGTTCGAAGGCTTTGAGCGTGAGCTCCAGGTGACCGACGCCCGTCTCGACCTTTTGGACGGACTGCTCACCGGTGGGTACGAGGGATTGCAGCGGGCGAATGACGCCATAGCGCGTGCTGACCATCGCCTGCTAGAGCTGCAGCGCGAGCACCCCAACGTCTCTGCCGATGAGGCGGCGGCTGTGCTAGAGGCGGCCCGAGCGCACGTCGGGCAGGCCGAGCAAGAGTTCGCCAGGGGGACCGAGGACGAGCTGGCTCGCGCCGCTGCGATGGCGAACGCAGCGGAGGAGCAGGCGCAAAAGGTGGCCCAGGTGCTGGAGGGGTTGCCAAAGCGAGCGAGACAGATCCGCGAGCTGTGTGACGCCATCGCCCCGAGTGTGCTCGCGGATAGGACCAGGGCTATAGATGACTTGACGACGCTGATGGGCGAATACCCGCAGCACTGGGAGGACGGTCTGGTGGGCCAAGTGGCCGAGGCCAGGGCGTTGCTCCAAGCCTGTGCTGAGGAGCGGCAGCGTCTGCCGCAGGATCTGCTGGGGCGCGGCGTGCTGGTGCAATCGCAGGTGGTGCAGGTGCAAGAGGTTCTTGGCCGCGCCGTCGAGCATCTCAACGAGGCCACCGATCTCACCTCCCGACTGGAGCGTCAGCGGGACAAGATCCTCTCTCAGCGTGACGAGGTGGAGCGACGCGTGGAGGCCATCCGCGCCAGGCTGGTGCCAGAGATCGAGCATGTGCGTGAGCGTCTCCTGCCAGAACTCAAGCAGCGGTACGATGCGCTGCAGCCGTCCCTGGGAGCCCAGTTGCGCGCCCTGGAGGATCCCAAACAGACGCACTATGGCCGCGCGGTGGCGGAGGAGCTACCCTCATTGGAGCGGCAGCTCTTTGAGCTGCGCGATGCCCATCTGGAGAGCGTGCGCTACTATCGCGAGCTTCTCGCCAAGGCGGTCCACGATTCCGACCGCACCTGGGCGCGTCTGCAGCGCTTGGATCCGATGCGGGTGCCGCGCCCAGAGACGGACTTGGAGCAACTGGCGGAGGACATGCGCGCCTGGAGGCAGGAGGCAACGGCCAACGAAGAGAACCCCCGCGTCCTCCAGGAGCTGGTGGGAAGGCGGGCCGCGGCGCTCATGCGGCGCATCGAGAGCGTGGTGAGCGAGATCGAGCAGGGGCGGGCTAGCCTGGCCAACCTGGAAGGGCAGTATCAGGATATCAAGGCCAAGGTGTTGGCGTTGCGCACCAGCGTCCACGAGCGTGGCCGCGAGGGCGAGTGGCACAGCATCGTATGGGACACCGAGTTGGCTGATGGCGCATGGCAGCGGGCCCAGGAGCTTGAGCGCGAGGCGTCCAGCGGCACAACGCTGCCGACGGCGGTCAACGCCATGCAGCGAGCGGTTACCGCGGCCAGCGAGGCGGCTCGCCTCTATGGTGACATCCAATCCGAGATGGGTCAGGCGGTGGGGCGGCTGGAGCGTGAATGGCAGACCGTCTCGAACAAGCTGGCCCGCGCGGCGCGTCGGCAGCATAGTCTCGAAGAGCGCGAGGATCAAGCGGCCGCCCGAGAGGTGGGCGCCCTATGTGATAGCGTGCACCGCGCGATGGATCTGGCACGGGCAGCGACCACCTTTGAGGACGCGTTCCGCCATTTGCGGGATGCTCACAACCATCTGGCGAGACTCTAGCTCGTCTTGGGAACGGCGTGATCGTCGGGCCAGACCGGAACGAACATGAGCCACTGTTCTGGCACGGCGCGGATGCGCTCCTCGATGATCGCCAACACCCGCAAAGCGTTGTGGCGAACCGTTTCGTCACGCCCGCCGGCCTTTTCCATCTCCAGGGGGGGCGACGCGAGCACGTTGTAGATTCCCTCGTCATCTTGGTAGCAGCTAATCACCTGCACACGGGCATTGGCGCGGATGGCCATCCGAATATGGCCGGTGGGCATAGGGGCTGGCTTCCCAAAGAACGGCAGGAGCTCGTCATCCATGGAGGCCGGCCGATCCGCCCCGGTGACGACCACGCCGCCCCGCTCCAAGCGGTCCAGCCCTAATCGCAGCGCCGCCATGGTGATGGGCGTCACCTCGATGCCGCGATGGCTGCGGATGCGGTTGACCGCTTTCCCACCCCAGCCTGGTCTGCTGAGGCTGAGGGCCTGCATCTCGATGCCCCGAGCGGCCATCCATTGGCTGACGAGGTCATAGTTGCTGATGTGCGGCCCCACGATCACCAGTCCACGCTCATCCTGGCAGGCTGCCAGGGTCATCTCCCACGCCTCTTGGTCGACTCTGACCGGGACACGGTCCTGTACATAGTCACAGATGCGGGCGCGGAGCATATCATAGTAGGTGCGGCCGGTGTGGCGCATGGCCCGCTGGGCCAGCGTGTCGAGGCTCTCAGCATCTAGCTCGGGCATCACATGAGCCAGATTCCGCCGCAAGTTGCGGTACATGCGGCCCTCGGTCTCGATGACGCGATCGGTGAGGCGGTCGGCTACCCAGTGGCCCGCGCGCGGAGGCAGAGCTCGCGATACGATCAACCCCAGCCCGATGCCAAACGGCCCGCCGAGCGCCCACTGGAGGGTCACGAGACATCCTCCCCGCGTCTCTCTGCCGAGACCAACGTGGCCATGGCCTCGACCACAACGGGGATGCCACGGGCCAGGCAAAAGGCCGTGGCGATCCAGGCCACGACCTGGAACACGGCCCGTGTGACGTCAACCAGTTGCTGGGTGACGGCGCCCTCGGCTGCGTAGAGGGCTAGCGCGCTGGCCAGGGCCAGCCCCGCAAAGGCGACGCACTTGACGATCGCATAGCTGCTCCGCATCCAGGGACTCTTGACCAGGGCGCGCCCAAGGGAACTCTGGAGGCTGTCAAAGGGGCGCTCCCCTGCGCTCACATGGATGCTCCGCAGGGCATCCACCACCGTGCCCCTCACCACAAAGATGATGGGGATCACCACGGGGACCAGGCCGATATCCGCCAAGCAGATCCACAGCACCAACTCTACCGTGCGGTCGGCCATGATGTCGAGCACGCTGCCGAGCAGGGTCGACTCGTGACGAGCCCGCGCGATGATGCCGTCGACGGTGTCCATGAGGATCAGGATGACGATCAGCGGCGAGGCGGCCAGCCGCCATGGGGCCGTGGGCGCATAGAGCAGGAGCGCTGCCGCCAGGAGCACAGGAAGCCTCAGGGCGGTGATGGTGTTGGCCAGGTTGATCGGCCTATGCGTGCTGGTCATGGCGAGTCCTTCCCCTTGGTGTCGCGTTCCTGGGCGCGAGCCACCTGCCGCGCCTCCTGGAGGGCTTGAGTGCTGAGCGGATGTGCGTCGGCGGCATCCATCGCCTCCCAGTGCACATCGTGGTCTCCCACGACGCGCGAGAGCTCCTCCCACAGGGGGCGATGCTCCACAGGCGAGCCTTTGCTGGTGCGCCAACCGTTCCGTTCCCACTTGGCCAACCAACGTGTGGCGCCGTGCAGCACATAGCTGGACGTGGTGAACATGCGCACGCGCGAGGGCGTGCGTAGCTGCTGCAGGCCCTTGATGGCCGCATAGAGCTCAGCGGCGTTGATGGTGGCAGAGGGCCAGGCTCCTGACACGGTGGCGACCGGCTGGCCCGGACGCTCGATGGTGGCGGCGTACCCAGCCGCCCCAGGCGAGCCAAGCGCACTGGCGCGGGTATAGATGGTTACGGGTTCGAGAGCGGGTTGCTTGCTTCGGGGGCGGCGTCCCTGGGCCAGCCGAGCACGACCGATCCTTGCCAGCTCGTCGGCACGCTCGTTCAGCACGTTGCCGGCGTGCCCCCGCGTCCACTGCCACTGAATCTGATGCACCTGGTCGAGCCGATCGAGGGCGCGCCAGAGGTCATCGTTCTGCACGGGCGAGCCGTTGGCCTTGCGCCACCCCCGCTTTTTCCAGGCCTCGATCCAGCGGGTGATGCCATTGCGGACATAGGTCGAGTCGGTCACCACGGTGACGGAGCAGGGGCTTTTGAGAGCGCTCAATGCTTTGATGGCGGCGGTGAGCTCCATGCGGTTGTTGGTGGTGTCGCGCTCTCCGCCAGAGAGCTCCTGCCGATGAGGTCCCGATACGAGCACAGCACCCCATCCCCCAGGGCCGGGGTTGGGATCGCAGCCGCCATCGGTGTAGACGAGCACCTCAGGGGCCGTTGTCGTGTGGTCAACGCGCTTCTGGATCATCGCTAGCGCGCCATGATATGGGCGAGCTCGAACAGCTCGAGATCGATGCCTTTGGTGTGATCGACGATCTCGCCCAGGGGTGTGGTGGTCAGGTGGTTGCCGCGGATGCCCACCAAGCAACCGGCCTCTCCACCGAGGAGGGTCCGCGCAGCCCCCTCGCCCAAGCGGGTGCCCAGGAGACGGTCGGCCGACGTCGGGCGGGCGCCGCGCTGGGTGTGCCCCAGGATGGTGGCCCGTAGCCCAAACCCCGTGTCGTCGCGGTCCTGGTCAAAGTGGGCCAGCAAGCGCGTGGCATTGTTGGTGGCGCCTTCGGCGACCACGACCACGGCGTGCGTCTTGCCGCGGTCATAGGCGGCGCGGAGCTGGGCCGCGACGTCTTCAGGCGTCTTTTCGTGCTCTGGCACGACGACCACCTCGGCCCCGCCGGCAATGCCGGCCATGAGCGCCACATAGCCGCACTTGCGCCCCATCACCTCCACAAGAAAGGCCCTGCGATGCGATGCAGCCGTGACCTTGAGACGGTCGATGGCCTCGATGGCCACGTTGATGGCCGTATCGACGCCGATGGTCACGTCGGAACCGTCGAGATCGTTGTCGATGGTGGAGGCTACCCCCACCACCGAAAAGCCCATCTCCGAAAGCGCGTGCGCGCCCGCCTGTGAGCCGTTGCCCCCGATCACGACCAGCCCCTCGATCCCTCGCGCGGCGAGGTTGTCGAGAGCTTTTTGGCGGCCCTCGATGGTGCGGAACTCTACACAGCGCGCGCTACCCAGGACCGTTCCGCCCAACTGCATGATGCCCCCCACATCGCGGCGCGAGAGGTATCGCATCTTGTCGGCGATGAGGCCGGCATAGCCCCCCTGAACGCCGAACACATCGGCGCCCAGCGCGGCCGCGGTGCGCACCGCTGCGCGCACGGCAGCGTTCATGCCGGGGGCGTCTCCCCCACTGGTGAGGACGGCGATCTTGGTCAAGAGGTGGCGGCCTTTCGCTGCGTTCGAGGTACGGGCGATCTAGAGACCAGTTATGCCACAAGGGACGCTGGGTGTCAATCATCGCTGGGGAGGGGGGATCTTGCGCACCCCGGGGGGCATCCTATAATGGGCGGAGATGAGAGCGGCCTTCTGGTGGGTGTTGCTGGTTGGCCTATCAAGAAACGATGATGGGGGAGTTGCATGGTAGAGATCGAGATCCTCAGCGCTGATCGGGTCGATGCACTGGCGGGCCTGGTGAGTGCCTGCAACCTGGGTGACTGGATCGACGAGGCCGCCCTAATGCGGTACATGCTGGCAGATCCGACTAGCCCGGCCGAGATGCGCCTCTTGGCGATACAGGATGGCGAGGCGTGTGGCTTTTGTGGGGCGGCCTTGCGCGATGGGCAGGCCTATGTCCATCTCTTTGGGGTGGCCCCGTTATATCGCCGCCAGGGCATTGGCAGTCAGCTACTGGGCGAGATCGAGGCCCGAGCTCTGGCCCGAGGTGTGCAACAGATTCAGGTAACCGGCGCGCCTGGCGGCTACTTTTTTCCCGGCGTGCCGGTGGACGCCACCGCTGCCATCTGCCTGCTGGAGCGGCGGGGCTATCGCACCGACCGAACCAGCCGTGTCGACATGGACGTGGATCTGTTGACGGCCGACCTGGATACCACCGAGGAGTTGGGCGCTCTGGCCAAACAGGGCATCACGTTGCGCCGCGCATCCCGAGCTGAGGTGCCCGAGGTGGCGCACTTTGCCGAGCAGCATTTTTCGCGAAACTGGGGCCTCGAAGCAGCCGGGGCCGACGGGCCAGAGCCCACGCTCTTGGCTGCCTGGTACCAGGGCGAGGTGGTGAGCTTTGCCGTCTATGATACGCTCGGACATGCCCGCTTTGGGCCCACGGGAACCCGCCCGGACATGCGGGGACGAGGCATCGGAGGCGTTCTGCTCAAGCGCTGCATGGAGACCATGCGAGAGCGCGGCGATGAACACGCTCAGATCATCTGGGTCGGCCCCATTGGCTTTTACGCGCGTGCGGTGGGCGCCCAAATCCATCGCGCCTACTGGAGCTTTGCCAAGGATCTGGCCTAAGGCCGATGCAAGAGCGGCGAGTCGCCACAGTGGGAGCGGCATGCCTGTGCGGGTAGGCTATCTCTATCACGCTGGGTTCCTGGAGCACGACGCTGGCCCGGGACATCCGGAACGTCCGGAGCGGCTGCACGCCATCCTGCGGCGGCTAGAACAAAGTGGCCTGTTGCGGCAGCTTGAGGCCGTTCCGGTGCAGGCGGCGTCCGACGAGGATCTGCTGCGCATGCATGATGCCGATCTTCTCAGACAGCTCGAACGTGCAAGCGGCGATAGCAACAGGTATCTGGATCCGGATATCCAGGTGGGGCCGCGTTCCTTGGCGGCCGCCCGGCTGGCCGCAGGGGCCGCCGTATGTGGCGCCCGTGCCGTGTGGAGTGGCCGCGTCCAGCGCGCGGTTGCTCTCACGCGGCCTCCTGGGCACCATGCCGAGCCACGTCGCGCCATGGGCTTTTGCCTGCTGAACAATGTGGCCATCGCCGCGCACTGGCTCTTGGCCCAGGGAGCGCGGCGTCTCGCCATCGTGGATTTCGACGCGCACCATGGCAATGGCACGGCGGCGGCGTTCGCCGACGATCCCAGGGTGCTGTTCGTTTCGATTCACCAATACCCCTGGTACCCGGGGACCGGCGGGTGGCGCGAGATGGGCCGTGGCGATGGATTGGGGAGCGAGCTGAATATCCCCTTGCCTGCCGAGAGCGGGGACGGCAACCTGCGCTTGGCATGGGAGCGCCTGGTTCTGCCGGCGTTGGAACGGTTCGCTCCTGAGATGCTCTTGGTCTCGGCCGGCTACGATGGCCACTGGGCGGATCCGCTGACCTGGCTGCTCTATTCGGTGGGTGGCCTGTGCGCCATAGCTCGCGGGCTGGCAGAGCTGGCCGATGCCCTTATTGATGGGCGGATGCTGCTGGTTCTTGAGGGGGGGTACGACCTGGATGCGCTGGCCCACGGCGTGGCGGGAACCGTGGCGGCGATGCTGGGACAGCCTTATGCTGATCCTCTCGGCGCGGCCGATGAGCCTGAACCGAGCATCGGGAAGCTGATCGATTCGCTGCACGCGGGGCATCCGCTGTTCCGCGACGCGTGGGGAGCGCGTTAGGGGCCGCCGAGTGACCGTGCGAATACCGGCTGGCTCGGGCGCGTCCCTATAACGACATCTGTGCAAGAGCGCAACGTGGCCTCGGCTAGACCCAAGCAAGGAAATCCTGGGGTGACCATGCAGACTCAGAACCGACAACCAACCATGTCTGCCGACGATGTCCGCAAGGCCATTCGGCAACTCGAGATCGGGGTCGTGAACCATCGAGGCAGGGGCAAGGGCGTGCTCGATCTCCTGGCCGAGCGCGACCAAGTAGAGGCTTCCCTAGCCGCTCTCGAGGGGGCCGGCCTCGACGTACGTCCTGAGCGCACGCGACTGGCCTTTGTGGATGGCAAGGTCGAGCAGTACAGCCGCAAATTGATCCGCGAGATGGGCGGCGCGGCCGCTCTGGAAAAGGCGCGCCAAGAGCGCCAGCCCCCGGCGGCCCACTGGTGGTGGTTCATGGACCTGCGGAACGCCGAGCGGTTGAGGAAATCGATTCGGCGCACGCTGATCACGTTGGCGGTAATCGTGATCGTAGTCTTTGGGGCGTTGTTTGCGGCCGACCGGCTCTGGGGCCTATCGCCAGAGCAGAAGCAGGCCTACTCTCTCAAGACGGACGCGGAACGCTCCATTGGCGATGGCAACATCGACGCGGCTATCTTGGCCTACCAGCAAGCCATCGAGCTGACGCCGGATGATGGGGAGGCATGGCTGTACCTGGGCATGCTCTATCGCGAGACGGGCCAGGCGGAGCCGGCTGACGCTGCTTTTGAGACGGCAGCGGGGCTGATGGGCGGCGACGAGGTCGAGTTCTATGTGAGTCTGGCTCAGGCCTATGTGATCTATGGGGATCCGCAGCGGGTGGTGGAATCTGCCAACGCTGCGCTTGGCCTCGATGACCAGAACGCGCGGGCCTACTATGTGCGAGCTACCGGCTACGAGCTACAGAATGAGGTGTTCTTGGCGCTGGAGGATCTGGATCGCTCTGCTGAACTCTCCAGCGGCGACAACGATGCGCTCTATGTGATGGCCAAGACGCGCTATGCGAACCTTCTGGAGCGGGCTGCCTCCACACAGCGCGAGTGACGCGCTGTATCGGGCACAGATGCGCGAGCGCGGGGTGGGTTTGGAATCCGCCCCGCGCCTATGGTATACTGCCGCCCGTCGCGGAGAGGTCGCATAGTCCGGCCGAGTGCGCACGATTGGAAATCGTGTAGGCGCAAGCCTCGCGGGTTCAAATCCCGCCCTCTCCGCCTCCTTCTCCTCCCCCGCAATCGTCGCCGTGCAGGCTGCTGCCCCCAGCGATGCCGTCCATTCCATCGAGAGCCACGGAGTGAGCCTTTATGCTACACAACACCGACCAACCACTTGTCGGTTTCTCCAAGCAGGCCGCCAAACGACAACGTGCCCTGGAGGACGACTTGTGTGGGCGCCTATGCCCTGAGCGCTTTCGGCAGCACCTTGAGGCGATCAGCAGCGAGCCCCATCCGGCTGGCTCGGCGGCCAACGAGCGCGTGGCCAGTTATCTGGCCGGCGTGATGCGCGCGGCAGGCTGGCAGGTGGAGCTACCAGCGTACGACGCGTACTTGCCAGTGGCCTCCTCCTCATGTGTGGCGCTGGTCACTCCGGTGCGCCGGCCGCTGAACCAGCAGGAGAATATCCTGCCGGACGACCCCTACTCGGCTCACACCGACCTGATGCCGGCTTGGCTGGCCTACACGGGTTCGGGCGACGTGACCGGGCAGGTGGTCTATGCGAACTATGGCCGGCTGGAGGACTTTTCCCAGTTGCGGCGGATGGGCGTCGACTTGGCCGGCAAGGTGGTCATCGCCCGTTACGGCGGCAACTTTCGCGGCTACAAAGCTCGCTATGCCCAAGAGGCCGGCGCGGCTGCGTTGCTCATCTACTCGGACCCTGCCGATGGCGGATACGCCAACGGGCCACCTTACCCGGAAGGGCGCTGGCTGAACGATAGCGCCGTGCAGCGTGGCTCGTTGCAGACGCTCCCATACCCCGGCGATCCCCTGACGCCCGATGGGCCCGCGGTGACGGAGGAGCGCGGAGTTCCGCCACGTCTGGCGCCCGAGCAGGTGGGTCTGCCGCGGATTCCGGTAGCGGCACTGCCCTATGCCTCGGCATCCGAGATCGTCGCGCGCATGAGCGGAGAATCCGTGCCCAAGGGGTGGCGGGGAGGCCTGCCTCATGCCTACCGCCTGACCGGTGGATCCGACCTGACGGTGCGGGTACAGGTCGAGCAGACCTGTGGGCTGAGGCGGATCGCCAACGTGATCGGCACCCTGCCCGGCGAGGTCGAGCCCGATCGCTGGATCGTGTTGGGCTGCCACTATGATGCGTGGACCTTTGGCACGGCCGATCCGAACAGCGGCACGGCGGCACTGCTGCTGCTGGCCGAGGCCTTGGGCGCGCAGGCACGCGCCGGCAGCCGCCCGCGC
>Ga0334892_1002759_pt1 | contig 12157 bp, 12 predicted proteins | sample GraSluR3_MG_4_FD_207213 | JGI IMG/M metagenome (GOLD analysis project Ga0334892, IMG submission 207213) | Sludge microbial communities from methane-producing bioreactor in Wageningen University, Netherlands - Granular Sludge_15_04-R3 | ecosystem: Engineered > Bioreactor > Anaerobic >... | reverse complement strand
GCGGCTTCGACATGGCCAAGTACGGGGTCATCGGCTCCGGAGTGAAGAACAAGGAGCTGGGCACCTTCACCCGGCAGTTCTCGGTGATGATCAACGCCGGCCTTCCCCTGGTCAACTGCCTTCAGATTCTGGCAAGACAGCAGGAGAACAAGATATTCAAAGACATCATCGCCAATGTAACCACCGAGGTTGAGAAGGGCGGCACCCTGGCGGAAGCTCTGGGCAAACACCCCAAGGTGTTCAACGAGCTGTACTGCAACATGGTTTCCGCCGGTGAACAGGGCGGTATCCTCGACACAATTCTGGGCAGGCTTGCTGAGTACCTGGAAAGCAGCGCCGCGCTTCAGGCCAAAATCAAAAGCGCCATGATGTACCCGCTGATAGTGCTCATCGTTGTGATTCTGGCAACCATGGCAATGCTTCTCTTTGTCATTCCGGTGTTCCAGAAGATGTTCGATGATCTGGGCGGAGAGCTTCCAGCCCTTACCCAGATGGTGGTGGACCTTTCCGAGTTCGCACAAAACAACATCCTGTTCATCATCATAGGGGCAGTGGGAATCGGTGTTCTCTACAACCTGTTCGTGAAGACCCCGGCGGGGCGCAAGATAATCGACACCATCAAGATAACAGTTCCCGTCTTCGGGCAGCTCAACCGCAAGATGTCCATCGCCCGGTTCACCAGAACCCTGGGTACACTCATCTCCAGCGGTGTGGCGATTCTCGACGGCCTGGCCATCACTGCGAAAACCTCGGGGAATGTGATAATCAGCGAGGCCATTCAGAACGCCAGAATAAGCATCTCAGGCGGCGAGAACATCTCGGGCCCACTCGAGGCATCAGGGGTGTTTCCAACCATGGTCACCCAGATGATAGCGGTGGGCGAAGAAACCGGCGGCCTGGACGAAATGCTGGTCAAAGTGGCGGACTTCTACGACGACGAAGTGAACACAGCGGTGGCGGGCCTGGCCAGCACCATCGAGCCATTGATGATTGTATTCCTGGGCGGCTTCGTGGGTGTTCTGGTCATCGCCATGTACCTGCCCATCTTCGACATGATTCAGACGGTCGGCTGACACGGCAACCGAACCGCTCGGAATAAGCCCCAGGCGCCGCACCTGGCTTCAGGTGGGGCGTCTGGCGGTTATCGGCATACTTTCCATCTCCGGCGCGTTCCTTCTTCAGCGGGAAAACCTGGGGCAGATCTTACTGGTGGTCGGGTCGTCAGCGGTGCTGATTACCATGATAACAACCCCACTGATGAGAAGAAGCCCCGGGGCCAGATGGCCATACTACCTGCTCTGCGTCTACGATGCTCTGGCGCTGGGAATCATCGCGGCGCTGTCCCGGGGGGCGGAAAGCCCCTTCATAGCCTTCATGGTGGCCCACGCCTTCACCTACGGCTTCTATCTGGGGACGAAAGGCGGTATCACCGCGGCGTCAGCCACCACGCTGGCCCTGGCAGGAACAGTGGTCTTTTCCGTGTACGGCCCCTCCCCGGCAAAAAGCGAAATGGTAGGCACTCTCATTGAAGCCGGGCACCTGAAGCTTTCCGCCAACTACCTCTTCGCCCAGGTGGCCCTTTACGCGGCCCTGCTCTTCGCTTCGGGAACCGCCGGTGGTTTTCTTGGCAGAATGTTCTACAGCGAGACCGGCAGGCTTCAGCAACTGCTGGACAACTTGGCGGAGGTTAGGGCAAGGTCGCGAAAGGTGCTTGAAAACCTCAGGGACGGCGTGATAGTTGTGGATTCCCGGGGCAACCTCACCCAGGCCAACCCGGCGGCGGTGGACATACTGGGCCTTCCCGGCAGAAACAGCGAAGCTCTGCAGGGCACAATGATCGAAAACGCCATAACCCAATACCTCACCGAGGCAAACCCTCCGGATACCATGGAAATGGTGATCAACGACCGCATAATCCACTGCCGGTTCAGCCCCGCGGAAAGCGATGGAGGGGTAATCGCGGTGCTCAGCGATGTAACCGAGGCGGCTAACCTCAGGGCCGCTCTGGAGGAGCGGAAGCGCCTGGCAATCGTGGGCAGGCTCAGCGCCACCCTGGCCCATGAAATTCGCAACCCCCTGGCTTCCATAAGCGGCGCCGCGGAAATGCTCAGTTCGGGCAAGCTTCCCGGGGACAAGACGGACAGGATGACCGGCATCATCGTCAGCCAGTCCAAAAGGGTTTCAGAACTCATTGACGGCTACCTCAGTCTTGCCAGGAACAGTGAAGACTTTTCCCAAACTCCCATGAATCTCACGGAGTTCACCAGGGAAGCGGTGGAATCCGCTGTTCACGGTTTCGCGGGAGGCGTTACCATACTGTACCCGAAGCACGACCAGCCTGCGATGGTAAAAGGCAACTCCATGAGGCTCGGTCAGGCCCTGGGCAACCTGCTCAGAAACGCGGTAGAGGCCGTCTCAAACCAGCCTCTGGGAGTTGTGGAGGTTGAAATCGGCATAAGCAACGGCGAGGCGGAACTGTCCATCTCCGACAACGGCCCCGGCATTCCGGCGGGCCGGCTGGACAAAGCGTGGGAACCCTTCTATACAACCAAGGACGAGGGAACCGGTCTGGGGCTCTACATCTGCCGCAGAGTGGCGGAAGAGCATGACGGCCATGTTCGGCTGGCGAACAGGGCCGGAGGGGGAGCAAGGGCTTCAATTGTCCTCCCCCTGCTGAAGGAAAGCAATGCGGGATAAGCCACATGTCCTTCTGGTTGACGACGAAGAGCCAATGCTGGATTGGCTCAGCCTGTTGCTGGAAGAGAACGGCTACAGGGTCACCTGCTTCACCAACCCCACCGACGCCCTGAACTGGGCGACGGGAAACAGCCCACAGATTCTGGTTACCGACATAAGAATGCCGGGGATGACCGGCCTGGAACTATTCAGTGAGCTTAGAAAACTGAACCCTGAAATCGCCGGCATTCTCATAACCGCGTTCTCCAGCGTTGAAACAGCGGTCAAGGCCATAAGAAGCGGCGTTGAAGACTATCTGGTAAAGCCCTTCAAGGCGGACCAGCTGCTTCTGGCCATCGAAAAAGCCCTGAACCAGCGCCAGGTGAAAACCGAAAACATCAGGCTTCACACCGAACTGAAAAAGGAGTTCGACTTTTCGGGTATCGTGGGCGCCTCAATGCCCATGCTGGAACTGCTGGAGAGCGTCAGAAAAGTGGCGGACCAGCCCAGCACGGTTCTCATCTCCGGCGAGAGCGGCACCGGAAAGGAGCTTATAGCAAAAGCCCTGCATTACAACAGCCACCGGGCAGGCAAGCCGTTCTTGGGCGTGAACTGCGGAAGCCTCTCCAAAGACCTTCTGGAAAGTGAACTCTTCGGCCACGTGAAGGGCAGTTTCACCGGCGCCCACCGTGACAAGGAAGGGCTCATGATTTCCGCGGGGGAGGGAACCTTCTTTCTGGACGAGATAAGCGAAATGGACCGGGAGCTTCAGGTCAAACTCCTCAGAGCCCTGCAGGAACGGCATGTAAGGCCCGTGGGGGGCAACGCCACAATACCCTTCAAGGCAAGGCTCGTGTGCGCCACCAACCGCGACCTGGAAAGACTGGTGGCAAACAGCGAGTTCAGGGAGGACCTGTTCTACCGGCTGAATGTGATTCCCCTGAGGGTGCCGCCGCTTCGGGAAAGAAGAGACGACATACGGCCACTGGTGGATTTTTTCATCAAGCGGAACGCTTTCGAGAAAACATTCTCAGAAGAAACCCTGGAAATTCTCGAGAACAGAAGCTGGCCCGGCAATGTGAGGGAACTCGAAAACCTTGTGGAACGCCTCTGTGTAATGACCGCCGAAGAAACCATCACCCCGGAGCACCACCCGGCGCACTTCCGGGGAGCGCGAAGAACCGAGGCGGCGGAAGAGCGAAGAAGTGATGAAAACGCAATCCTCCCCCAGAACCTCGAAGAAGTGGAAAAGGCATGGGTTCTCTACACCCTTAACCACAGGGCCGGAGGCAACAAAACAAAAGCCGCTGAACTCCTGGGCATCAATCCCAGCACCCTTCACCGCAAGCTTGATAAGTACGGTTTGCGTTAGCACCATTGCAGAATGCAATACTGACCATGCCAATGCTAGTAATACAGAGAGATTGGAGGATATAAAAGAGCTTGACGCACTGGCAAGCCGTTTGCATAAACAAAGGCGAAGTAGTCCACCCGGACGCAACCACAGAGAAGGAGTTGAAATGAAGAAAAAGGGTTTCACCCTGATCGAGCTGATGATCGTTGTGGTCATCATCGGTATTCTTGCCGCAATTGCCATCCCCAAGTTCAATGATGTTTCCGAAAGCGCCCGCAGGAACGCCTGCCGCGCCAACATGCGCACCGTCGCCAGCCAGGAAGTGATTTACTTCGCCAGCAACGGTACATACACCGCCAACCTCGCCGATATGAACATCGCCGGTGTTGAATGCCCTGCTGGTGCCTCCTTCACCATAACGGTTGGAGCAGCTGCTGGTGGCGACCCCGGCTCCAGCTTCACTATTCTTTGCCCCACTGCTGTGAGTCCTCTGCACGGTAACATCGACAACGGTCTTGCCTCTTGGAGCGATCACAACTAAATCCTGCTATTCATAAAGGGGGGAGCATATGCTCTCCCCTTTGCTGTGTTTATGAGAATTGTTCCAGCACCAAGCCATGATAAACGGATATGTTACGCTAGATAGCATGGCAAGTGAATTGCTTGGTTTGTGAGTAGACCATAAGAGGGGGGTGATCTGCTTGAGCAAACCAAAGGGGTTCACTTTGATTGAACTCATGATAGTTGTTGTCATCATTGGCATACTTGCCGCTATCGCGATACCCAAGTTCAACGATGTTTCTGAAGTCGCTAGGCGAAACACATGTCGATCCAACATGCGTACAATTGCCAGCCAGGAAGCCATCTACTTCGCCGGTAACGGGACATATACTGAAAACCTGGTGGACATGAACCTGTCCGGAGTGATATGCCCGGCAGGTGTGAACTACTCTGTTTCAGTTGGCGCAGTACTGGGCGGAGACCCGGGCACAAGCTTCACGATTGAATGCCCAACCCCGGCTGTTCCGGTGCACGGCAACATCGACAACGGCATCGCAAGCTGGTCCGATCACCACTAATCATTCGACTGACGGTTTCCAGCTTGAGAGTTGTATTTGCACAGAAGATAGCCACCGTTTACCATTATCATTGGTTCAAGCAATTCTCCCATTCCCACATGATCAAGAATCGCAAGCCGTCTTTCCTGTTCAAGAGGGGCTGGATCGTTGCGATAAAACCCCACATGGGTTACTCCCATGCTGTTAAGAACAGCGATTTCCTCCTCCAGTGAGCTTTCAAGGTATAGCCTCTGGCCGATGGGATGGCGCCAGCCCACAATAACCTTTCCGTCGAAGAAATAGCGTTTTTCTTCGTGGATGGAGAAGATCACAGCGTCTGAAGGCAGGGCCGAGTTCGCCAACATTTGAGCCATTCCCTCCGGAGTCGACAGCCACATTCCATAGCCCCTTTTTGCCTGCCAACCTCCCCGTAGAACCGATTCGGATACGGTACGGCGGTATCGAAAGGGCCTCTGGTCACCAGCGACGGCGATGAAGCCTGGGACAATAAATGACGGAAGAACCAGTACGCAGGCTACCAGCATTGCCGTCTTCGCGCTCTGCTGCAGTAACCGGGCCCCCAGCAGCGCAATAAATGGATACACAAGTATCGAGTACTTCGCCCCCCACCAGGGCGGCCAGAAAACCATGATGGCAAGGGTGAAGTAGACAAGCATTGGAACTGAGAGCAGCGCGTCGCCCCATTTCCTATGGGCTAGGGATGTGAGCATACCCGCTATCAATAGAAGGATGTTTCCCTCCATGTAAGCGAAATAAATGCCGATGTGCTTCAACAGGGAAAAAGACTTCTGCTGATGCATAAATGAAGTTCGGTCGTTCAAGATGCTGTTTTCTTCAGGGTCATTCAGCTCCCAGCCTTCCCTGAGCAGGCTGTTCACGGGATAAACCGGGTACATTGGGCTGCCGGTCTTGAGAGCGGTTCTAACGGCGTACGCGCCGGGAACCGCCACGAAAGCCGCCAGAGCCAAGGCTTTCCATTTCAGGCTATACCTTATAAAGCTTCCAGCGGAATACAGGAGGAAAGGCGCCAGTGTAACTATGGCGGTCTGCTTGGTCGCGAGGGTCATTCCCATGTACAGCCATGATGTGAGGGGTGACCCGGTGAAGCTCTTCTCTCTCTGCCTGATCGCGGAAGCCATGGCCAGTGTGCAGAACAGGAGAGCCATGGTATCAGTCTTGGCTTTCGCTGGCCAGATGTACATTAAAGTGGTCAGGAACACGATTGTCGCGACGGGGATCCAGAGCTTCTTTTTCACGCCGAGCATGTAAAGCCCCCGGAAGACAGCCAGAACCAGCATGCTCATTTGAAAGACCTGCAGAACACTCAACTGGTTCATCCTGTCCGTGGAGAGCGAGGCGGGCCATACCGAAGCCATCTCGTAGAGAAGGGGGAACCCCGAGAAGGCGGTTTCCTCCAGCCAGTAAATGCTTCCCCGGTTGAGCCATCGGTCGGGTTGCACCGCGTATGTAATCAGCGGGTCGTCGAACGCAAGGTTGGGCATTGATGCGTAGGTGAAGTTCAGAAGAAGCACAAATAGCATGAAAGCGCCCAGGATGATGGTGAGAAGTTTCGGTTTTGGAAGGGGAAACCGGTCCCTGATTTCGCCGTAACTGAAGAGAGCCCCGGGAATGGCCATAAGGATCAGTATCACCGGGCAGACCGAGCGGTTCATTACTCCCAGAAGCGAGAGGGGAACGGTGAGAACCACGAATGCCAGTATTCCCACTATCTCCGAGGGAAGAAGGGGGAAGGCCCTGTCTATTCTCAAGGGCTTTCTGAGCATCCTGCCAGCGCCGTAGAAGGCCAGCCAGACCACGGCAACCCTGGCCATGGTCTGAAGGAATGCCCAGGGGCTGAGCCAGTCGAACATTACCTTCTCCTCTCCGGGAAGTTGAAGTCGAAGTCGAGGTGCCACCAGTCAATGATGAAGGCTCCGGTGGCTGGGTCGGGGCTTTCCATCGAGAAGGTTCTGTTGCGGCTGTCTATCCCCACTATGTAATCGACCTCTCCGGTGAAGGGTATGGTCACGCTCTGCCAGAGGTGAAGGGGTGTTGCGGAAAGGTCAAGGAAGAAAGGCTCTTCGATTCTGGGGTAAACTTCGATCTCTCTGATGACCTCGCCGTTCAGGGCGTTGACTATCCAGATGGTTCCCGGTGCCTTTTGTCCGGTATCGCCCAGGAAGGCGTTGATGCCTATGGTGAAGAGGCTGTCCCGTTCGGATCTGATCATGGAGATGTTCTCCGAGAGATTCCCCTCCACATCCATCGCGGTGATGATGATGCTGTCACGGTCCAGCCACAGGAAGAGCATCTCATCAGTCATCAGCGGGTTGGGGCCGATGATGCTTTCAGTGATGAGGCTGTCGTTTTGGATGAAGATGGAGGAGATGGGAACAGGAAGGGTGCTTCTTATTGCGAATGATCTCGACCCGAGAACCACATCAAAGAAGCCCCCGAACTCCTTGTCCGCACGGGAAATCGAAAGAGTGTCACCCGTTGGTGAGGGCGCTACTTCAACCCTTCGGTAGTTGCCACGAAGATCGGTTCCAATGATCAACCTGGTAATGTATCTGCAGGGTACCCGGAGTACCGCGTTGCTCCCAGGGGGAACGGGGTTGCGCAGACCGCCGTTGATGAGCATGGCGCTTCCCGCGACAAGGTAGTGTACCGATGTGATAGCGGCATCATCGATTTGGTTATGAATAACAATATCCGTCGAATCCGGGAACAACCCGAGAGGGTTAAGGACAGCCATGAAAACAAGCAGTATCATCATGCCTCCCGTTTCAGGAGTTTATAAACTCTGTAAAGAGGGAAACAAGGCGAGGGGATTGTTACCTGTGTTGTCCTGCTGAAACCGGATTCTTCGGCGAGCGCGAGGATGGTCTTAAGCCCCGTCACGTGGTAATCCCCCTTCCCCCTGAAGCCTGCGGCCACTCGTCCGGCCTTGTAGACGATGTTCTCGGTGGGCAGTGAAATGAGCAGCCTGCCCTCCGGTGCAAGAATCCTACTGAACTCGGCGTAGTATTCGGCCGGGTTCTCGATGTGTTCCATAACCTGTGCAGCGATGACGGTGTTCACGGTGCTATTGGGGATTTCTGCGGTGCTTTCGGGAAACCCGGCGTGTATGTCAAGTTTCTCGCACAAATCCCTGGCGTACTGGGGGTAGATGTCCAACCCCAGTATTCTGCAGCCCCGCGCGGCGAGTTCGGGAAAGAAGAATCCGGGGCCGCACCCGAACTCCAGAACCGTGTCATTTTCGCCTAAACCGCACAAATCAGAGATGACTTCGTACCGTCTCCACACGAGTCGCCTGACCAATGGATTTCCGTGAAGGAAGGAAGGGATGGCCATGGAGTCCCGGACATCCGGGGTTATCTCCGGGTATCTCTTTGATGTTACTTCATGCATGATATCGATTGACGGTTTCTGGATGGACACTCGCACTCCGTTTCATGTTTGCCTGCCTATAATACTTGTGACTGTCCCGGTGAGAAAGGCTGAAAGTGAAAAAAGACCCCTGGAAGCTGCTGGAAGACGCGATGGCGATTCTGGAGCACACCCTTGAGTGCGGGCGGTGCAATGATATGGTGGGTGATGAGATAGTGCGGGTGAAGGGGCTGCTTTCGGATGTGCTGGCGGATGAGGAGCCTACCGCGGCGGAGGTGCTTCGAATACTGGGGCATGAACTGAAGAGCCCCATTTCGGCGCTGTCATCCCTGCTTCGTACCGTGGAGGAAGGGTACGCCTCGGATCCCGCTGTGGCCCTTGACCTGGTGGGCCGGGCCCGGCGCCGGGCGGACGAGCTTGTTCCTCTGGTGAACGATATTCTTGAACTGGGGTCGCTGGCTTCGGAGTCTTCCATTCTCGATACCGAGGTGGATATGCGCCGGGTTCTGGTGGGGGTTCACCACCTTCTTGTTCCAATGATGGAGGAGGGGGGAGTGGAGTTCTCCATATCCGTGCCCTCCTTGCCGGTTTTCGTTGCTGGAACCGAGAGCTACCTGCGCCGGGTTGTGCAGAACCTGTGCGTGAACGCTTTCAAGTACAACAAGCCGGACGGATCTGTTTCCCTTGCTCTGAGTGTAGAAGACGCATCGGCGGTGGTTGCGGTGTCCGATACGGGGGTGGGAATACCTGAATCGGATCTGCCCCATGTGTTCGGCTTGCTTTACCGGGGGAAACAGGCCCGAAGGAATCCCGACGGGGGGCTTGGCCTGGGTTTGTCATTGGTTCGGCAGATAGTCGAGGCTCACCGGGGCGGGATATCCGTTTCCAGTGTGGAGGGGGAGGGTACCGTGATGACGGTGAAGCTTCCTCTTGCCGGGAGTGTTCGGGGCGCTATCCGCTGATTCTGGATCGGATTTGTCTTATTGCTTCCCCGGTCTTCATGTCGTCCCTGGAAAAGACGAAACCCGAGCCGAGGCTTTTTCCATCCCTTGTCCAGATGACCTTGACCACCGTGGCGCCTCCGGCCCACTGGCCGGAATGCCATTTTCCTGTTTTCACTTCGGATATGCTGCTGAAGGGTATCTGTATGGGTTTGCTGGTGAGGTGTCGCAGGAAATTCAGAGATTCCGGATCAAGCCAGTAGACGCCCATTCCCCTGGCCAGAAGGCCTTCGTCGGTGCAGCGGCGCCACCATTTTTGGTTAATCTCGGTTCCCATGTAGTGTCCCCGGTTTTTTTCCGTTGTGTTCATGGCTCCCATACTCGTCAAGGTATCGGGGCAACCCGGCCCCGCCTTCAGCGGCCTCAACCGGATGCGTCCCGATGCTGTTGCGTTACGCTCCAGGCGTACCCTTCGGCCGGGATGGCGACCCGCATTCTGGTGTAGGTGCTTGCGCCGTCTTCCAGGCGGATGTCGTAGGTGTCGGGGGTGACCCTGAAGGTGGTGGATTGACCGGGCTGAAGGGGTTGTGAAATCCAGTTCTCTCCCCAGGCGCTTCGGCTTGAGGGGGAACACCGGATTCTTGTAATCGGGCGGGTGAGGCTGTTGGTAATGGTTACCGGGGTGGCTCCGGCCCAGGGATTGATCTGAACGGCGGTTTCATGTTCCGGGAGTATCTCCCAGATCACGCCCCCGCTGTTGAGGGTGGTTTCATGGAGGTAGGCCGATCCCCGGGTGTCGGTGGCCATGATCCGGAGTTGGCCGGTGCCTGTCCTGAAGCTGTGGGAGCTTCCCGGGGCGAGGGGCGTCTGGAGAAGGTTCTGGCTCCAGCTGCCTCCGGAGGCTGATGTCTGGATTGACACGATAGTTTCGTAGGGGAGCTGATTGATTACCCCCACCGGGGCTTTCTGCCCGCATGCCAGGAAAAGCATTCCTGCGATTATGGCAATCTTTATGGTATCCCTGCTTTCTGGCGGCACCGGCCGGGATGGATCATCTCCGGCCGGCGCCAGAATAGCCTAGTCCAGATCGCTGAGCTCAACCGACCAGTGATAGCCGGTGATGGGTATGACCTGGGAGGAGCGGGTGTAGGTGTCGCCGTCTTCATCCGTAAGTCTGAGGTCGTAGGTGCCGGGGTTGACCCTGAAGTCCACCGATTCCCCGGGAGCGATCACTTCCGAGAACTCCATGCCCTCGAAGGCGGGAATAGCGAACACATCAACCTGAAGGCTTACTATCTCCCAGGCGCCCAGATTGTTGTGAATGGTAATCGGGGCCAGGCCGTCATTGAATGTAAACTCATCCACATCGGGATACAGGTCGGTGTAATCGTCGAGATCGTCGAGGCCGACTTCCCAGCTGTAGACATCCCTCGTGACTTCGATGCCGTAGCGGGTGTAGGTGTCGCCGTCGATGTCTTCGATCTGGATGTCGTAGGTTCCCGGGGCGATCAGAATGTTGAGTTCCTCGCCGCCGTAGACGATGATGCTCTGGCAGTATTCGTCGGCATCCCAGTAGAGGTCGCCGCCGGCTTCAACAACACTGACCCAGTAGAGGGGATAGTCGCCGAGGTTGTTGACGATTCTGATGTAACCGTCGCCGGAACCGCTCCAGTAAACGCCGTCGAGCACCTCGATGGTGTCGTCGAAGCCGAGGCTGTTCACGAAATCGATTTTGACGGTCATTGCTTCAGCGGCTACGGTGAAGGCGACCCTGTATCTGTGCCCCTCTTCATCGGTGGCGTTCAGGGTGTAGGAACCGTGGGCGAGCTGAAGCTCTACCTTCGCGTCGGGAAGCATGGCCTCGAGGGTTGTTTCGGCGTCGCCGGGGCCCTTGAGGGTGAGGGAAGTTATCTTCCATTCGCCAAGAGAGTTGTGCAGGGTGACGGTGGTCTTGGGAGCGCCGCACCCCACGGCCAGGAAGACCACCAGCATAGCGGCAGTAAGGATTTTCCAGTTCATGTTCTCCTCCTTTACTTGAACCGGTTTGATACATCTCGCTGTGTCTTTGACGACAGGCGCAAAGATCGAATGCCTGCTACTATAACAAGTTGATAGCTATTGGGAAAGTGTGTGTTCAGACTTCCGAACTCAGGGATGAATCCGGAGGAGAATACCCCAACCGGGGCATTGTGCCCGGGGGCGGTGATGAAGAGGGGGAGACCGTTGCGATGGCCATGATTTCCGTCTTCACGATCCCCCCCTGTTCCTTGCGGCTCGCTTCTCAGTCCAGGTGGGCGAGGGTCACATTCCAGGTGTAGCCTTCAATGGGGATTTGAACGTTCCAGCGGGTGTAGGGGTCGCCGTCCTCGTCAACTATACGGATGTCGTACTGCCCGATCGGGACATTGATCACAACGCTTTCGCCGGGAGTGAGAATCGAGTTGGGTATGCGGTTGCTGCCCCAGGGGTCCGCGGACTTGTCTATGTAGATTTCCACTATGTCCCAAGCGCCCAGGTCGTTGACTATGGTTACCGGCGCCTGCTTCGGCGCTGCGCATCCGGCTATCAGCATTGCGAGCGCGGCAGTGATAAGGAGTTTTTTCATTGTGGCCCTTTCATCGGTGTTCGGCGTAATCGCCGGTGATTTCCCAGTAGAAACCGTTTTCGGTCACCTCTCCGTTGTACACCGAGTAATGTGTTCCGATTCCATCCATCGC
>Ga0334892_1002757_pt1 | contig 12160 bp, 11 predicted proteins | sample GraSluR3_MG_4_FD_207213 | JGI IMG/M metagenome (GOLD analysis project Ga0334892, IMG submission 207213) | Sludge microbial communities from methane-producing bioreactor in Wageningen University, Netherlands - Granular Sludge_15_04-R3 | ecosystem: Engineered > Bioreactor > Anaerobic >... | reverse complement strand
TTTCCCGACGAGTTCGTAAGACACAAGATCCTTGACCTGATCGGAGACCTTTCCCTTCTGGGAATCCGCCTCGAAGGCCATGTGATAAGCGCGAAAAGCGGCCACGCATCCAATGTGCAGTTCGTCAAGAAAATCAAGAGCGTGTACCACGGCAGCATAACCAAGGCCGAGAAACACCTTTCAGACCGTAAGTGGGACATTCAGGACGTAATGCGCCTTCTTCCCCACCGCTACCCGTTTCTACTGGTGGACAAGGTACTGGAAATCGATCCCGGCAGAAGAATAGTCGGGCTCAAGAATGTCACCATCAACGAGCCGTTCTTTCAGGGCCATTTTCCCGGCAGCCCCATCATGCCCGGTGTGCTTGTGGTGGAAGCCATGGCCCAGGTGGGCGGGCTGATGCTTTTCGACAATGTGGAAGACCCCTCGGAGTGGCTGGTTTACTTCGGAGGAATAGACAAGGTCAGGTTCAGAAAGCCCATCCTTCCAGGAGACCAGGTGAGATTCGAACTGGAGATGATCCACAATCGGGGCAGATTGAGTCGCATGAGGGGCGTGGCCTTCGTGGATGACCGGATAGCCGCCGAAGCTGAACTCACCGCCATGCTGGTGCAGAAGTCATGATCCATTCATCTGCCGTTGTTCTTTGCCCGGTTCCGGATTCTGCGGATATCGGCCCCGGCGCGGTGGTCGGGGAGCGGGTAACGGTGGGCGAGAGGGTGGTGATCGGCCCCAACGCCGTTGTCGAAGGCGCCACAACTCTCTGCGACGATGTAAAGGTGGGGCCTTGCGCGGTGCTGGGAACGATTCCCCAGGACCTCAAATTCAAAGGTGAGGATACCACACTGGTTGTGGGCCAAAGAACCGTGATCAGAGAGTTCGCCAACCTCAATCTGGGCACTGCGGTCTCGGGCAGTACCGAAGTGGGGGCGGACTGCTTCATCATGGCATATGTGCACATTGCCCACGACTGCCGTATCGGCGATGGGGTCATTCTTGCGAACGCCGTAAACCTGGCGGGACATGTGAGCGTTGGAAAACACGCGATCATCGGTGGTGTGGTGCCGGTTCACCAGTTCGCCCGAATCGGGGAGTTCGCCATGATCGGCGGGGGTTTCCGGGTACCCAAGGATGTGCCCCCCTTTGTACTCGCCGGCGGCGAGCCCCTTCGTCCCGCGGGGGTGAACATCCTGGGTCTTCAGCGTCACGGTTGGTCTCCTGACCTTATTGAACAGGCAAAGGAAGCCTTTAGGTACTTTTTCCGTTCTCCGGGGGTGATGAAGGAAAAGGTGGAAATCTCCCTTTCCAGCTGGCCGGAGGAATCACCGATGTATCGCATGGGCCGCTTTATCCAAACCTCTGAACGGGGGGTGATAGTCTGAAGTGCGGCCTGTTCCTGGTGCTGATGGCCCTGCCTCTCTTCGCGGAGAGCACCGCCACAGTTCAGGTGCCTCACAGAAGCCCCACCGGAGCCCTTCTCCGCAGCGCGGTCATTCCCGGATGGGGACAGTTCTACAATAGTGAACCGTTGAAGGGCCTTGGGTACGGTGCCCTGCAGGCGGGTCTTCTGGGCTGGGTGCTGTATGAGAACAACCGAGCCGATGAAGCCCGGGAAAACCATCGGCTCACCGGAGACCCGGCCTGGGAACAGGCCTACGAAGAGCACTACAACCGAAGGCGAAGCCTGATCTGGTACACCGCGGGGGCATGGGTGCTGAGCATGCTGGACGCCTATGTGGACGCCTATCTTTTCGGCTTCGAGGCGGAAAACAGGAGCTTCGACAGAAACGCGGGGCTTGCCCTTGGAATTGTAATCAACCTCTGAGGGAATGAAATGATTCTGTTTCTTGTACTACTGGCAGTTGGCGCCGAAGCGGAGGAAGAAGCCCTCGTAATCGGGAAAGCCATCGGGGGAGACCGGGACGCCTTCGGCAGGCTGGTCAGGATGTACGAGAAAAGAGTGTTCAGAGTGGCAAGAAGGTTGTGCGGATGTGATGATGATGCCTGGGACATCACCCAGGAATCCTTCATCAGGGCGATGAACGCCATGGACGGGTTCGACCCGGAGTTCCGCTTCTTCACCTGGATATACAGGATCGTCCACAACGTGGCCGTCAACTTTCACAGGAAATCGAGCCGCAGGGCGGAAGTTGAGTTCGAGGATGACTACGGCTACAGCGGTCAAACCATAACCCTGGACGCGGCGCCCTTGAACGCCGCCGCTGAAGAGCTGGCCATTGCGGTGGGCAGGGCGGTGGAATCACTTTCGGATCCTCTCCGTGAGGTTTTTGTGCTTCGGGTGGACCAGGAGCTCAGTTACTCCGAGATAGCCCAGACCCTGGGCATCGCGGTTGGAACCGTCATGTCAAGGCTGAACCGGGCCAGAACCCAGGTCAGGTCGCTGCTTTCCCCGGAGATGAAAGGGGGGGGTGGTGAACTGTCCTGAATCGTCGATACTGATGGCATACATGGATGGAGAACTGGAACCGGAAAGTGCGGCTTCGATCCGGGAGCACCTGGCCGGCTGCGGGGAATGCAGGGCATTCCTCGAAACCCAGGAAGTTCTGGAGAGAAGCTGGAGAGACTCATGGCAGGATCCGCCGGATTTCCGTTTCAGCGCCATGAGAAAGCGCCTTGAAACCCGGAACCGGAAGAAAGCCGCTGTTCCAGCCTGGCTGATAGGAGTAGCCGCCGGAGTCGCAGCGGTGTTTCTGGGGGTCAGGGTTTTTCCGCCGGAAAGGCAACAGGGCCTGGAACAGATGGTTCAGAGGGAAATCCAGGCTCGCCACGAAGAAGACCTGCCGGCTGAAATCATGGAAACCGCTGCCCAACCCGCTGCTGAGCTTGAGTCGACGGAAGAGACGGCACACCAGGAAACCTCAGATACACCGACCCCTGAAACCCGGCCCGCGGAACCCTCCACGGAGGTGCCATCCATAGCATTCACAGATGCTCTTCAGGAAAGCCCGAGTTCGGAAGCTCCGGCGTTTTTCAGCCTTGACGAGGAGGCGGCAATGCCGGACATGGTTACCGGAAGCGGCGGAATTGCCGGCAGCACGGGCAGGGCGGCGGAAGGTTCGGCTCCCATGGAGATAACCCTGTCCTCAAGCCGGAGCTTTCTGGAACAGCCCGTCATGGAACCGGGCTATCACATTCTGTGTGAAAGGCCCGATGGAACCCTGGTGCCCCCCTGGAGCGAGCTTGCAGCCTTCGTGGACAGCATGCTTCTGGTCAGCGATGACTTTCCCTCGACATTCCGGCTTGACTCACTGGGTTACACCCTGGAGGAAGACGGTCTTCCCAGGGTGTTCCTCGGGCTTGAAGCGCCTCTTACCGTGAGAATCATTCCGGACTGAACCCCTTTCCAAAACCATCGGTCTCTGTTAAATTCCATCCAGGGGGAAACAGGAAGGACCGCTAATGATATTCTGCCTTTTGCTGCTTGCCGCCATGCCGGTGGAGAACCTGCCGTCGGTGGCGGTACTGCCGCTGGTTCAGGGGCAATACGATGCTTCCGCCCTGGCTGCCAGGGCCGGTGAGTTGTACGAAGTTGCCGGCAGATTCAGATACATCGACATTTCGGGTCACCCGAGCTACGAGGGCGATCCTGGAAGCCTGTTGTACAGGCTTCGGGAGATCGCGGCATCCACCGGGGTAGACGCGTTCATGGTTCTTGATGTTGGAAGCCCTTCCTACGATTCAGGAACCTCGCAGGACGGCGATTCCCTTTTCGCACGACGGCTGACCACAATCGAAGTCGCGGCCCGGTTCTACACCTCCGACGCGGTTCTCCTGGGGTCCATCCGGGAGACCATGCGCACCGAAATCCCGTCACCGTCGCCACAGGCTCTGGCCATCAGCGGCGTTGAGATCATAGTGGCCAGAAGCCTTCTCGAGATATTCCCGCTGGAGCTTACATTCCATGTGGGCCAGGGTCCTGTGTTCGACCTTCCCGCCGGCACCGATGACGGTCTGAGAAAGGGCATGATTTTTTCCATGGTGGCAAGATCCATGGGTGTTCCCCAAACCCGAACCGAGTACGAGGGCCTTCACAGCCGCGGAATCCTTCAGATAACCGGGGTTACCGCCGGCAGCAGCACCGGCAGGCTCATCACCGGAAGGCTTGTGGAGGGTTCACTGGTGACCGCCGTCGAGAGCTCTTCACCGGCCAATGTCTTCCTTCAGTACACCGCCGTTCCCGTGGAAATTGTTCCCGGCTCGGGTCTCGAGGGCGACGATGCCAGAACCGGCAGGGTCATGAATCAGGTCGAACTCGGGGGCTGGACCTCCCGCTGGGGCCTTGCGTTCGGCGGAGCCCTGGTAAGCGCCGTGCTGCCTCGAATGAGCACCATCGGTGTTCGGGGAAGCGCCGGGGCAAGAATTCCGGTTTCCTCCCCGGCGCTGGCTCTGCGTCTCGAGGCCGGCGTGGAAACGAATTTCCTGATACAGGACACAAGGGTGGATACTGTCTCCGCCTCGGCGAACACCGTGATGTTCGCCGCCACCGCGGGCGCGGGGGTGGAGTGGCTTTTCAGTTCGCATCTGGGTCTGCAGGGAACCGCCGCCGCAAGCATCTCGTCCAAGGCGGACAGCTGGTCATTGCAGGACTGGAGGGGCTACAACCGCGACGCCCTTCCCGCTGAAATCTACTACAGTGAAGTCAAACCCAGGGGAATCTCGGGCAGGCTGGGGCTTTTCTACATGGTTTTCTGATTTTTCTGGTGCCAGGGCCCCTGGGCCATCTCCTGTTCCCATATCACCTCGAGCAGCGACCATATCGTGATGGCAAAGGCCAGTCCCGCGCTGGTTCCGCTGAAGGGTGTTCCAAGAAAAGCCCCGATGACAACCGCGCCGCCGGCCATCATGCCAAGGAGGATTATCAGAAGTGTGGTTGCCAGGGAGACCGGACCCCACTTGGCGATAACCCGGGTTCTGGCCTGATGGAGCCCCCACACCCATGCTATGTAAGCAACGCATCCCAGAACCGCCAGGGGCACCCGGGTGAAGATGAAGGCTATCGCAAGCCACACCGCGAAGAAGCACAGAAACACCAGCAGAGACCTTCTGCTGGAGTGGGAATACCAGCCGCTCTGTTCCGGTATCTCACCCAGAGCGGTCCAGATAAGGGCGCCGCAGGTCATTCCCAGAAAGAGCTGAAGATCGGCGTCGGGAATGAAACTGAAAATCACGGTTCCCGCGATTCCCAGAGCGGACAGAATGACAAGAAAGGTAATGGGTGTATGGGGGTTGCGGGATTGGCTGAAGGCGTAGTATCTCGCCCCGGCGAACTGGATTACGAGAAAAATGGCGGCCGCCGCTCCCGACCAGAAAAGGGCGGTCAGGGCGCTGGTTTCTTCGACCAGGGAGTTTCCGGCCATGGCAAGGGAATCGAACATTGCAACCTCCGGGGGTTCTGGGGTAGGTGAAACTACCAAAAGACATCCCCCGCTGTCCAGACTTGCCCGAAGCCCTTTTTGGTGATACACTACGCTCATGCCGAAGATAACCGTCACACTGTTTTCCGTGGTTGTTCTCCTGGTTTTCGCCGGGTGCGGTGATGATACCGGGCAGGATGCTCCGTCCCGGGATTACGGTCAGTTCCTCAGCCTTGAAGAGGGGGGCAACCGGGTTCATGTTCCGATAACGGGCCGAACCGACGGTGCGTCTCCCGGCGAGTTCAGCCTTGCGCTTCGAAGGGATGTTCGCCTTCCGGTATCGCCCGAGGTTATCCAGAGCGGGGATTCACTCACCCTCTCCAGGCATTTCCCGCTTGGGGGAGGTTCGGTGCTGATTCTGACCGGCACATCCCCTGACCCGGGCAGGCTTTCCGCGGTCAAGTCCATGCTTGAAGGGAGCATTCTGGAAAGGTGGCCGGGGCTGAGATCCGTCACCCTGTCAGACACATCTCCCGCCTCGATCGACAGCGCGAGGAACAGAATCCCCCGGGATGCCCCTCTGATTATTCACCACAATGTGGATATCCGATTTGCTCCCACCCATTCCGAGTCATCGCTGACAGTGGTGGACACACTGAGTTTTTCCGGAAGGTACAGCCCTTTCCTCTCCGTCAACCGCGACATGGCCGGCACCCTTGAAGCCGTGGTGGGAAGTATTGAGTACGAGGCTCACCGAGGCTGGCGGTGCGTGGCGGACAGTTCCCTCTTCCCTCCGGAGTTCGTGGGTGTGTACCGGGAAGTTATCCCCCGCAACTGGTACACAACAGATGCCTCAACCGGGGAGATTCTGGGCAGAAGCAGGCTGAACTCATCACTTCTGGGGGGAAGGTATCTTCCGGTTGGTGATTACCCCAACAGGTTCGATATTCAGGTGACAGCGCCCCGGGGAATGCAGGTGTTCGTTCCGCTCAGCCCTTCGTATTCCCTGAACGATACGCTGCAGGCCTTCACAACCGGAACAGGGCTGGTCAGGGGAACCGTTCCCGTATTCATAGGAGACTACGAGGAACTTCTTCTGTCCGACGGAAGAAGCAGGCTGCTGATTCAGGCGGACATAGACGACGAATCCATGGAGCAGGGCCTGCACTGGGCGGACAATCTTGGCGGCTTTCTCCAGCAGCACCTGGGGTTCCCGGGCAGCACATTCAGCATCCTGGTGCTTGAAGATGACGGAAACGGCTTCTCGGTTCCCTATCACGGCTGTCTGGTGGTATCACCCGGGGCTCTCGAGTCGGTTTCCGGAGTGTTTTCATGGGCAGACAGCCTCTCCGTCGGAAGGCCGGGAAGGGGAATCGGGGTGGTGGCTTCCGCCGCGGCGTCTTTCACGCTTCAATCCATTTACATCGATCCCGTCCTTGCGGATATGATCCAGGCCTGGATACCTTGCAGGTTCATGGCGGTTTACGGTACGCAGGATGGTCTGATCGGTATGCGCAGGGCTTACAGGAAGTACTACCTCCACCAGACCGAAGCCACCGGAGGTCTGGAGCACGCCCTGTCCGACCCTGACCTCAGGGGCAGCCCCCTGTACGATCCGGTAGTGAGGGGCAAGGGTCCCGTCGTGCTGGAGTATCTCGAAAGGGAGGGTTGCCTGCGCAGTCTTCCCAACCTGCTGGACAACCTGAGACACAGCGGCAGTTACTGGCCCAAACTCCACACGAACCTCGGGTTCTTCGAAGGACAGTCGCGCTACAGGCTCATAAGAGACTTCCTCTACACTCCGGGCATTCCCCAGGTGGAAGTGGAGTGGTGGATCGAAGGGGGAGTGCTTCAGGCCTTTACCCGCCAGATGCAGCCCTCCGACAGTTTCAGCATCCAGTTCCGGTCCGCCGTACTGCTGTTCGAAAACAACGATCCCATTACAATAATGCTCAGCCAGGATTCTTCGGGAAGGCTTTCCGGCATCATTCCCTCCAGAGCCTCGGACCCGGTGGTGGGTATTGATGTCAATCCCGAAGAGGTTATCCCCGCGGACATTGTTTACAGAAGGCGCGCCCGGGGAAGTGAATGAGCCCGCCGCGGAAGCCGCCAGGCTTCGGGAGTTGCTGAACCACCACAGCCGGCTTTACTACTCGGAAGACCGGTCGGAAATCACCGACGAAGAGTACGACGCCCTGATGCAGCGCCTTCTTCAACTTGAAGCATCCCACCCCGAACTTCGCACCCCCGATTCCCCCGCTGCGAGGGTGGGAGCCGAGCCCAGACAGGCCTTTGCCGTGGTCTTTCACGATCCCCCCATGCTGAGCCTGGACAATGTTTTTTCCGAACAGGACTTCAATGCCTTTAACGCGCGGCTGACGCGGGAAATGAAAACACAGGAACTGGTCTACTCCGTCGAGCCGAAACTGGACGGCGTATCCCTGAGCCTTCTCTACGAGAACGGCGTTCTGGCAAGGGCGGGAACCCGGGGGGACGGATCGAGGGGCGAGGATGTAACAGACAATGTTCGTACCATAAAAGCAGTTCCGTTGAAACTTGCCCCGGGGGCGCCCGAGTCTCTTACGGTGCGGGGCGAAGTATTCTTCATGCTGGAAGACTTCAGGGAACTCAACATCGGCAGGGAAACCCCCTTCAAGAACCCCAGGAACGCCGCCAGCGGTTCTCTCAGGCAGCTTGACAGCCGAATCACAGCCCGGCGCCCCCTGAGCTTCTGCGCTTACGGAACGGGGGCAATCCCTCCGGGGGTGGGCACACAGGAAGAGCTTCTTGCCCTTCTTGCCCGGCTGGGTTTTCAGGTAAGCCCCGAAACCGTGTTCGCATCCGGTTCGGAACAGGTGATAAGCGCGTGCCGGCGAATGGAGGAAAGCCGCGACAAGTATCCGATGGAGATCGACGGCGCAGTAATCAAGCTGAACTCCATAGAGCAGAGAAATGCCGCGGGCCAGCTGTCCAGAGCGCCCCGTTGGGCGGTTGCCTGGAAGTTCCACGCCAGGGAGGTGGCGGCGACGGTGACCGGAATCCGGGTTCAGGTGGGCAGGACAGGAAAGCTGACTCCGGTCGCGGAGCTTGCTCCGGTTTCCGTTGGCGGCGTAACCGTTACCAGTGTAACACTGCACAATCTGGACGAGGTGATCAGGAAGGATGTAAGGGTCGGCGACATGGTGTCGGTAAGAAGGGCTGGAGATGTGATTCCGGAAATCACCGGCTGTCTCACCAGAAACCTTGAGGACAGGGCCGCCCCCTTTGAAATGCCCACCGCCTGTCCGGTATGCCTGGGCCCGGTAACCAGGCCTGAGGGCGAATCGGCTCACCGGTGCATAAACCCGGACTGTCCGGCGAGACTCAGGGAAAGCGTGAAACACTGGGCATCCAGGAAAGCCATGGACATCCAGGGCCTTGGGGATTCTCTGGCGGAAAGGCTTGTTGCCACCGGCAGGGTGAAAACCCTGGCGGACCTGTACAGCCTGAACGCTTCCGATCTTTCAACACTGGAGCGGATGGGGGAGAAATCCGCGGCGAAGCTTCTGCAACAGCTTCGGGAAAGCCGGAACATGCCCCTTTCCAGATTCATCAACGGTCTGGGTATTCCCGGGGTGGGTGCCGTTACCGCCAGGGACATCGCCACCGGTCTTGAAAGCCTTTCCCGGCTGGAACTGGCTTCAGAGGAAGAGCTTCTGGGAATTGACGGAGTTGGCCCCGTGACCGCCGCGGCGATCAGGGCGTTCTTTACCGATCCCGTAACCGCCGTAGTGATAAGTGGTCTGCGAGCCGCGGGGTTTCAACCCCGGGAGGCGGGGCGGGAAACCGGAGAGAGGCTGAAGGATCAGATCATCGTGTTCACCGGCACACTTTCAATGACCCGGGAAGAGGCAAGAGCGATGGCGGAAGCCGCTGGTGCGAGAACTTCGGGATCAATCTCACCCAAAACCACCCTTGTGGTGGCGGGCCCGGGGGCTGGCTCGAAACTGCGGAATGCCCGGGAACTTGGCATCGAGACAACGGACGAGAAGGGTTTTCTGGAACTGCTGAAAGGGGCGCCGGACGGCGCCCCGGGAGCAAAACGCGATAGTGTCAGCCGTTCTTCTTCAGGTATGACTCCATGAAGGAAGCCAGGGCTTCAACGCCCTCGAGGGTCATGGCGTTGTAGATGGAGGCCCGGCAGCCGCCTACGCTGCGGTGTCCCTTGAGGCCCACAAGGTCCAGCTTTTTGCCCTCTTCCACGAAGCCGGCCTCAAGCTCTTCCGTGGGAAGCCTGAAAGTTATGTTCATGTGGCTGCGGCTGGCGACATCCTTGACATGGGGTCTGTAGAAACCGCCGCTCTTGTCCATGATGTTGTATATCATTTCGGCCTTGTGCCTGTTGCGCTTCTCCATTGCGGCCAGTCCGCCGTTTTCGAGGATCCAGTCCAGCACAAGGTCGACCACGAACACCGGAAAGCATGGCGGAGTGTTGAAGAGGCTTTCCTTTTCAACATGGGTGGAGTACCTGAGCATGGTTGGGATGTCGGTCTTTGCCTTTTCCAGCCAGCTCCTGCGGATGACCACCGCAGTAACTCCGGAAGGACCTATGTTCTTCTGGGCTCCGGCATAGATAAGGCTGAATCTGTTGTAATCCATCTCTCTGCTGAGGAAGTCGCTGGACATGTCGCACACCAGGGGAACCGGGCCGGTGTCCGGGAAGTCCCAGAGCTGGGTTCCGAAAAGAGTGTTGTTGCTGGTGGTATGCACATAGGCCGCACCCGGAGTGAAGCTGAAGCTTTTCGGGATGTGGTCGAAATTCGTGTCTTTGCTGGTGGCGGCAACATTCACTTCCCCGAAGAGCTTGGCCTCCTTCATGGCCTTGGACGCCCATTCGCCGGTGTTGATGTAGTCCGCGGTCATGTTCTTCTCCAGAAAGTTGAAGGGCACCATGCAGAACTGCATGCTGGCGCCGCCCCCGAGGAAGAGAACGTAATACTCGTCCGGAGAAAGACCCATGATCGCCAGCATTTTGGACTGGGCGTTCTTGAACAGGGCGTCGAAGGGTTTTGATCTGTGGGAGATCTCCATGACAGACATTCCCTGGCCGGCGAAGTCGTCGAGACCCTTCTGCGCCTTTTGCACCACTTCCAGAGGAAGGGTTGCCGGCCCTGCGTAGAAGTTGTGTACGCGCTTTGACATAAAAAGCCTCCTGCTTCTTTTGATGAACCAAGGTGTAACGCACAGGGCTACCATATCGAAACCCTTCTCATCCGGGCAAGACCCCGGGCTTGACCTTGTTTTGCGAAGTTGTTCATACTCCGTCAATCCAGAAGAAAGGGGTGGCGTGAGCAACAGGATACTCTTCATGGCAACGGCGGCAGTGCTTCTTGGCGGGGGCTGTGTGGCGCCCATGTCCCACAATTTGACCGGGCGCTCCCTTGAACAGAGAGCCCTGGGAATCGACGCCGGGGCGGTGTTTTTCAGCGATGAATCCGCAGAGGGGTTCCTTCCCGCGGTGAAAGTTGCCTACGGTATCTCCAGGGACTTTGACATTGGCTTGCAGTTCGATTTTCTCAGCACCGGGTTCTACTGCAGGAAGTCATTCGTGAACCGGGAAGAGGGCCTTTCCTTCGCCGGTGTTGCTGGCCTGGGCCTTGCTGCCGGGGGGTTCTACGCGTACACAGGCCCCGTGGTCAGCATCAAGACCGGCGCTTTTGAACCCTACTTCGGGCCCCGGCTGAACCTGGTGATATACGGCGACAACGACTCCTCATCCTCAATCATCAACTGGAAAGAGGGAAGTTTCGTCTATCCCCAGGCCACCCTGGGCTTCTGCCTCTGGGCATCGGGCAGAGTGGGCTTTAACGGCGAAGTCACATATCTCATTGGCGAAACGGGCCTCGACGATGCGGTTCTGACCGGCATGGCGGGGCTGATGCTTCGGCTCTGAAGGGAGCACCGGGTGAAAATCGGAGTATTCGTCCATTCCCGAACCGGGAATACGCTTCAGGTTGCGGAAAGGCTGATCAAACAGCTCGAGGCGGATGGTCACACCGCCGAGCTGCATGATGTGAAGGCATCGGAAGGCGCTGAAGACAAGCCCGATACACTTGAGTTTGAAAGCATTCCGACCATGACGGAGTACGACGGCCTGGTGTTCGGCGCGCCGGTGCACGCCTTTTCCCCGGCTCCGGTGATGAGCGCGTTTCTGAAGAAGTCGCCATCACTTGGGGGAAAAACCCTGGGTTGCTTCGTAACCCAGGCTTTCCCCTTTCCCTGGATGGGGGGCAACCGGGCCCTGGGCCTGATGAAGAGTCTTTGCCACCAAAAGGGCGGAAAGGTCTCCGGGGCAGGGGTGGTCAACTGGGGAAGATCATGCAGGGAAAGGCTCATCGGAGAAGTGGTCCGAAAACTTTCGGGGATTTTCAGGGGTTAGGATTTCACCGTTCTGAAGAACAGAACCACGCCCAGCACCACGAAGATGGCATTGGATATCCCGGCGCTGATCACCGGGGCCAGGGCGCCCTTGTTTCCCAGGGTCTGCCCGAAACGGGTAAGTGAAAAGAAGATGAACGCAAGCAGAATCGCGGCGGCCACGCTGGTAGACCTGCCGCTTCGGGGGTTTCGCGTAGCCATGGGAGCCCCGACGAGAACCATGATCAGGCTGGAGAACGGGAAGAAGAGAGTCATGTAGAACTCCACCAGGCTTTCCCTGGGATTGCCTCCGGCGCTCCGGATTCTCTCGATGTGGCGGCTCAGTTCAAAGAGGTTCATCTCCTGGGGTGATTTCGTCCTGCTTCCAA
>Ga0334892_1002754_pt1 | contig 12169 bp, 8 predicted proteins | sample GraSluR3_MG_4_FD_207213 | JGI IMG/M metagenome (GOLD analysis project Ga0334892, IMG submission 207213) | Sludge microbial communities from methane-producing bioreactor in Wageningen University, Netherlands - Granular Sludge_15_04-R3 | ecosystem: Engineered > Bioreactor > Anaerobic > Unclassified... | reverse complement strand
TCGTCGCTGTGGTCTGCGGAGACGCGCTGGCGGACCCTGCACCTGTGGCTGGGTCGCGGCGTCTCCCGAACCCAGATGCTTGTGGCCAAAGCCGTGATCCTGGTGCTGCCGCTGTTGCTCGTGAGCGTGGCGGGGACCGTGGCTGCAGGGGGAACCAGTGCAGCGCTGACCCTCCTAGCCGAGGGCGGGATCAGCCTGCAGCAGGTGGACGGCGTCCAGATCGGCCTCGGCATACTGCGCGCGACGCTCGCGCTGATGCCTGTCGGCGCTCTTACGCTGCTGGTTGGTGTGGTTGTGCGCTCGGGGGCAGGGAGTCTCGGTGCGGCGCTGGGCTACCTACTGCTTGGGGAGCAGCTGATCGGTGGGGTGTTAGGCTTGGTCGGTATCGGCGCGGCGTCGCGCTATCTTCCTGTTGCCACGGCGAATGGCTTGGCTGCCTACGGGCGGCTGATGGTACGCGATGCAGCTGTAACGCCCCCGATGATGGATGCTGCGACGGCGCTGGTGGGCTGTGTGGCCTGGACGGCGATTCTGTTGGGCGTCGCCCTCTGGAGCCTGCACCGCCAGGATCTCACGGACTAGGGTGAACCTTGCCCGACCGTGTGGACCTTCCGCGCTCGCCGCTCGTCCGGTGGCTGAACGAGATGGTGCTGCGCAGCCGGGTGGTGCTGATGCGAGCGCCCGGAGGCTACGGCAAGTCGAGGCTCGTGGAGACGTGGGCACGTCAGTGGGATCGCTTCCCACTGGCGTGTCTGGCGTTGACGGACGGCGATGACGTGGGTGGCGGCATCTACGAACTGCTCTCGCAGGCGCTGCGTCGCTCGGACGCCCCCGTGCTCCGCAAGGTCGGCGCCGATCTGGTAGAGACGCCGACGACCCTGGTCAACAGCCTGGCCGGTATCGAGGCCGTGCTGATCGTGGACGGTTACCACCATCTCCGGCAGGCGGCCTCCCGTGCTGTGCTCTCGGCGCTGTTGATGCACGGGCCGCCGCGACTGCACCTCGTCCTGGCCGGGCGCGGTGATCCCGGCGTAGCGGTGGGCCGCCTGCGGGTGCGGGCCGAGCTGGCGGAGGTCGGTATCGACCATCTAGCTTTCACGGACGAGGAGGTGGCGGACTACGCGTCAGGTGTGAGTTGCGCCTCCGATCCGGCCGTCCTGAGAGCCCTCCGGCTCACATTGGGGTGGCCTCAGGGTGTGCGGATGCTGCTGGGCCGACCCGACCCGGTAAGTGCGATCCGCAGCTACTTCGACCGTGAGATGGTGCCGTGGTCACTGCATCGGGAGAGACTTGAGAAGGTCGCGCACCTCGAGACGCTGACGGCTCGTTCGGTGGACGCACTGACGGGTGGGGACGATGGTCAGATGTGGCTGGAGTTGCTGAGCGATGCCGGCTTCCTGCTGTTACCTCTGGATGACGAACGTGAGGCCTGGCGCCTCCCCCCGCTGCTCGCGGCCTATCTGCAGGGTCGCCTGGACGATCTGCTCTGCCGATGAGCGTTGACGGCCCGCGCCGTCAGGTTGTCGAATGTCGGATTGTGCCTACAATCGTGGCGACCTAACGGTGCCGCGACTCGGGCGCCGATGATCCGGAGGCATGAGGACACGCTATGAGACTGCACTTCACCGGCGCGCTGACGGCGCGCGACTGCAAGCAACACACGATCCACAGCTTCAATCTGACCGAGGGCCGTAGGCTGGAGATTGACTTCGCCTATGCACCCGATGGGGCGCATGGGATCGCGAATCACCTCACCCTCACACTCTTTGACCCGCAGGGCTTCCGCGGGGCAGGGCACCGTGGAGGCGCTCGACACCACGTGCGGCTCGCACCGTCTGTGGCGACGCCCGGGTATATCGCCGGACCGTTACCTCCGGGGAGGTGGACGGTCTCCATCGACGCGCACATGATTATGCCGGGTGAGCCGGTGCGCTATACGCTCGATATTACGGTGGGGGATGGCGTGGTCTCCGAGGTGGGTGACGGCGAGGATGATCGCTCTGTCGTCGGATCGGACGCGGCGTCCCATCGCATCGGCGCATCTGTGCCCGGCGATGGGATGACACGTCCTCGCGGCGCCGGTTGGTATCGCGGCGACCTCCACACGCACACCGAGCACTCGGATGCCAGGATGTTCAGCGTCACGGACCTGCTTCGGACCGCTCAGAAGCTGGGGCTCGACTTCGTGTTTCTCACCGACCACAATACGACGTCGGGGTTGGTGGAGATGGATGCGCAGTCGTCGCCTGCGTTGTTGGCGGCCGGCGGTATGGAGTTGACGACCTTCTGGGGGCATGCCCTCTGTCTGGGCACGCGGGACTGGGTTGACTGGCGTGTGGCTCCGGGCAGCGGCGGCATGGCGCGCCTGGTGGCCGGCGCAGCGGCCCGCGATCACCTCTTCGTCATCGCGCATCCCGAGGCGGATGGCGATCCGGGGTGTACCGGCTGTCGCTGGCGCTTTCGCGAGATGATGCCGGGCAATGCCGGGCTGGTCGAGGTATGGAATGGGCCCTGGGGCTGCGACTCCAACAACGAGGCTGCGCTCTCGCTCTGGTACGATTGGCTCAATCAGGGGTTGCGCCTGGTGGCGACGGCGGGCTCCGACTACCATGGCCCGGCGGATGCAGCAGCGTCGGAGATCGTGGCCGACGGGGCGGTGGATCCCGGTGCCGCGGCTGACGCCGGCGTCGGCTTCAGCGTGATCTACGCGGCCTCCCTGGGCGAGCGGGAGCTGCTCGATGGCCTGAGAGCGGGGCATCTCTACCTGAGCTCGGGGCCCGAGGTGGGATTCGAAGCCACGGATGGCAAGGGCGGTCGCTGGATGATGGGCGACGCGATCCCGCCGGAGACGGTCGATGGCCCACTGACGATGCGCGTCACGTGGAGCGGTTGCCCGCCGGACGCCCAGATCCGATGCGTCGTCAACGCCAGGCTTTTGCGCGAGTGGCCTGCTGACGGGGAGGGGGCCACCACGTGGCACACGTCGGGTTGTGACGCCGACTGGATGGTGGTGGAGGTGCGCGATGGTCAAGGCGCGATGTTGGCGTTGACCAACCCGATCTACTTCGGTAGGAGCTGCGATGAGGAACTCGAGCTTGAGGCTGATGTCGACGTTCAGACTACCCTATGAGACCGTTTGACACGTTGTCACCGCGGGGCAGGCTGCGCCGGCTGCGGCGGCTTGCCGATGCGGCGCTGGCTGCCTTTGAGGTGCAGGTCGAGCGAATGGCGCTGCTGGGGGCCTTCACCAACACGCTCTATCGCGTGCGCACGGCGGCGGGGCGCACCTATGTCCTGCGGATCTGTGCCCCCGGGTGGCGGACCGAGACCGACCTGCGCTCCGAGGCGCTCTGGCTCGAGGCGCTGGCGCGCGATACGCAGATCGGGGCCCCGGTTCCCCATCGGACGCCCGCTGGTGAGGCCGTGATCAGTGTCCGCGTAGACGGGGTACCCGCGATGTGCCATTGCACGCTGCTGAGCTGGATCCCGGGTATTAACCTGGGTGAGCGGCTATCGGTGGAGACGTTGACCCGGATGGGGGCGCTCTTCGCTGCCCTGCACGCTCACGGCGCGGCTTTTGCGCCGCCGCCGGGCTTCACCACGCGCAGGATGAGTCACTATCTAGCACGAGGGGAGCGCGATGCCCTCTTCGAGCCGGCGTGCATTGAGGCACAGCAGGTCCGTGATCGAGAAGCGCTGGAGGCGACGCGAGACAGGGTGGAGGCGGCTTTTACCGCGCGCTATGCCGATCCGGACGGCCTGCGCGTGATCCACAACGATCTGTGGCATGATAATATCAAGGTGAACCGGGGGCGGTTGAGGCCGCTCGATTTTGAGGACACCCTCTGGGGTTACCCCGTGCAGGACATCGCGATGGCCTTCGAGGATCTGCTGACGGAGGGGCCCACCGGCTGCTATGCGGCCTTCGTGGAGGCCTTCAGAACCGGGTATGAGCGGTCGGCGCCCTGGCCCGAGCGGTACGCAGGTGAGATCGATGCCTTTCAGGCAGGGCGGATGCTGTGGGTCGCCAACTACGTGGCCGCGCACGAAACCCCCCATCTGCAGGGCTTTCTGAGCAGGTTGACGCCGCGGCTGGAGGCTTACCTGGAGACCGGGAGGGTGACGTCGCGCGGCGTGGCATAGAGTGGGTTGCACGCTCCGGATAACCCCATATACTGAGATAGAAGGTTGATCCACATCGCGGACCGCGTCGGCTCTGGCTCGTTCTCGACTACCTGAGGAGGTGCGTCGTATGGGTAAGAAGAAGGACACGGCGATCGCGGAATCCAACTCCCGCCCCTTGCCCGTGATCATGGCCAAATCGGGCAAGATCCTCGACTGCAACGGTGAACCGGTGGTCTCCGATGTCACGTCGGAGGCGATCCGTGAGAAGCGCCCCCGGATCAAAGGACGTATCTATGAAAGCGAGCTTCGCAAGCTCTATATTGAGCTGGTGAAGATGCAGGAGTGGATTCGTCACACGGGTATGAAGGTCGTGGTTATCTTCGAGGGACGCGATGCCGCCGGCAAGGGTGGGGCGATCAAGCGGATCACCGAACCGATGAACCCCCGGTTTGCGCGCGTCGTGGCTCTGGGCGTGCCGACCGAGCGTGAGAAGACGCAGTGGTATTTCCAGCGATATGTGGCCCATCTCCCGGCGGCAGGTGAGATCGTGCTCTTCGATCGGAGTTGGTACAACCGTGCGGGGGTGGAGCGCGTGATGGGCTTCTGCACAGATGAGGAGTACCGTGAGTTCCTGCGCACCTGCCCGGAGTTTGAACGTATGTTGGTGCGGTCGGGGATCACGCTGATTAAGTATTGGTTCTCGGTCAGTGATGAGGAGCAGGAGCGCCGCTTCCAGGACCGGCTGAACGACCCGACCAAGCGCTGGAAGCTCAGTCCTATGGATATGGAGGCACGCCGGCGCTGGGTTGAGTACTCGCGGGCGAAGGACGAGATGTTCAAGACCACGGACATCAAGCAGGCGCCCTGGTACGTCGTCAACGCCGATATCAAGCGGCACGCGCGGCTCAACTGCATGGCGCATCTGCTGTCGATGATCCCCTACGAGGATCTGACTCCGGAGTCCCTGGAGCTGCCGCCACGTCAGGAGGACATCGGGTATGTTCGCCCTCCGATCACCGATCAGACGTTCGTGCCCGAGGTCTACCACGGCGGATGCGAGTGAGCCGCTAGGTATCACGTTAGGGCTACTGTCGCGGCTGACTCGTCGAGCAGCCTGTCCGATCTCGTGACATTCATCATCCTCTGTCGCGGGTGATTTCCTCTGTTGCTGTGTCGATTTCTGCGCTATAATGTGGTAGAAATGTCGAAAATATCGACAACCGGGGAGGGGATGGATGACTGTACGGCGATGGAGCCACGCGCGTGTGGCCGATGTCGTGGTGACGGTCGGTATGACCTATGACCGCACCACCCAGGGTGAGGTGGTCGTGACGACCCTCTACCACTATCCTGACGGCGGGACGCGGGAAGGCGATCGCCATCGCACGGCTGTGGCATCCGGGGCGCAACGCGTCGTGCCGCAGATCTGGGACATGCTGTTCGATGAGGTGGTGCGGGTTCAACAGGAGCTGCCCGCCTCCGTGACGCTGAAGCTGGATCCTGTGGAGATGGATGGATGGCGGGCACCCGTGGCGACCCTTCTGCGGATTGTGGGCTACGAACTGCAGGTGCCGGTGGAGGTGTAGAACCCCTCTCGCAGGACGGCGTGGGTGCGTCCGGTAGGACCCTGTCGTTCTCCGTCCTTCATGCTATACTCGCCTCTATGGCGATGCATGCCCTTGGAGGAGCCCTGGACAACATACGGAGCCCAGCACCCGGCGATTCAGAAGCTGTCATCATCATCACGGCAGACAAGCGCTTGGCGGCTGAGCTGTCGGCAGCGCTCGCTACCGAGGGAACCATAGCTCTCCGCATGGTCGAACCGGTGAGAGAGGTTGATGACGTGTTCGACTACCGTCCTGCGGTGGTCCTGGTCGATCTCACGGTTGTCGACCCGAAGGTGCTCGCCGCGCTGCACGAATCTGCACCGACGGTGGAGCTGATCGCACTCGGTGCGTGCGAGATGTGTGAGTTGACCTTTTCTCCTTATGCTTGGCTGCCCCACGATGTCCCCGTGGCGATGCTGGCTGTGATGCTGCGCTCGGCACTCGCTCACCATCGACTTTGCTGTACCTGTGCGGATCTCGAGGTCCAGCTGGCGCGTCGGACCGAGGAGTCCCATCGTCTGCGTGCCTTCAATGAGGAGGTGATCCAGAGTATGGGCGAAGGGTTGGCCATCGAGGATGCCGAGGATCACCTGACCTTCATCAACCCTGCCGGCGCGCGGATGCTCGGCTATGAGGTCGAGGAGTTGATCGGCTGCCACCTATCAGCGGTGGTCCCCCCAGATCAGCGGGTCATCGTGCAGGCGGCGAAGGCGCGGCGCATGCAGCGGCAGCAGGACCGCTATCCGGTCTTTCTGCAGCGCAAGGACGGGTCACGGCTGCCGGTCCAGATCGCGGCGGCGCCACGCTTGACCGATGAGGGCACCTTCCGTGGCACGATCTCGGTTTTCAGCGATCTGACGCGTCAGGCTCAGAGTGAGCAGGCCCTCATGCATCGTTTGGAGATGGAACACCTCGTCGCGGAGCTGTCGACGAAGCTCCTCAACACGGCGGGGGGTGAGTCGCTCGACGATGCGCTCCGCAAGGTGGTCAGCGCCATCGGCGACTTCACCGCCGTCGACGTCTGCCAAATCGGCCTGTTCAGGCGTCGAGGTGCGCAACCCGAGGCTCTCTATCGCTGGTTCTCCGATGCGGCCAGAGCGTGTGGCCTGCACACCTACTCGCTCATAGCAGGCGAGTTTGCCCTGTGGGCGGAGCAGCTGCGTGCGGGTGAGGTGGTGCGGTACTCGACGTTGTCGGAGCTTCCCCCGACCTTGTCAGATGCGCGGCAGATGCTTGAGGAGCTGGGCGTGTGCTCGCTGCTTGCGGTCCCTCTCACGCGGGAGGATGAGCGCTGGGGGGCGCTGTGTGTGGCTATGACGACGGAGACGCGTCATTGGCCGGAGGCCGATGTAGGGCTGATGGTGATGGTCGGCGAGATTCTTAGCAGCGCGCTCGCACGCCAGGCTGCGGCGGAGCGCATCCGACGTCAGGCCGCGCGACTGGCCTTCGTCAACGAGCTTGGGCGAAGCTTGGCCACGACGCTCGATGTGCGCGAGATCTGCCGAGTTGCTCATCTGCACCTGTCGCGGGTGCTCGCGTGTCCCAGCATGATCATCACGGCCTATGATGCTCCAAGTGAACAGTTCGCCCTTCTCTATGCGATCGCCAATGGCGATCCGGTGGATGTCGGTGATCTTCCATCCGTGTCTCTCGACCGCGACCATGGCCAGCACAGTCGTGCGGTCCTCGACCGTGAACCCGTGATCATCGAGGACCTGCAGACCCGGGAACGTGTCTTGCGTACCTTCGTTGCCGCGACGATGCGCGATGCATCTCCGCCACGCGCCGTGCTCACCGTGCCGATGATTGTCGAGCACGAGGTCATCGGCACGGTCCAGGTGCAGGATGACCAGGTCGGTACCTACTCTGAAGAGGATGGCCAATTGCTGGTCTCCGTCGCTAACCAGATCGGTTTGGCTATCCAGAACGCGCGTCTGCTCGAGCGGGCTCGCGAGGAGACGCGACGCCTCGATGAGGTCATGCGCAGCGTGCCTGAGGGGGTGGTGCTGGTGGATCCGGATGGGCGTGTGCTGTTAGCGAATCCGCCGGGTCTCGCCGCGATAGGGGCATTGGCGGGTGTTGGTCTCGGTGAGCGGCTGACCGAGCTCGGTGGACGACCATGGCGTTCGTGGCTGACCTCACCTCGTGCCGGATTGTGGCACGAGATTGCTACGCAAGATGCTGTGTCGCGGATCTACGAGTTGATCGCGCGTCCGGTCACCCGGGGTGCTGAGACCATGGCCTGGGTGATGGTCCTGCGTGATGTCACCGATGCGCGTACGATTGAAGCCCATGCCCAACAACAGGCGCGGCTGGCCGCTGTCGGGCAGCTTGCTGCAGGCATCGCTCATGACTTCAACAACATCATGGCGGTCATCGTGCTCTATGCTCAGATGACACAGGCCGACGAACAGGTCCCGAAGCGGTTGCGCGAGCGAATGGGGACCGTGGTCGAGCAGGCGCGCCATGCCAGCCACCTCATCGATCAGTTGCTGGATTTCAGCCGCAGTTCACGGCTCGAGCCGCAGGCACTTGATCTGGCGGCCTTCGTCAAAGAGCAGATCAAGATGCTGCGCCGGATTCTGCCCGAGCACATCCGTCTCGACCTGAACGTCGGCAGCGACAATTTGGTCGTGAACGTCGACGCGACCCGTGTTCAGCAAGTCGTGCTCAATCTCGCAGTCAATGCGCGGGATGCCATGCCGGAAGGGGGGACGTTGACGCTGGCCCTGGATCGACTCATCCTGCGGCCCGGGGAGGCGCCTCCGCTTCCGATGTTGGGTGCCGGTGCGTGGGTGCGGCTCATCGTGGCGGATACCGGGGTGGGGATCTCGCCGGAGGGGCTCGAGAGGGTCTTCGATCCCTTCTTCACGACGAAGGGCCCCGGCGAGGGCACCGGACTGGGGCTGGCGCAGGTCCACGGCATTGTGAAGCAGCACGGCGGTGAGATCGGGGTGACCAGCGTTGTTGGACAGGGCACAACCTTCACGATTTGCCTGCCGGCTCAGGCAGTCGCGCTGCAACCGGAGACCGTCCTCTCGAATGAGGAGGCGCTGCCCTTCGGGTTGGGACAGACGATTCTTGTGGTGGAGGACAATCCGGCGACGCGTGCTTCATTGGTCGAGTCGTTGAGGTCGTTGCACTACCGGGTGCTGGAGGCCGGTGATGGGGTGGACGCCCTCGCTCTCTTGGATGCGAGGACCGAAGGTGTCGACCTGATCCTGAGCGATCTCATCATGCCCGAGATGGGAGGTAAGGCCCTGGCTGCTGCTCTTCGCGACCGTGGCAACACGGTGCCGCTGCTACTCCTGAGCGGGCATAGTCTTGGGCAGGACATGCGCGGCCTGGAGGAGCTGGGGGCGACGGCTTGGGCTCAGAAGCCGGTTGATTTGGGAACGTTGGCCGCACTCGTGGCTGGTATCCTGGGTGGGTAACCGCAACGGCGAGTTGTGAAGGAGGTGGCTTGTGGCGGAACAACCGTTCGCAAAGCCGAAACACAAGGCGTGGAAGAAGCAGGTTCGACAACCCCTGCCGAAGTGGCATCGACACCAGGGCAGTTCGAATGACTGTGGCCCTTATTCGGCGATGTTTGTGGCTAACAGCCTCCGTGATGCCGCGGTTGTGGATGGAGACCTGCTTGCGCGCAAGATGGAGGGACCGCGCGCTGTTCGAGGGGGGTGGATCCCGTCGCGGATCAAGGGCTGGGCGACGTTTCCGTGGGGCGTGGCACGTGCTCTGAAGCAGGAGGGCTTCGCGGCGCGTTGGCGTGTCCTGGCCCGGCGTCAAGCGCTGCTCGATAATCTCGATCGGGGGCGACCGACGATCGTCATCGTCGGTGAACCGCTGCGCTTCAAAGCCGGAAGGTACGCCGGGTGGTCGCACTACAAGGTCCTCTATGCGTGGGATCCGGACGAAGGCTTTGCCTTCGTTGACCCTGCTGCGCCTGAGGGCGTGATGTACACGTATCAGGCGGAGGTAGATTTCCTGCGACAGTGGACCGCGGTCGGACGGCAGATGATCGAGGTATTGGCGGAAAGACCGTGAGTTGAGGGAAAGGGGACAATCGATGGATATCAACATCATGATGGAGGGACAGGCGGGGGTCTACTGGTCCGAATGGACGCGGATGGCACGGACGGTGGAGGAGGCGGGCTTCGCCGGGCTCTACCGGTCGGATCACCTGCCGCAGGGAGCTCCGCCCGAACAGGCTGCGCTCGAGCTGTGGGTCTCCCTCACATGGTTGGCCTCTCACACCCAACGCATCACCTTTGGTTCGTTGGTCAGCCCGTCGGCCTTTCGGCCACCCGTGATCACGGCGTGGATGGCGTCGCAGGTGGATGACCTGTCGGGTGGGCGGCTGCGATTGGGTCTCGGGGCCGGCTGGAACGAGGCCGAGCATCGTGCCTTCGGTTTCCCGCTGCTCAAGACGGGGCCGCGGTTCGCACGCTTTCAGGAGTACGTGGAGGTCGTCACACGGCTGATGCGGTCGGAGACCCCGGTCACCTTTGAGGGTGAGTACTATGAGCTTCACGACGCAATGCTTGCGCCCCGTCCTCGGCGGGAGGGTGGGCCTCCGATCACCATCGGGGGTAATGGGCGACGGCGCACGCTCCCGTTGGTGGCCAAGTACGCGGACGAATGGAACTGCGTCTGGCGAACGCCGGCGCAGTGGCAGAGGCTGAGTGCGCACCTGGATGGGCTCTTGGAGGCGGAGGGCCGCCGACCCGAGGCCGTTCGCCGCACCTTGATGACGGGCATCTTCTTCGGTCGCGACGAGGCGGAGCTGCGTGAGGCGTTGGCTGAGCGTGGCGAGTCGGCGGAGCAGTTGCGGGCCGCCGGTGCTATCGTCGGCACAGCCGGTGCGGTGCGGGAGCAGCTGGATGAACTGGCTAAGTTGGGTATAGACGGCGTGATGCTGCAGTGGCTTGACCTATCAGCTTGGGATCGTCTGGAAGCTCTGGCCGAGGCCGTGCTGTAGCCGCTGTTGGTCCCCAATGGTGGGTGACGTAAGCGATCTGTCGCCAGGGGTACATCGGACGGCGGATGGTTGAGCCGGTGGGATGGACCCATGGATCTAGTTGGGTAGGCTTGGGGGTGGGTGGACGTGCCGACATCTTGCGACGATAGCGTGTCAACGGAATACCGCCAGGCGACGAGCGCGCTGAAAGCATCGGAGCGCCGCTATCGGGCGCTCTTCGAGGGGGTCTCGGAGATCGTCTACGGTCTGGCATCCGACGGCACCTTCAACTTGCTCAACCCTTTCTTTGAACGGGTCACGGGCTGGTCGGTCGGTGAGTGGGTGGGCCGGCCATTCGCCGACCTGGTCCATCCCGACGACCGTGATGCGGCATTTGAGTCATGGGCGCATCTGACGCGGGGGGAGACGATCGAATACCCTGAGCTGCGACTGCTCACCAAGACGGGCGCCCCCCTTGTTGTGGAGATCACCGCCGCGACACGGATCGATGAGGCCGGAACGACCAGCATCATCGGCTTCGCTCACGACGTTACCGAGCGCAAGGCTGCTCAGACGGCCCTGGAGGATGAGCGGCGGCTGCTACGCATGGTCCTCAACAATCTGCCCGATGCCGTCTATCTCAAGGACCTGGAGACACGCAAGCTGTTAGCAAACCGGGCGGACCTGGACAATATCGGCGTTGCCGATGAGGCCGAGGTGCTGGGCAAGACCGATCTTGAGGTGTTTCCGGAGGACGTAGCCGCGCGCTTCTATGCACATGATCGTGCCGTGCTGGATCGTGGTGAACCGCTGTTCGGCGTTGAGGATTGTATCGTTGGGCATGATGGCCAAGAGCGCTGGATCGTGACCTCCAAGCTGCCTGTGCGAGATGCGTCCGGAAACGTGATTGGCCTGCTCGGTATCGGCCACGACATCACCCAACGCAAGCAGCACGAGGAGCAGCTGCGGCAACGGCTAGCCGAGCTCGAGATGCTGCATCGCCTGAGCCGACAGCTGTTCGCTGCCGGTCTGGACCCCGATGGGACCTACATCGCCGTGCACCACGCCGTAGCGGCGGTCATGCCGTGCGACGCTTTCGTGATCACCCTAGCCGATGATGCAGAGGAGGGCCATCACGGTGTGTATCTTGTTGATCGCGATGGACGGTGGCCTGCCAAGCGTTTCCCGCGAGGAGTCGGGCTGAGCGGTTATGTCATCGCCTGCGGCGAGACGGTCCTGATCGATGATCTGGATGCCAACCACGACCACGCGTTCAGCACGAGCTACTTCGGCAGAGAGGTAGCCGTGCGCTCCATCCTAGCTGTGCCGTTTCGCAGGGATGATCGCGTCGTCGGGATGATCTCCGCGCAGAGCTACGAACCTGCTGCCTATACCAGCCATCACCGGTTGCTTATGGAGACCCTGGCGGTCCAGTTCTCAGCAGCGATTCAGAATGCACATCTCTATCAGCAGCTACAGG
>Ga0334892_1002749_pt1 | contig 12195 bp, 7 predicted proteins | sample GraSluR3_MG_4_FD_207213 | JGI IMG/M metagenome (GOLD analysis project Ga0334892, IMG submission 207213) | Sludge microbial communities from methane-producing bioreactor in Wageningen University, Netherlands - Granular Sludge_15_04-R3 | ecosystem: Engineered > Bioreactor > Anaerobic > Unclassified... | reverse complement strand
TCTTGCCGGTACCGGCCCTCCTCTGGCTCCTGTAAAAGCTCAGGGATGTCCTTTTTATATACATCTGGTTTGTAAGGAAGACCACAATGTCTTCCTGCTTTATCATATCCTGTATATCCGGGTCATCAGACACCATCATTATTTCCGTCCTGCGCATATCCCCGTATTTTGACTTGAGTTCGCTGAATTCATCCTTTATTATATTATCCACCAGCGCCTTGCTCTGGAGGATGTCCTGAAGCCTCTTTATCTCTAAAAGCAAATCTTCAAGTTCCTTGATAATCTTTTCCATTTCCAGGCCGGTAAGCCTCTGGAGTTTCAGGTCAAGTATTGCCCTGGCCTGCGCCTGTGTCAGCTCAAAGGTTGCAATGAGATTCTCCTCGGCGTCTTTAACGGTCTGGGAGGACTTTATTATTCTTATAACCTCGTCTATATTGGATATGGCAATTTTCAGGCCCTCCAGTATATGGGCCCTCTGCAGGGCCTTCTCAAGGTCAAACTTGGTCCTGCGGATGATAATGTTCCTGCGGTGGGCCAGGAAATGGCCCAGGGCCTGTTTAAGGGTCAGTAGCCTCGGCGACATGTCAACAAGGGCGAGGAAATTAGCGCCGACAGTCACTTCAAGCTGGGTATATTTGAAGAGCTGGTTCATAATTACGCTGATATTTTCATTCCTTTTCATGTCGAGGACAACGCGTATGCCGTCCCGGTCGGATTCATCACGGAGGTCGCTTATGCCGTTTATCTTCTTCTGGTTTATCAGGTGGGCAATGCTCTCTATTAGCCTTGATTTATTAACCATGTAAGGTATTTCGGTTATTATTATCTTCTCTCTGCCGGATTTATCGGTTTCGGTAATCAGACGGCCCCTCAGCCTTATCTTGCCCCTGCCGGTCTCATAGAATTCCTTTATCGGGTCTATTCCGTTTATTATCCCGCCTGTGGGGAAATCGGGGCCCTTGATATACTGCATGAGGTCCTGGGTTGAGCAGTCGGGATTATCCATAAAAAAGAGAAGGCCGTCAATTATCTCGCTTAAATTATGCGGAGGGATTTCTGTTGCCATGCCTACAGCTATTCCGCTGGAGCCGTTAACCAGGATATTGGGAACTACTGAGGGCAGTATGGTGGGTTCTTTCTCCGTGCCGTCATAGTTGGGGACGAAGGGTACGGTGTCCTTTTTAAGGTCCCTCAGCATCTCGTCTGATACCGCCGACATCTTTGCCTCGGTATACCTCTCGGCAGCAGGGGGATCTCCGTCAATAGAGCCGAAATTTCCCTGCCCTATGACCAGGGGGTATCGGAGAGAAAAGGGCTGGGCCATTCTTGCAATGGCCTGGTATACGGCCGCTGTCCCATGGGGATGGTATTTTCCGGTTACTTCTCCGGTTATCTTTGCGGATTTCCTGAAACCGGCATTATGATGAAGGGACAGGTCGTTCATTGCAACAAGTATCCTGCGGTGAACAGGCTTGAGGCCGTCCCTGATGTCGGGAATGGCCCTTGAAACGATAACGCTCATGGAGTAATCAAGGAAACTCGATTTGAACTCATCCTCCAGGTTTACTCTCTTATACAATTCATCCAATATTTGCTGTTCTGACATCAGTATTGTTAAAACCTCCTGATTTGCTGGTGGCGAGGGCCTTAAATATCCAGGTTCCTGACCTCTCTTGCATATTTCTTTATGAAATTCCTCCTGGGTTCCACCTCGGAACCCATAAGAGTCTCTATGATATCATTGGCCTCTATCATGTCCTGGATATCAAGCTTTATAAGGTTCCTTGTGCCTTTTTCCATGGTAGTGGTTGCCAGCTGGTCCGGGTTCATCTCGCCGAGGCCTTTGTATCTCTGGAGCTTTACCTTGCTCTTTACATATCCTTCCAGGCTGGACAGTATATCCCTGAAATTAATGATATTGCTTATTTTATCGCCGTTTTCAAACTCAATGGTAATATCTTTCAAATCCCTTATATACTTATTGAAAATCTTCTTCAGCTCCTTTATGTCGGGGTGGGAAAGCAGATCATGGCTCACGGTGAAGGAAGATCTTTTCCCCATGACAGTAATCTCAAAAACTATGAAATTGCAGTTATGCTCCTCATCATAGGAAATTGATGCGCTGATGCTGTCTGTGGCGGGATTGCCCTCTCTGAAACGGGCTGTGACATACTCAATGAACTGATTTATGCTGTCCATATTTGAAAGGGCATTAAGGTCAAAATCATCATGAAAGATAATATAGCGCAGTACAGGTCTTAAGGCTTCAGAGCGGATTATCCGGTCAAATATCATGTAGAACTTGTGAAGCACCCTTAAAAAATCCCTGAGCTTATTTCCGGAGAAGTCATGGTCTTTTGTAATAATTCTGGCTTTTTTGGAGCTGAGCTCAAAGATATACTCATTATATTCCCTCTCATCCTTCAGGTACCTGGTTTCCTTTGCAAACTCAGCCTTATAAAGGGGAGGCTGGGCAATATACATATAGCCCTTTTCAAAAAGGGGCAGCATATGGCGGTAGAGGAAGGTAAGAAGGAGGGTTCTTATGTGGGCCCCGTCAAAATCAGCATCGGTCATGAGTATGATCTTGTGGTACCTGAGCTTGTCAATATTGAAGTTCTGTGGGCCTATGCCCGTTCCCAGGGCCTTTATAAGGGTCTGGATCTCCTGGTTTTTGAGCATTTTGTCCAGGGTTGCCTTTTCCACATTAATTACCTTGCCCCGGAGGGGGAGTATAGCCTGGAACTTGCGGTTCCTGCCCTGTTTGGCGCTTCCGCCGGCAGAATCGCCCTCAACAATGAAAAGCTCGGCCCTGGACGGATCCCTTTCCTGGCAGTCGGAAAGTTTGCCGGGAAGTCCCGCACCCTCCAGGACTGTTTTTCTTCTGGTAAGGTCCCTGGCGGCCTTTGCTGCTATTCTTGCTCTTGCAGCGGTTACGGCCTTCTCCATGATGGCTTTGGAAACCGAGGGGTTTTCTTCAAGGATTGAGGTAAACCAGTTATAGACCACCGACTCAACTATACCTGCTACTTCGCTGTTCCCAAGCTTCATCTTGGTCTGGCCCTCGAACTGGGGATTGGGGAGCTTGATGCTTATGATAACGGTGGAACCCTCCCGGAGATCATCCCCGGTTACCTTTATTTTAAGAGCCTTGGTGAATTTCTCAATATACTGGTTCAATACCCTTGTTATGGCCTTCCGGAAACCCGATACATGGGTTCCGCCCTCCTTGGTATTGATATTGTTGACAAAGCTGTATATGACCTCATTATAGCCCTCATCATGCTGCATTGCTATTTCAACGCTTACATCATCTTTTTCCTCCCTGAGGAAAAGGGGAGGGTCATAAAGCTTGGTCCTTGACTTGTTTAGGTATTCAACAAAGCTGACGATACCTCCCTCATAGTAGAAATTATGATTCTTGTCCTCCCTCTCGTCAACAATCTCTATACGCAGGCCGGGGTTGAGGAAACTCAGCTCCCGGAGCCTTGTTGAGAGCACCTCGAAAGAGGGTTCGGTTGATTCAAAGACTTCGCTGTCCGGCTTGAAGGTGACGATGGTCCCGGTTTTTTTGGTTTTGCCTGTTATCTGTATGTCAGCATCGGGAACACCCCTTTTGAAGCTCTGCCTGTAAACATCCTTTCCGTTTTTTATCTCCACCTCAAGCCATTCGGAAAGGGCATTCACCACGGATACGCCCACACCGTGCAGGCCTCCTGAGACCTTGTAGGCCTTATTGTCGAACTTGCCTCCAGCATGAAGCTTGGTCAGAACCAGGGTAGCCGCGGAGATATTGGCTTCCTCGTGAATATCGGTAGGGATGCCCCTGCCGTCGTCCTCTATCCTGATGCTGTTGTCAATGAATATGGTAACCTTGATATTTTTGCACCAGCCGGCCATAGCCTCATCAATGCTGTTGTCGACGACCTCGTAGACGAGGTGGTGCAGGCCTTCGATGGAAGTAGTTCCGATGTACATGGCAGGCCTCTTGCGGACTGCATCAAGGCCCTCCAGTATTTTAATGGAATTTGCCCCGTAGTCGCTTTGAAACTCTTCTCCGCTGCACTGGGGGCATTTCCCCTCAATCTTTTCGCTGTCAATAGCATAACCGCATTTTTTGCAGATAAGCATTTAAATCACCCCTTTTATAGGATTTCCATTCTTCATAGTAATCATGTCATTATCTCCGGGACCAAGATTACTGTGTATATTAGATATAAAAACCTGGTCAAACGCCCGCAGGTACTCAAGCAGTGCATTAATGAACCTATCGCCCATCTCGCCGAACATATCGTCAATAATTAAGATGGGTGAGGCGGATTCAAGCTCCCTAATAATTTCAGACTGAACGAGCATAAGAAGCATAATAATAAGCTTCTGCTGACCACGGGAAGCATAACCCAGAACCGGTCTTCTGTCAAGATAAAATAAAAAATCAGACCTTGAAAGACCCCAGGTGGTATATCCGTATCTGCGATCAAGGCGGTTATTTTTCCTGGAAAGGGAGATAAAGTTTTCCTCATACCCGGGGGATTCTCTCAAAATAATGCCGTCAAGCGTAAGAAAAGGCTTCAGTTCTGGCACAAGCGCAGAAAAAAGTCCCTTGAACAGTTTTTCATAGGTAGTTTTGAAATCTGCCAGGTACTGCATTCTTTCCCGGGTAATATTGCCGCAGAGAGATACAAGCCTTCGGGTATACTGCTCAAGGAGCCCGGGGTCGCAGGCCATGTCTTTAAGGAGGATATTCCTGTTTTTCAGAGACCTGCAGTAATCCTTCATTAGGGCGGTATAGCCGGAAGAAACCTGGGAGATAAGCCTGTCCAGCATCCTTCTGCGCCATGCAGGTCCCCTGAGAAATTCCTCGGTCTGCCTGGAGCTTGAGGCAATGCATGGAAAGAAACGGCGGTATTCAGACATGGTATGTACTGCCTTGGCGTTTACCATTACACGCTTTACCCGGTCAAAAAAGCTCAGCACTGCATCATATCTGTTATTTCCTTTTATAACCGTTCCCTTTACAGTAAAGCCTGGTTTTTCAAACTGGAGCAGATCTTCGGTAGTGGTGTCAGCAAAGCTTTGAGCTGAAAGCAGAAAATGCACAGCCTCCAGAAAATTGGTCTTGCCCTGGGCGTTTTCACCTGTAACAAGGGTGAATGGCCTTGTAAAACCAGTACAGGCACTGGTGATATTCCTGAAATTCTGTATAGAAATATTTTCCAAAAACATGGGCAAGCAGAATAACCCGTGCTATAACGCGCTTTTCATGAGAGGGGCATGATTACGTATGTAAAGTGGGTCCTTTCCTTATCCCGTATTATCACTGAATCCCTCGGATTCTCCTGGACACAGAGCTCAAAGGTATCTTCGGAGAGGGAGTTCAGAATATCAATGAGATAGAAGGCATTGAACTCAATAAAGTATTTATCCTGAGGGTAGGTCGGCATTACACCGAGCTTTACCTCACCGGTGCCTATCTCGGAATCGGATGTTTTTACGGTAAGCTGGTTTTCTGCAAAATCAAGCTTTACACTGTTGGTAAGCTCGTTGGAAAGAGGAGCTGTAGCCTTGACTGCACTTATCATTTCCTGCCGGTTAAGCTGATATATCTTGGCAATATTGCCGGGTATCAGGGTTGCGTAGTTGGGATAGTCCAGCTCCAGGAATTTTGCTATCAGGACGGTGTCATTCTGTTCAAAGGAAATACCCCTGTCCAGAACGTGGCAGTGTATGTCCTCGTCATTGGAAAAGAGCTTCACATATTCACCAATGGTCTTTTTACTGATATGCCTGAGCTGAGAGGCATATTTGAAATCCTCGGAATACCTGGGCATGTAGAATTCGCCTACCGCAAGCCTGTGACCGTCAGTAGTGGCGCAGGCAATGCTTTTCTGCCTGAAATCCATTACCATTCCTGTAAGGCCGATATTATGTCTTATGGGGCTGATGCAGAACTGGATCTTTTTAATTATGTTGGACAAAAAGGATGCGCAGAACTCTATGGTGTCCGGAGACTTGTAATCCGGAATGGAGGGAAAGTCATCCAGCGAGGCGCAGGCAAGGGCAAACTGGTAATTGTCCATTTTGATCATGAGCCTGTTGGTCTGGGAGTCATACTTCAGAGACAGCCTGCCATCGGGAAAATCTTTTAAAAGCTCATAAAATTTCTTTGCCGGGACAACTATTTTGCCGGGATCGGCTATCTCTGCCTGGCATTTGGTTATTACCGAAATATTCAGGTCGGTTCCGAACAGCTGAACCGTATTATCCTTCGCTGTGAAAAGGCAGTGGGTCAGTATCGGGATAAGACGTTTAACGTCTATAATGCCCTCAATTCTTTCCAGTGCGTTTAAAAGCTCGTTCTTCTGTATGAACAGTTCCATATCATACCCCTCTTTTATCATTAAATTGGTATTAAGGAATATGGTAATATACTTTGGAATTTAATTCAATAAAATTATGATCTTTTGCCCTGAGATTTTACAGGCTTTTTGGCATTATAAATGGTCCTGATACTGATTTTCAGGCAAAAAGCAGAACAAAGTCCGGAAATGAAGTGTATTATTGACTTAACAGGATATCTGGTGTAATATTCAATCATTAATGAAAGCAGGTGCTTCAATGAAAAGATTATTCATGGCAGTGCTTTGCATGCCTTTAATGGGCTGGGCTGTTAATGCAACGGTGGTCAGCGAACCATCAAAAATAGATTTCGGTGATGTTTACCAGGGAAGGGAATATAAAAGGGAATTTTCTGTTATTCTGAAAGATGAACCGGAGAAAATGGCAGAGGAATTTGCTGTTAAAGAGATTGTAATAAAAAACGCCGGTTTAAAAGTCTCTGAAAGCAGGAAGGAGACTGAAACCATTCCTGGAGTGAAGCATTATTCGATTTCCTTTAAGCCTGAAAAGGCCCCCGGAACCCTTGATGAGAAGCTTGAGATTGTTTATGAGCTTGAGGGACAGGCGGGAAGTCTTATTATCCCCGTAAATGCAAGGATAAGCATTTATTCCATTATATACACCGATCCTCCGGAGATAGATTTTGGGGATATTTACCAGGGGCGCGAATATACAAGGGAATTTGCCGTTGTCCTTAAACAGGATGAAGGCATAATACCCGAAGCATTCAGGATAAAGGAGATAAATTCCAGGAACCGCGATATAAAAGTCCTGCCACTGAACAGGAAGACAGCCCAGGAAACGGGGGGCAGTTCCTATGCCCTGACGCTGATACCGGGAGGTATTCTTGGCAAACTTGCGGATAAGCTGGAAGTGGTGTATGAATATGATGGTGCTGAACTGAACCTGGCCATACCCGTGAAGGCCCAAGTAACCAGCTTTTATATCCTGTCCCCTCCAAGCATAGTAATAAGGGACATCACAAGAAATACGCAGAAGGAATATACAATCTACATAGAAACCGATGATAAATCGGAATTCAGGATAACAGACTCTTCTTTTTCCGGCGATGGCCTGCTCGGTATAAGTATAAGCGACATAAACAGCTTCAGGAAAAAGGTAAGCCTGGTTTTATTGTATAAAGAGGAAGGAAGGTATTTTGACACCCTGAGCCTGAAGACCGATAATCCTGATTTTCCTGATATCATGGTGGAATGCCTGGCTAATGCGGCAGGCTACATAATATCGGACAAAAGGGATATACCCTTTGGCTCCCTTGGTTCTGATGACGGGATGCAGACCCGGAATCTGATCTTAAAAAGCTCTCTGGGAGCACTGGAGGTCGAGGAAATAACCCATACCGGCAATGGCCTGCTTGAATTTGAAACCCGGAGGCTGGGCGATGATTCTGTCAGCATTGGCATCACCCTTGACCCGAAAAGGCTGGAGAGGGACTTTTTCGGTGAGATATCTGTCAGGGCCCGGGCCGGGGATATTGTTGAAAACCTTAATATAACCTATCATGGAAGATACAGGAAAAAGAAATAAATACCTAAAGGCAATATTCCTGGTACTGGTCTGCCTTTTGGCAGGCAGTGCCCTTATGCCCTCCGATTACTTCCTGTACAGCAATAATTATGAAAAAGCTGTGGAGGCGAACCTGCAGGACTATAATTCAAGAAGGATTTCAAAAAGCCGGTATATCTTAAACAGCGCATTTATTGAGCTGTTCAGAGATAACCTCGAGGATGCCTGCAGTCTTTTTCTTTTATCCGGGTTTGCCGAGGATATTGCCGACAGGAAGTATGCAGCGCTGGCATATTTCTGCAGACGGGAGAAATTCATCCAGCTTATGGACATCTCAGAAGAGAGGGACAGGGTCTTCCCCCTTTACAGGGCCTTTTATTCTATGGAAAAAGAGCAGTATGAGGATGCCCTGGGGATGCTGAGGAGGCTGAATATCAACAGGCTGTCAAATATTGAATACCAGGCCTACCGCATGCATTACATGAAGATACTCCTGGTTTTAAGGGATATGGAAAAAATTGCCGGCATGATACGCAGTTTTGATGACATGGACCTGCTTTACGAAATTCAGGACATGGAAATTCTGAGAGAACTGAGTTTTTTCGATATACCGCCAAGGAGGGAGATTATAGACAGGGTGCTGGGGTATTATTATGAGAGCAGGATGGCACGGGAGGGGCTCGATTACCTTTCAAAGCTTTACAGCAAAAGAATAATAACCGGGACATCCTACCGGGATCTGAGAAAAGCCTTCCTGGACATGCCTCTTTATATTTTTATTAATGTCGACAGCCCTGGTGAAAATTCGGAACACCTTTCTCTCAGGGAGGGAATGGAGGCATATTTTCAAAGGCAGGGCAGGAAAATCAGCATGGAAAATCAGGACAGCAGGCTGGTAAGGTATGAAATTACGGACAGGGATGAAAAACGGAGCCCATCCCGGTTCTATATCCCTGTAAAAAGCCTCGGGACAGATGAAAGTGCCAATATTATCCAGCCTTTTATCGGTATAAGGGACAAAGTCAGAGGTCTTCTGGAATACTGGCCTGATATAAACAGCAAAAAAACTCTGGTGCTCCTCCAGGACTGGCAGCAGAAGCATGATATCCTGAACATGCTTGAGTATCCCCTTATTATGGCTGAGCGGGCGGGCCATATCCCTGAGCATGAAAAGGCCCGGATAGAATACATCATTATTGACGGCACTCCTGAGGACATATATTTAAGGATGAACGACATCAACTGGATAAAATTCGAAAGCTTAAAACAGATATTTCTCCTGAACGATCTCGGGGGATATGCTTCAAAACTCAAGGGTTTCCGCTACAGGGATATGCTCAGCCATCTTCCCGTGATTGCCAGGATAGAACAGGCAGTCCAGCTGCACAGCCTCAGGCATGCCGGAAAGCACTATTATTTAGGCTATGATATAGCCGGAATAATTGATATGATAGAGAAAAAAGCGCAGAATTTCAGCGGAGTACTGGCTGATTATTACATAAAAGACTCAAGGCTGGAAAAAAGGATAAATTATGAGAAATTACCTTAGGCTCATGATTGTTCTGCTTTTGCCCTGCCTGCTCTGGGGATGTTATTACAGCAGGCCTGAAAGGCTTTATTATCCGGCAGGCCAGCCCGTGAAAAAGGATGATACTGCCCTAATAAACAGCTATATAAGCGAAGCTGACAGATATTTTGAGCTGGGGCTTTACCAGATGTCCTATAGCAGCCTTTACAATGCCCTTCTGCTTCTGGAGGAAGCCAGGGACAGCCGACGTTATAATGAGCTCATGGAGCTTGCCCTGAAGATAAATTTTAAGCTCCGGGATAAAGTAAGCCTCGATTATCATGAGAAATGGGCCCCCGGGGATAAGTCCGGGAGCAGGAATCTTGAAAGCCTTTTTCCCATGGAAATAGCCAGGGGAAGGAACTGGCTTTCCAAAGGCTTTATTGATACTGTATACATGGTGGGCAGGCCTTATATTCCCTATTTCATAAAAGAAATGGAAGAACACGGTATTCCTGCAGAATTCAGCCTCCTTCCCCTTATAGAAAGCGGTTTTGACTCAACAGCAGTCAGCCGCAAGGGTGCGGCAGGAATGTGGCAGTTCATGGAAAATACCGGCCTGTCCTGCGGATTATTTATAAATTACTGGGCTGACAAGAGGTTTGATCCCTTTGCATCAGCCGGCGCTGCTGCAAAATACCTCCAGTACCTCTATGAGAAGTTTCAGAAATGGGAACTGGCCCTGGCGGCTTATAACTGCGGTGAAACAAGGCTTGCCCGGGTGATTGAAACATGCGGGAGCAGTGATATTTCCCATCTTCTAAGCTCCGGCCTCCTGCCCTCAGAGACAGTTAATTATGTCCGGTCATTTGTTTATCTCATTGATAAGGTTGACCTTACAAAGTTTGACCAGAGCATTATGGATATTGAACATCTCATCATACCCTTTTCCATAAGGATTGAAGACCTTTTGAAGTATATTTCCATTAGCGAGGCTGATTTCAGTTTTCTGAACCCCGACCTGAAAAAGGGAATAATCCCTTATTTGCAGGGGGGATATACCATAAACCTGTACAGGGATACTGTCTACAACCTTAATGATGTTGATGAGGAGCATATTATCCAGTGGAACCAGGTAATACTGGAGGGAGACATGTCAGTGGATGATCTTGTCAGGCACCTTGAGATACCTGAAAGCACGGTCAGAAGCCTGGGCAACCCTGATAGAAACGGAATAGTAAGAAAGGGAACAAGCTTTATTTACCCGGGACAGGGGGCATTATAGCCCCCGCATCAGCCTGTCATGAAATAAATACATCCCGAACATAAATATAGGGCATGATCCCGGAAAAACCCAGGGTTATGCAGGGCATGGCATTTGAGGATATTCCAATAAGATTATCCTTGAAGAGCTCGTAGATATTGCCCGAAACCATGCAGTCCTTGACCCTGCCTGTCCTCCTGCCGTTTACTACCCTGACACCTGTGGATATATTGCCTGAGAACTCTCCTGATATGAGATTGCTCATAAGTATTCCCATTATGTCATCTATTATGATACCGTTTTTTATATCCTTTACCATTTCCTCCTTCTCTGCAGTTCCGGGAAGAATCTGAAGATTTACCGGAGTGGGAGAGGGGGCTGCGGCATGGGTTTTCCCGCCCATAAGGCCTTTTATGCGCAGTCCGTGGCCGTTGGGTTCCATATTAAGTTTATGGGCCGACCTTAGGTCAAGCAGGTAGTTTTCCAGGTACCCCCCGGTAACGATGGGGACCTTCCGGGTTTTTACACCCTCGTCATCAAAAGGCATGCAGTCGGGCAGGGACATGTCAGCGGGATCGCTGATGATAGTGAAAGCCTTGTCGAATATCTGCTCCGTAAGCCTTCCTGTAAGCGGGGAGAGGCCCTTCTCAACGGAGCTGCCGGATATTCCCCTCCAGAATGCAAGCATGATGCTTATTACTGCATTGGGCGTAAAAAGAATATCATATAGTCCTTTGGATACCTCCGCTTTTTTCTCAAGGGCTTCCATCTCAAGAATAAGCCTTTCAAGCATATTCTGATCATAGATATCCCTGTCGTTTTTTATTATGGCTTTATGCCTTTTTATGAAATTCCCCTCTTCAATCAGGGAACAGCCGAAGAATGAGACATACTGGCTCTTGCGGTAGCTTGAAGAAAGCCCGCTGGAATTGTAAACCCTGACCTCGTGAACATCATTGGCCACGGTAGCATGGGGCATATACCGCGGTCCATTGCTTTTCAGGAAATCAACGATCCGTCTGCCCTGCTCAGACATTTCTTCAAGGCTCAGGGATTCAATTTCCGGATTGAGGTAGTTATCAGGGCTGTTTATGCTTTGGACCGGAAGCTCCAGGCCTGTCTCCTCGCCGTAATTTGAAATTTCAATGGCTTTTTTAAGGCATTCAACCCTGTTATCAAAGCTCGGAGCGGTGCTGAAACCGGACTTGCCATCCTTGATTACCCGGATGCCAATGCCTTCGGAATTTGCATTATCAATCTTCTCAAGTCTGGTGTCCTCAAAACTTAAGGACCTGGTGATGCTGTTTATATAGAAAAGGTCCCATTTGTCTACATTGTTCTGTTTTGCCATTTCAAAGAAATATTTCATCTTACCTTCCTCCTACGGTGACATCTTGTATTCTTATATGAGGCCCGCCATGGGATACGGGGAGCGGGTACTGCCCGCCCTTTCCGCAGCCCCCGGGGGATTCGTGAATTGTGTGGTCATTGCCTACGG
>Ga0334892_1002747_pt1 | contig 12196 bp, 16 predicted proteins | sample GraSluR3_MG_4_FD_207213 | JGI IMG/M metagenome (GOLD analysis project Ga0334892, IMG submission 207213) | Sludge microbial communities from methane-producing bioreactor in Wageningen University, Netherlands - Granular Sludge_15_04-R3 | ecosystem: Engineered > Bioreactor > Anaerobic >... | reverse complement strand
GAACATCATCGTGGGGCGTATTCGCGGTGGTCTCGCCGCCCTGCTGCTCGGTTGCGGGCGCGGGCGGTGTGGCCCGTGGTGCGGTGAAGGGTCCCTTGGGGCGGAGCCCGGCGGGCTGCTCGGTGTGGGAAGCCTGTGATTCGGGGGATGACTCGCGGACTGATTCAGACATAGTGATACTCCATCCATTCTACTAGCTTGGCACGATTGGGTTCTAAAAATTAGCCCGATTACCTCCATTATACTGTGCGTGTGGCCGGCCCTGCGGGCGCGGCGGCGTGCGTTTAGCTTTCTGGTTACATGGTATAAGTATCTAGTCCAAAAGTCAAGTATATATTGACCTTGATTTGAATCCCTGATACTATAACCATGTCAAGAAAAGCGAGGAGACTATGTTCAGGAGCCGTGTGCCAATATTGCTGGCCGAAAAAGAGCACAGAGAACGGCGTCGCATCACGCAGCGTGAACTGGCTGAGGAGACGGGGCTGGCGCGTGCCACGATCAGTTCCTGGATGAGCCCTCAAGGAATGCCACGCTTAGATGCCAACACCGTCCGAGCGCTGTGTGAGTATTTTGGAGTGGGCATTTCCGAACTTGTTGAGCTTGAGCCGGGGCAGCAAACGGCCGTCGCCGCACCATAACTACGACGACGGCCAGGGCAACCGTGCGGGGGGCACGGCGACCCACATGGATCCTATGATCGCCCTGCTCTGAGCGCAAGGTCGCTGATGTTCTGTGGCTGGTGTTGGCACAGACAAAGCCGAGACAAACTCGCACTGGCTTTCTATGCGCCGGTGAGGTACAGTGCCCAAGAATTAAGAACGCCGCGCAAAACTGCGCGGCGACAAGGCACCTTAACAACCGCATAGCTTTATGCGGTTAAAGACAGGGGTTGGGGTCCCAAACCCAACGAAAGGCCCCAAAAAGCTGTCGGGGTGCCCGGACTTGAACCGGGGACCTCTGCGTCTTTGACCCAAACAGGGAACAATTGGAATACCCAATTCAGCCCTAAAAATCCGAGCTTCCTTGGGTATTCAATTGGTAATGTGCCGAGTTCCCCTTTTGGGGTTCCCAATTTGCTGGCACTGTACCTCAGAAGGGTACAAATTGCCAGGAACTAGATGCAGAATTTCTCCCCTAATTACAGCGCTCACTCAGTCCGTTTCGAGCGAGTGGCGTCTTCCATCTGCTGCCGCTGCAGCTCTCGCTGGAACTTGAAATGCTCGTTCATACGATGAAGCTCATTGGCAATTACGCCGAGCAGCAGCACCGCGGCCAGCGCAAATAAAGCCGTCGCCATTGTTGCAGCACTTGTTTCCTGAACGGCTGATTCCGCCCCAAACCACAGCAGAAGAAAACCAATTCCTGCCAGCGACATCAAGCCACTAAGCAGCTTTGAAATGAACTTCATTCACTTGCCTCCGCGCTGAAGTAGATCTCATCATACGAGAAACCATTGTGAAAGCGCAGAATGGAAAACTCTTGCCCGATTGGCAATTGAAAATACTTGTTACCCTTAATCGTGTTGCCACTGAAAACTTCCATATCGTTAAAATAGTTCTCGCCGCTGTAGGTGTACGAAAACCCAGTGACAACACCTTCGCGTGTTACAGATGCGCCCAGGCCGAGATCTTCACCATCACAAGACTCATCAGGGTTATCGATTCTGCAGACGTATTCGAGTTCAACTGCGATGATCCGATTACCATCTTCTAGGCTGTAAGCTGTTTTTTGAGGCTCATACGGATCGATTATCGACGTGATCCGGATTAGCCCTCCCTCGAACTCGTAGTACTCACCGAACGGGATCGGATTGCTGCGCGTGCCCTGGGCAGCTGAGACATTCCTGCATTGATAGCTCAGCAGATTCAGGCTGGCCGCGATTTGATCCACCTGGTTGAGTGCTTCAGTGGCGGTCATACCTTCGGCCTCTTGCAGGCCTGCAAGAGCCTCCTGGATGCCAGCCTGAAGGTCCTCCTCGCTGCAGCGCAGCTCGCCGCCGTCCTGGGCATAGGCCAGGCTCGGAACCAGCAGGGTGATCAACAGGGCTGTCACCAAAAGAACACGTTTCATGGGATAGTTCTCCTGAACAGACGATGGATGTCTCTCAGGGTATCACGAAACATGATGTAATATCGCTGTGACAACCTCGATATTCACGCTTTTTTTACATTTTAAGGTACGTGCGAACGCCTGTTCCGTTGCGTCTGGAGCAGGGCGCGCATAGGATTCGTGTGGGCCGCCGTGCATCACCACGGCTGCCCAGGCGGTGGGCGTGGTTAGCGCGCGCTCACCGCCACTGGCTGCCCCGGCTTATCGTCCGCCTTCCGAGGACCTCCCCAGCTAATGTTGTCATCAACGTCGAGGCCTCGTCGCTGGGCCCATTCCTCAATTGCTTCACGCACAAGTGCGGCGACGGGCGCGTTTGTCTCTTCCGAACGTGCCCGTAGAGCCCGGTCCATTTTCTTCGTGATCGTCACAACCAGACGAGGCATAAATTGACCCTTTCGTTGCTCTGTTGAATGCGCCTTCATTGTACAATGTTGTGTCATTTGATGTCAAGCGGGTATTGACAACTTGATACAACTTGATGTAAACTGAAAATCAGATGAGCGCGAGTCACGGCACCGCTTCGGTGGGCCGCGCTACACGTACTATAATGGAGGTAATCGAGCCATTTTGCAGAACCCAATCGCGCCGAGCTAGTAGAATGGATGGAGCATCACTATGTCTGAATCAGTCCGCGAATCAACCCCCGAATCACCATCGCCCCGCACCGAGCAGCCCGCCGGGCTCCGCCCCAAGGGACCCTTCACCGCACCACGGGCCACACCGCCCGCGCCCGCAACCGAGCAGCAGGGCGGCGAGACCACCGCGAATACGCCCCACGATGATGTTCTGCTGGATACCGAGTGCGAGGTCATCGCCATCGGCCACGCGAAGTTCTACCTGCGCTACGCCGACTGGCTGCCCCCGTTGGCCGAGGACGAGTTCGACGGCCTGACGGCCAGCATCCGCGAGCACGGCATCCAGCAGCCGGTGGTCGTCTACCGCCTGCTGAACAACCACTTCGACGTGATCGACGGCCTGCACCGGCTGAAGGTCGCCCAGGCGCTGGCGCTGGACCTGGCGCAGATCCCGCTCAACATCCTGGATCAGGCCATCAGCGTGAAAGAGCAGAAGGCGCTGGCCTGGTCGCTGAACGCCGACCGCCGGCACCTGACGAAGGAGCAGCGCCAGGCGCGCGCGCTGGAATTGCGCAAGGAAGGTCTGAGCTACCGCGCGATCGGCGAGCAGTTGGGCGTGAGCCAGATGACGGCCCAGCGCGACGTGCAGGAGGCTGTTGTAACAAATGTTACAAGTGATCTGCCCGATCAGATCGTGACCGCCGACGGCAAGACGCGCCCGGCCACGCAGCCCAAGCCGCCGGCGACGCTCGAGGTGACCGAGGTCAACACGGCACGCGAGTTCATCATCGATGCGCTGCGCAAGAAGTACAGCCCGCTGGCGCGCGGCCAGCTCTACCGCGACGCATCGCGCATCGCCGGGGCCAGCGGCATCAAGCGGAAGGCCTTCGACGCGGCGCTCGACGCCATGATCGAGGCCGGCAGCGTCAAGGAGCACGTCAACTCGCACGGCGCGCGCGAGTACCACTTCGCCGACGTCGTCGACCGCCTCGCGCAGCGCGCGGCCAGCGAAGCCACGAAAAAGGGGACCTGCCGCATCTGCGGCGCCGCGACCGGTGGCGACGCGCTGTGCGATCGGCACATCGACACAGAATGGGAGCGCAAGATAGCCGAAGACGAGCGCGCCGTCGAGGATGCCCTGGGCAGCCCCGATGACACGCGCCCGCCCGACGAAGAAGTTCTCGCCATTGCCGGCGAGCAGCGCGACGAGAGCGCGCCAATCGAGGCGGAGCCGGAACACGCAGCCGAGTATGGCTACCTCCGGTTCGCCGCCGCCGCACGCACCATTCTCGACTCGCTGCCCGCCATCCGCGCTGGCGAAGAGATCGCCTGGGCAAACCTCGACGACGAACGGCGCCACGACGCCCGCGAGCTGCTCGACGCGCTGAGCGCCGCCGCGACCGACCTGCCCATCATCCTGTCCGAGATCACTCAGAAGCTGGGCGCCGCGTAGGGCGCCCCCAGAAACGAAAGGAATCCATCATGACCAGCACCACCCGCACCGAGCCGGCTGCCCCGCGCGCCACCACGCCCGAAGCACCCGGCGAGCAGATCACCCCGCCGGCGCCGTCCACACCCACAACCGCCGCGCCCGCGCCGGACCTGCCGCCCGCCTGGACGCCCAACCAGGTCGAGCGGCGCGCGAACCTCGAGAAGCTCACCGGCTACGACCGCGAGACGACCTGGACCGCGCCCGGCGACGACGACCGCTTCGCCTTCACCTCGACCAACGGCCACACCACCTTCGTCCGGCTGTACGCGGGCGAGGCGAAAGGCTCGGGCTTCGGGGAGACCGCCCGTGCCGCCTACCGCGAGGCGTATCGGGAACTGCGGCTGGATGGGCACGACACCGCCGACCTGCTCAAGGAGCGCGCCGGCCTGCAGCGCCAGTTGGAGAACGTGAGCGCACGCCGCAACGACCTGCTCGCCCGGAGCGGCACGGCGCAGCGCGCGAGCCACGACATTGTGACCGCGCTCAAGGACGAGGTCGCAACGCTGCGCGGGCGCATCGTCGAGCTGGAAGCGGAGCGCCAGCCCAAACCGGCGCGCGACCCGGGCTCGGCGGTGCTCACGCTGGCGTACCTGCGCGCCTGGCTGACCAACGCCCCGCTGGGCGAGATCCAGCGCGACGGGCTGGAGGTCCTCCTGTCGCTGGCGCAGCCCTGGCACGCCCGCGGCCGCGCCTGGGGGCGCGTTCTGTCCTCCGTCGAGCGCCTGGGCATCCGGGTCGGCATCACCCCCGAGGAGGCGAGCCGTGGCCGGTAACACCTGCCGGGTATGCGGTGCAACGCTCAGCCTGACCGAGCACCGCTACTGCACGCGCTGCTGGAACGCGCACTGGAACCGCCTGCTGAACGACGTCGACGTGCAGGTCATCCTCCCCGACGAGCGGGTCCACGTCGACGAGTTCACCAACAGCCTGGAGGACCTGAGCAACGACATGGTCGCCATCGTCGCCGAGCTGACGGCCGCCAACGAGGAACTGGAGCGCGAGAACCGGGAGCTGTGCCGGACCAACGACCACCAGGACGAGGTCATCCGCCGCCAGCAGGCGACCATCGACGAGTTGAATGAAGTCGTGAGCGAGCACGCCGCATATGCGGCTTACCTGGAAGAGAAGCTGGAGCAGGAGCGGGCACGCGCCGATGGGCTGCAGGCGCGTCTCGACGGCCTGTCGGCAGCCCTGTTCGCGGAGAACCGGCTGCTGCCGCCGCGGTTGGCGAAGTGGCACGGCAAGGACGGCGAGCCGCGTTAGCAGCCAACCGTCCTGACTCGAGGCATATCGGGCATGGGGTGGTCAGACCCCATGCCCACCTATAAGGAGAAGTATACCAGATGACGACCGCAGAACAACTCACCTTGACACTGAACTCACCCCCCAAATCATCGAACGGCTTCACGCCGTCGCCCTACCAGCAGGCCATCTTCGACAGCGTCCGCCAGGGCACCGACGGCCCCGACCTGTTCGTCTCGGCGGTGGCCGGCAGCGGCAAGACCACCACCATCGTCCAGGCGGCGCGCTTCATCGACGCGCCGGGGCTGTTCGCCGCCTTCAACGTCGCCATCGTCGACGAGCTCAACCGCCGGCTGGACGGCACGCAGATGAGCGCGATCAACTTCCACAAGATCGGCAAGCGCGCCCTGGACCGCCACGTCGAGCCGCGCGTCCAGGTCGACCGCCGCAAGTATCTCAAGCTGGCGCGCGCCTGGGTCGAGGGGCACGTGACGACCGGCGACAGCGAGAGCCGCCGCGCGCTGGGCGGGGCGCTGGCCGACCTGGCCGGCTTCGCCCGCAAGACGCTGACCGACCCGGCGGACACGGACGCCGTCTTCGCCCTGGCCGACCACTACGACATCCTCACCATCCCGGAGGACGTCTCACGAGCCCTCTCGACCGTCCTCCAACAAGGCCAGGACCTGGCGCGGCGCGAGGGGACCATCGACTTCGACGACATGCTCTACCTGCCGGTGGCGTGGAACCTGCCGCTGCAGCAGTTCGAGTGGGTCTTCGTCGACGAAGCGCAGGACCTCAGCCCGGCTCAACTCGAGCTGGTCCTGCGCTGCCGCGCGCCGGGCGGGCGCATGGTCTTCGTCGGCGACGAGCGCCAGGCGATCTACGGCTTCGCCGGCGCCGACAACCGCAGCGTCGAGCGCATCGTGGCGCGCGTGAACGCCCAGCGCCTGCCGCTGTCGATCTGCTACCGCTGCCCGACCTCACACCTCGACCTGGCGCGCGAGATCGTCCCGGCCATCGAAGCGCGGCCCGGCGCCCCGGCGGGCGAGCTGCGCACCATCGCCCCTCACGAGCTGGACGCGCTGGTGCGCCCCGGCGACCTGGTCATCTGCCGCCTGACCGCGCCGCTGGTCGAGCAGTGCATCCACTTCATCACGCGCGGCATCTCCGCCCGCGTCGAGGGGCGCGACATCGGCAAGGCGCTGACCCAGATCGTGCGCAAGGTTGCCGAGCGGCGCGGCTTCACCTACGGCGAAATCACCGCGCACCTGGTGGCCCACAAGCTCGCCCAGACCGCGCTGCTGCGCCAGAAGGGCGCCGACGAGGACGCCATCCAGTCGCTGGAGGACCGCGTCGAGGCGGTGCTGGTCTGCGTGGCGAGCTTCGAGGACGCGCGCGACGTCGATACCCTGTGCGCGCGCATCGAGGGCTTGTTCGACGAGCGCCGCCCGCAGATCCGGCTGGCGACGGTCCACCGCACCAAGGGGCTGGAAGCCGAGCGCGTGTTCATCCTGCGGCCCGACAAGCTGCCGCTGGCGCGCCCCGACCAGCAGCCCTGGCAGCGCGAGCAGGAGATGAACCTCAAGTACGTGGCGCTCACCCGCGCCAAACAGAGCCTGTTCTTCGTCGACGAGGACGCCGCCGAACTCGAGGCCGAAGCGGAAGCGGGCGAGAAGCCGGAATCCGAATCGCAGGTTGAGTCAAAACCCGAGACTGACTCACCAGGTGAGTCAGCAGCGGAATCAGAATCCGCCACCGAACCGCAACCCGAAACTGCACCCTCCGCGGCGGAAGCCGCCGCAGACCCGGCGGCGCTGCTGGCGCGCATCGCCGCGCTCGAAGCCCGCGTCGCCGCCCTGGAAGCCGCGCTCACCCTGAAAGGAACTGAATGATGATGGTCTTCGAAAGCTCGACCACGCCCGTCGCCCGCCAGCTCAAGCTGCTCGTCTACGGCGGCGCCGGCACCGGCAAGACCTGGTTCGCCATCCACGCGCCCAGCCCGCTCATCATCGACACCGAGAGCAGCACCGACCCCTACCGCGGCCAGCCGGACCTGCCGCCCTTCACCGTCGCCAAGAACGCCCGACCGAGCGAGATCACGGCGACGCTCGAGCAGTTCGCCAGCCTGGGCTACATCCCCAACGGCCGCGACCGCCTGCAGCCCGAAACGCTGGTCATCGACTCGTTCACCATCCTCTGGCTGGTCGCCCAGGAAGCCGGGCAGAAGCTCGCCGAGGGGCGCGCGCGCAAGAACAACCGTCCCACCGAAGCGGCGCGGCTGGCCTTCGGCGACTGGTCGCTCATCAAGCGGCCCATCCAGCGCCTCTACACCCAGCTGCTCAACCTGCCGGTGCACGTCATCGTCACCGCCCGCCAGAAGGACATCTACGACGACACGACCAGCGAGCCGCGCAAGGTCGGCGAAGCGCCCGACATCGAGCGCAACGCGGTCTACAACTTCGACCTGGTGCTCAAGCTCGAGGTCGACGAGAAGGGCAAGCGCACCGGGCTGGTGGAGAAGTCGCGCTTCGCCGACTTCCCGCCCGGCACCCACATCCCCGACCCGTCCTGGGCGACCTTCGCGCACCTGGCGCGCACCGGCGAGCAGCCCAGCCGGAACATCGACCTGGAAGCCACCGCCGAGCAGGAAGCGCGCCGCATGGAGCCGCCCGCGCCCGCCGAGAAGAACGGTCAGCAGAATGGACGCCGGAAAGGACCGCGCGCCGAGTGGACGCGCATCCCGGCCAACCGCCAGCGCACGCTCGAATGGCTGGCCGAGAACGGGCTGAGCGAGTCGGACGCCAACGCCGCGCTGGGCATCGACGACTGGCGCAAGACCTCGCTGAGCGCCGAGGACTTCAAGGCGGCCATCGAGGCATACGTCGCCAACCAGCTCGCCGGAGGCGACGCGCCCGACGATGGCGAAGTTGGTGAGATGCCCGCCGCGATGCCGGATGAATCACCGGCGCCGGAGACCAAATCGGCGCCCAGGACATCGTCGAAGGCCGCGCCGGAGAGTGCGCCCCAGAAGTGCGCCAACTGCGGCGTGGACGACGCGCGCCCCGGCAGCAAGTACTGCCAGACCTGCGCCGACCTCCTCTTCGCGTCCAGGCTCGAAGATGAGACCGAAGAGAAGACCGAACCGGCGCAGACCGAGTAAACGCCAGAGCGGGGCGGTGCCGAGCCGCCCCGCCACGAACTAGCCTGAATCAGAATGAGGAGCGAATCATGATCACATCCACAATCCCCACCACCACGACACTGGCCGAACGCGCCCGAGCCGCCTACCAGGCGCACGAAGCGGAAAGCGCCCGCAAGCGCGCCGCTCAACACGAGCGCGACCGCAAACTGTGCCAGATCACGCTGGCCGAGATCCTCGAACTGCCGATCGACGCCGTCACCATCGTCGACCACCGCGTCGAGGGCCATTACGAGCTGCCCTTCGCGGCCACCGTCGATGGGCTGACGTTCGTCTTCCAGGTCTTCGGCGACCCCGCCGCGCGCACGGTCTACGTCCACCTGGTGCCCGGCGAGGGCATCACGGCGCCGTTCGACCTGCCCGGCGACCCGCTGGAGCACTACTCGCGGTCCGTCTCCAGCCTGGCCGATCTGGGCTGCCTGCTCGAGCACTTCGAGCCGCACTATATCTAGATATCTAGAGCGAAAGGACCGGGTAATGGCTTTCTGGATCATCTTCGCCCTGGCCTGCGCGCTGGCCGCTATCGTCGTGGCTGCCGTCTACGAGCCCGATCCCAACGACCGCCGATCGCCGCACTGAATCGAAACGAGGAGTGACACCGTGATCCATCTCCGCATCAAAGTGACCCTGCCGCTCGTGCTTGTGCTGCTGCTGGCCCTGCTGGCGTGGCTGTGCCGCGATCCAGGCGATGCCCGGCCCCAGCCCAAACCGCGCCGGCCAGGACGCCCACCGCGGCGCACCGTTCGCCGACAAACGCGCGAGCTGCGCGAGTCGCGCGACGTGACCTACGAGGACGCCCTGCGCGCCCCGCACGGCACCTTCACCGCCGACGAGCTGGCCGCCATCGCCGACCGCGAGGTCTACGAGGGCGCCCGCGACGCCTACGAGTCCTATGCCGACCCGACCATCCGCGCGGCCATCGACCGCCTGAAGAGCTGGAGCCCACGCCATGCCACCGACTGACCTCGAGAAGCTGCGCCGGGAAGCGCAGGTCTTCACCGTCACCGACCGCCAGCTCAGCGCCGGCGAGATGATCCCGCTGGCGCTCATTCGCGAGCACGCCGACCGCGGGCTCAAGCTCGCCGCCGCCGTGCCCGACCTGCTGGCCGAAATTGACGCGCTCCGCGCGCGCATCACCCAGCTAGAAGAAAACCGATCCACACCGAAACCGAAGGAGACACACGACTCATGACGACCGAGCTTCACACGCAGACCGACCTGGCGGGCGAGCTGGCGCTCGTCGAACAGCAGGCGCGCGCCCTGGGCAACCCGCTGCCCGCCGTCGACGCCATCGTCGACGACCTCAACCGGCTCTACGACCGCGGCGCCGACCTGCCGACCCTGCAGGCCATCCAGGCCAACGCCGGGGCGCTGCTCGACGCCGTCCAGCAGAGCGGCCAGACGCTCCACGCCGCCCTCGACCTGGCCGGGCGCATCAAGCAGCAGCGCGACCTGACCCGCCAGGCGCTCGACGACCTCAAGCGCGCCGTCGACACCGTCGACCTCGACGTGCCCGAAATCGAGGCGCTGTTCGAAACGGTCGAGGAGATGGTCACCGAGCAGACCTGGGAGTACATCTGGGAGGTGCAGATCGACGGCGTCGTGTCCAACACGCCGCTGAGCTGGGACGAGGCGAGCCGCCTGGTCGGCATCCTCGACGGCGACCACAACCTGACCGACGGCGATCTCCTGTGGGATGCGCTGCGCGAGTGGATAGCGGAGGTGAGCCGTGTCTGATGCCGCCACGCTGCCCGCCACCCCGTGCGCCGTCTGCGGCCAGCCGGCCACCGGCGAGCACACCTACCACGAGTGGGTCATCTGCGCGGACTGCGCCGCCCGGTCGGCGGCCTACGAGCGCCGCCGCGAGGATCGCGTCGAGCGCCTGGAAGCCCGCGCCGATCGAACGCGCCAGGACGCCACCGCCACCGCGCAGCGCGCCACCGAGATGGCGTCGCGCATCCCGCTCGGCCAGCCGATGATGCCGGATCATCACTCCTACGGGCGCGACCGGCGCTACCGCGAGCGCATCGACCGGCTGTACGGCCAGGCGCACCGGACCTGGCAGGACGCCGACCGCCGGCAGCGGCGCGCAGAGGCCGCCGCAGAGAACACGGCCGTCAGCAGCGACGACCCGCTGGCCGTCCTCAAGCTCGAAGAGCAGCTCGCCGCCGCCGAGCGCAGCCAGGCGCGCATGAAGGGGGCGAATGCCATCATCCGGAAGTGGCTGGCGACCGCGCCGGACACGTGCCGCGCCGAGCTGGCCGCGCTGGGGCTGTCGGAGACGGCCGTCGAGGCGATCCTCCACCCGCGCTTCGAATCCAAACCCGGCTTCCCGTCCTACGCGCTGCGCAACAACAACGCGACGATCCGCCGGCTGAAGGAACGTATCGCCGAGCTGCGCGCCCGGCGCGAACGGGCCGCCGCGGCGGATGGTGAGGACGCCGCCGAAGTGGTCCGGCCCGGGCTGACCGTCGTGCGCAACGTCGCGGCGAACCGGCTGCAGCTGATCTTCGACGAGAAACCCGCCGAGAGCGTGCGCGCCGTCCTCAAGGCCCACGGCTGGCGCTGGGCGCGCAGCGAGGGCGCCTGGCAGCGCCACCTCAACACCGACCAGTACGCGCTGGAGCGCACCCTGCAAGCCCTGGAGGACGCATGAACGACCTGGTGGCGCGTGCCCGGCAGGTGTACGAGCTGGCGTGGCTGGGGAAGTCGGCGCGCGTCCGCACGCTGGCCACCGCGCAGCTCGACGCGGCCATGCGCGAGCTGCAGAGCGTGGATCCGGCGCGGTATCAGGCGCTGTGCGAGGAGTGCTTCGCCCGCGCCGGCGAGCTGGCCGCGCGCCGGGCGGTAACCGAGCGCGAGACGGAGGTGCAGGCGTGATGAACGTGCATTATTCGCATTATGTTACTACAGCATACGTAACATGCAAAGACGACGAATCGCCCTGCCCTGAAACATAACACGTACCGAACGTAGTGGAGAGCGCACACGCCGCCAAGCTGAGTCGCTCTCCACTGGAGCCTACGAAAGGCAACAACATGATACCTGGGATCATCCCGGCTCACAACCGGACGATCATCCTGGTGCGCGGCGCGCGCTGCATCGTCGCCCGCTACCGCCAGACTGCCCCCTACCGGTTCGAGGTCGAGCCGGCCGCCAACTGGGGTGACCTCGAAGACGACGCCCGCCAGGCCGTCGAGGACCTGGCCGGCGCCCCCGCCGACGACCACTACCCGTGTCCGGAGGCGCTCGCCGCCCGCGCCGAGTGGGCGGATGACTGACACGACTGCGCGCCCCTCATGTCTGAGGGGCGCGCGCCTTTTCCCGGCATGTGATCATCCGCTGGCCCATGACCGGCTCATCCGCTCATCACATCTCACGCCGCCTGTAGTATGATGTGCTCAACGTTGAGAGTTCACGCACGAAAGGAGTTCACCATGATCGACCAGCTCACCCCCCGCCAGATGCGCGCCCTCGATGCCCTCAACCGCCAGCTCGTCCGCAAGGTCAGCACGCTCATCGACGAGCTGAGCCAGGGCGCCCGCGACGCCGGCATCAGCCCCGACTACGCGCCCG
>Ga0334892_1002736_pt1 | contig 12223 bp, 10 predicted proteins | sample GraSluR3_MG_4_FD_207213 | JGI IMG/M metagenome (GOLD analysis project Ga0334892, IMG submission 207213) | Sludge microbial communities from methane-producing bioreactor in Wageningen University, Netherlands - Granular Sludge_15_04-R3 | ecosystem: Engineered > Bioreactor > Anaerobic >... | reverse complement strand
TGGTGATTTCTTCTTTGAAATCCCGAAAACCCTTTTGATAGATCTTGCCGTCAGCCACAGTATGTCCAGGGGCCCTTTGTTCCATAAACTCGGTAAAGATACCTGCCTGGTAGCAATCCAACCAGTCTTGGTCCATTAAGTTAAAGAGATGATGGCGAATAGATTTTTGCTGCCAATAGGGTATTATCAGCTCCTGCTGGATTTTTTTGGTCTCTTCGCTCACTGCAAAAGAAATTTTGTCTCTGTTGGCAATTAACTCCAGATCATCTAAGGTATGACAGCATAATTCAGGATAGGTAGGTGTTCCGCAGACAGAGCTGCCCCTCTCACCTACGATTAATTCTCCTTCTTCGATGGTAATGGTCTTGTTTTGCAGTAAATATTGAAAAGACAAGGCCCGCAAGACGGGAACAGGTACTGTTCCAGAATACTTCTGGTAGGCCTCGGTCAGCAGTTGTGCCCTCTGAATATCAATATAGGGCTGGGTAGTCATACTTTTTTTTCTTAATCTTTCGATCCTGGTATTCATTTTTATCCTCCTATGGTAACCTGTAAATTCTTTGCTTGCAGGAGCTGCTGTAATTTTTCAAGATGTGCTGGTGAGATAGTTGGGTCCTCTGCCATGGGCTGCTCTAATCCCAGCCTTGAGTATTTCTCCAGGCCCATCTTATGGAAAGGCAACAGACTGATTTTTTTTAATTCAAAAGAATTTAAAAGAGTTGCAATTTTTCTAAACTCCTGTGGTGAATCATTGACACCGGGAATCACAGGTATACGAATCTCGATATCGCAGGTTTTCCCTGAGAGTTTTTTTAGGTTATCCAGGATAAGTTTATTGGATATCCCGGTATAGCGGTAGTGTTTTTTTTCATCTATTAACTTAATATCATATAACCATAAGTCAACCAATTTTTCAATCTTTTCAAAACTGGTCCAGGGAACATAGCCACAGGTATCAACCGCAGTCTGGATACCTTCCTGCTGACATAAAGACAACAGTTTGGATAGAAAGCCAATCTGCAATAAAGGCTCTCCGCCGGAGAAAGTAACTCCTCCCTGGGATTGCTGGTAAAATATTAAATCTTTTTTGATTTCTACCAGTACTTGTTCTATATTTACATTCTTGCCAATGATTTCTCTAGCTTTTCCGGGACAGATGACAACACAGGTTCCACAAGACTGACATCTTTCTTTATCAGTACAGGGATAACTGTCTTTGATTTCTAGGGCTTTAGCAGGGCATAAGGAAATACATTGATAGCATTGAATGCACTTTTTATAATCAAACATAATCTCAGGTGAGCCAAGCCAGCTCTCCGGATTATGGCACCACATACAGCGCAGGGGGCAGCCCTTCAAAAAGACGGTAGTACGGATACCCGGGCCGTCATGGATGGCAAATTTCTTTATGTCAAAAATTGTTCCTGTATTCATGATTTTCATCTATTGAGTAAATTAAATTATATGATGCATTTCTTCTATAAAGTATAAATAATTTTTGAAAACAATTTAATTGTAGCATTTAATTATATATAAATAAACCCTGCTAAATTTTCATTTATATTATGCTAACAAATAGAAAAGTAAAAAACAACTATAAATTTATGAGCATTGAATTCTACACAATATTATTCAGTAAATATCGCTCCCATAAAGCAGGTGGCTTAAAGAACCTCTAAAAGGTATTTAACTTTTTGATATTTTTTAGCTCTTTTTCTTTGATTTTTTTATTTATACTTGAGCTATAATATTTCTTAAGCAATACAACTCCCAGCCTTGCACTTCAGGTAAAAAATTATCATATAATTTACCTTAATCTTTTTATGGTAAAATCATTTTATTTAACAATTAAACTTCACTAATTATCAAAAACTGATTTTATCCTGGTTATAGCCTCTTCTAATTTTTCGATAGGTAGCGTATAGGCGATCCTGACATATCCTTCACCCTGTCTGCCAAATGCAGAACCAGGAATAACCACTACTTTTGCCCTGGTTAAGAGCTCATCATAGAATTGTTCAGAAGTTCTTCCGGTAGCTTTGATATTAGCAAAAATATAAAAAGCCCCTTCCGGCTTAATGCAGGAAATGCCTTTTATTTTATTTAGCTCCCTGACAAAAAAGAGCCTTCTATTATTATACTCTATGTTCATTTGTTCTATAATATCTGATGAACTATCCAGAGCAGCAAGAGCTGCCTGTTGAGATGCTGCACAGGGACAACTTAGATGATATCCGCCTATTTTCATCATATTGCTAATAATATCTTTGTTTGCCATGGCATAACCAATACGCCAACCAGTCATAGCATAGCACTTAGAAAAACTATTAATGGTAATTGTTCTTTCTTTCATCCCGGCTATGCTGGCCATGCAATAATGTTTTTTACCATCATAAATCATCGTTTCATAAGCTTCGTCCGCGATTAACATCAAATCATTTTTAATTATTATCTCCGATAGTGCCTCAAGGTCATCCTTCTCCAACACTGCACCTGTGGGGTTATTGGGAGTGTTTAAAATTATTAATTTACTTTTCTTAGAAATATTTTTAATAACATTTTCGGGCTTGAGTTTAAAATTATCTTTTTCTAAGGTTGGTATCAGTACAGGAATAGCATCACATAAAGAAGCTTGTGCATAATAGCTGGGATAATAAGGATCAGGTATTAATACTTCATCTCCTTTATCTAATATGGTTAGCATGGTAATCATCAGGGCATGTTGAGCCCCATGAGTCACAATGACTTCCTCTTTGTCAACCCTTACCCTGTTTCTCTTCCAATATTTGAGGGCAATAGCCCCTCGAAGCTCAAGATATCCTGCAACTGGAGTATAATGAGTAGCATTTTTTTCAATGACTGATTGAAAGGTCTTATTAATTATATTGCTATCTGTATTAAAATCGGGTTCTCCAATTCCCAGGCTAATTACATTATCATACCTGCCAGCATGATCAAATATCTCGCGGATTTTGGGATAAGCTAGCTGGCTAACTCTTTGTGAGATATTTTTATTAATCTTTAACACCTCCTTTGCCATAAATATTTTTGATTTATGAAATACCTGCTAGTTACATTTTTACTTTAAAATTTTCTACTCTGGATATTCCCCTTCTCGAAGATAGGTTAAAAGCTCTGCCCTGTTTAAATCCTTAATACCCAAATCCTCCAGGGTTAAACCACTTTCCCAGTAGTTTGTCTTAGTCATGACAGAGCCCAGTGTAATCATGGACTCAATGATTGGTACTTTGATATTGAATTTCTTTGCCAGCTCATAATAGAGATGACATCCCACAGGAATATCTTCAGTAATATAACGATTGTAAATAGAAAATGGCCCGGTTCCCAAAGCCAGCTTGTACTGCTCATTAAAAGGAACCACATAATTGGGTCCCATATGCTCTGAACCAAGGATATTTGAGCGAGAAAAAAATTCTTCATCTTCAAAATGTTGAATACCCACTCCTATTCCTTCAGCAATTTGACATATTTCTTTATACATCATTTTTTGGACTTCTGAAATAGAAGGACAATAAGTGTGAGAATAAATTGAAAATTCATATTTATCATAACCATAAATCAAGCCCCAGTTTTCCATTGTTCCCACCCCTAAAATAGTCCCGGGAACATGAAGTACCGGATTAACATTACTAAAAGCAATATCAACTACCGTGTCTCCTTGTACAGGATACACAACAGAATCAAGAGAAGGTATATATTTTTTTGATTCAAAAAAAGCTTCCTGGTCTGTTAAAGGTAATGACGATCCTCTTAGAGAAATAGCCCAATAATTTATACTAACCTCAGGTATTTGCTGACCACCAAAACTTCGGATTCTGATTCCATAAGGCTGGCTGCTCCATTCGCCAATTATCACCTTTTTATTACAGCCCATTTCCCTCATCTTTTTTTTCATAATTAATGAACCAAAATTAGCAGTGGTGAAATGAATAACCATACCATCTTCTAAATGGGGAATTAATTTTTCCAGAAAAGCTTTATTGCCAATAGCCGGAAAACTCATAATAATTATACCTGCGCCCTGTACAGCTTCTTTTATATCAGAGGTTACCATATCTAATTTTGCCAGGCCTTCTCTTTTAAAGCCATAAAGACTCTGCTGTAATCCGGTTAAACGAATTTTTTTGTTATCTTTAATACAACCCAGGTTATCAAAAAATTCGGGGAGCTCATAAAGCCTTACTTCTTTCCCCTGATGGGCGGCACAGGCAGCATGACCACGTGCAGTTGCCCCTCCTCCCAGAACTGCAATCGGTTTATCTTTTAAATAACTCATATCAGTCATTTTCAGATCTCCTTTTTATAAATAAATATAGAGTCTTAAATTTATTTTTAAAAACGCCCTCCTAATACTAATCTTGGTAGCCATAGTGCTAATTCAGGAAAATAAGTAACAGCCATCAGGGTGGGTAAATAACCAAAAACAATAAATATCAGGGCTGGTTTTAATGTCTGTGACACTGGCGTTCTGGACATGCGGGCACCGAAGTAAAGCGTTGGTGCAGTGGGTGGGGTCACATTACCCATTCCCAGGTTAACACCGATAATTGCAGCAAAATGAATAGGGCTTACTCCCAGCGATATGGCTACCGGCAAGAGAATCGGGGTACAAAGAAGCATGGCGCTTACATCATCCATTATCATACCGATAATAATCATAAAGATATTCAGCATAAACAAAATAACATACTTGTTAGTAGAAATCGCACTTAGAAAATTCATAATAATAGTCGGCAGGTGCTCCTGTATATAAATACGGCTGAGCATCATAATACAGTACATCATCAACATAACCACACCTGTAGTAGTGGCTGTTTCAATAATAACCTCTAAAAAATTCTTCTTATTTAATCCTTTATAAATGTAAAACCCCACGGGAACAGAATAAAGCACCGCTACTGCTGCAGCTTCTGTCGGGGTCATGATACCTCCATATATACCGCCCAGGACAATTACCGGCATAAATAGAGCCGGAGCAGCCTTTTTCCCTCTATTACCAAACATTTTAAATGTTGTCTTCATATCTAACGCTTCATTAACATGGACATCGGTATTATTTCTAAGCAAAATAAGATTAATGATACTCAAAAGGGCTGTTAACATGAGTCCCGGCCCTACTGTAGCAAGAAAACATGCCAGCACTGATTGCTGTCCAACCCAGGCATAAAGTATCATCTGGGAACTGGGAGGAATTAAAAGCCCTAAAGGGGCTGCACAGGATACCAATGCTGTCGCGTGTCCCATAGGGTAACCATTCTCACGCAATCTCGGGAACATGATGGAACCAATACATGATATGGTAGCTGCACAGCTACCTGAGATAGAACCAAATACTGCACTGGAGACCACTGCAACAACGCCTAGGCCTCCCTTGATTCTTCCAACAAAAACATCAACTAAATTGACCAGAGAGTTACCGATTCCGCCTCTATCCATCATTCCTCCAACCATAATAAAAAGCGGTATTGCCAGCAGCACAACTGAACTCATCTGGCTAAAACCATAAGGAAGCAAAAAACTTGGGTCATATCCCTGTACAATAACCATAAAAGTAGTAGATAACATAAAACAGAAAGGGACTGGAAGACCAAGAAGTAAGGTTACAATAATCAGTAATAAGGCTATAATAACATTCATATTTCAAACCCCCTTTTGCTCTCCATAACTAGAAAAAAATAAATGGTCATAATTAATCCCCCCTTAATTCGATAAAACCAAAAAGGCTTTCCAGGAAATAAATGACCGAATAAATTGACATCAGGAAATACCCGACAAAAATTGAAAACTGAGATACAACAATTGGGATCCTTAAACCTGTAGTACGGGGCATATACTTAAGGCAATGCGTTATCATGTCAATTGACCAATAAGTAAAGAGAATACAAAGTCCAGCCACAATCAAATTTATTATAACACTGAGAAACGCCTGATTTTTTTCACTCATCATTTGTGGTAATATATCAGCCTTGACATGACTTTTCTCATATACTCCGTAGGAACTTCCCATAAAATAAAGCCAAAATGCTGCTATAATTACAATTTCTTCAATCCCATAGAGGTCAGATCTAAAAACATACCTTAAAACTACCACTGCACACATAATAAGCACCACAAAGATGCTGGAAGCAATCATCAGCCATTTTTGGATAGCAATTAACATTCTCCACATTAATGATTTCTTAATTGCTTCAATTATTTTAATTGCATTCATTGTCTCCCTCTCTTTTTTTAATATAAAAAATAAGGCAGGATTTAAATCCTGCCTTATTTTTGTAAATTATAGGGATTCCTTTACCTTATCCAGAATATCTTTTCCAAATTTATCTTCAAGTTTTGGCCAGGTAGTATTTCTTATATGTTCAGCTAATACTTCTCTTTCTTCATCTGTAAATTCTAATATCTCGATATCATAATCAGTCATTAATTTCATGTTTTCTTCATCAATAGCCTGCCAATCTCTAAAACTTAAATCTGCCTCAATATCTACTGCATCCCGGATAATCTTTTGTTCATCAGCACTGAGAGAATCCCAGAGTTCCTGGTTAATCAAAAATGCTGTCTGGTCAAAAAGACAATTATAAGGGATGTAATAATTTATAACGTCTTTAAAAACCTGGTAATTAATCTCAGAAGAACCGCCTATCCAGCCGTCACAAACTCCTGTCTGAATAGCACTGTAAGTGTCAGCATATGGTATGGAAGTGGTTCTGTATCCCATATCCTGAGCAGTTTCTCTATAAACAGTAAGAGGGGCAATGCGTATCAATGTATCTTTATCAGCTTTTGGGTCTGCATAATTTTCCGGTTTTTTGGCTGAACCGATACCGATAAACCCTTCACCATTAATCCTCAAAAGTTTAATTCCTAAATTCCCAATTGCCTCATCAATAAGACTGTAAACATAGGAACCCGGGGAAAGCTGGTCTCTCATATCCTCATAATTATCGGCCAGGAAAGGAAGAGACCCGATTTCGAGCATAACATCATATTCGCTGGGGATAAAAATTAACCCCATTTCAATGGTTCCTCTTTGTATTTCCTGGAAAACCTGTGTATAATCACCCAGCTGGTTCATCGGAAATACATCCATTTTGATTTTGCCTTCTGTGGCTTCCTCTACCTTCTCAGCAATCCTGTAGAGACCTTTAGTGGACCTGTACTCTATCGGTGAAATACCGGCTACCTTTATCACCAGCTCATCTTGTGCCAGCACTACATTTCCAATTGTGCCAAAAAGTAGGCTTACTATAAATATTACTAACAAAACTAATTTTATTTTTCTCATTTTAAATCTCCTTTTTTATTTAGTATTTTAAAATGCAAAAAATTTTTTATATTTATCACCTCTCTCTTTCTTTTTTTTGAATTCTTCCAGTCTATTTTAAGTAGCTCTGATAAAAAATTGTCAGAATCACTTCCATAATTATCAATTGCGGGCTTAGTCCTGGCATAGTAAATTGATTAACCCACCAGTGAGAACTCTGGTAATAGTAGTGGCATCTTCTAAATCAACATATTCCTCGGGGGAATGAACATTATCTCCATCTGCTCCTATTATAATTGTAGGAAGATTAGCCCTATTTTTATCTCCCAGGTAATTAAAGTCACCGATACTCATAAAACTGCTCAAAACAGGTTTTTGGCCTGTTAATTCTCTAAATGAATTCTCAAATTCTCTAACCAATGCATGGTCTTTCGGGGTAATGTAGGCTCCATATCCCTTGACTTCAGGATAAGGAGCATCCCTGAACCCAACCTCAACCTCTGACTTTAAATTCAATTTTTCTATTACTTCTTCTGCATCTTTTTTAACCTGTTCTTCAGTTTCGCCTACTACAACATGCCTATCAGCCAATATCCTACTTCTATCTGGCACTGAAATCGTTTCTCCTCCGCCCTCTATCTTTAACACGCACAAAGAACCTTCTCCGAGAAAAGGATGAGAACCCAATTTCATCCCTTCTAAGGCTGTAATAATTTTTGAGGCATCTACTAATGCATTTACCCCTAAATAGGGCATTGCCCCATGAGCGGATTTCCCTTTGACTTTAATCTCATATAAATAACGTCCTCTTGCCCCAATAAGCAGACAGGGATTATTGACACCTTTTGGTGCAAAAGCGGCGGCTGGCTCAGTTACAATTGCCATATCACAGGAATCTGTTATGCCATCTCTAATTAAGGCATCTGTTCCTAAACCATAAGGACCTTCTTCATCAACAACCGCTGTAAATAAAACTTTACCCTGTAAGTTGTCTTCAATTCCTTTTAATAATTCTATTGCAATCATAGCGGCAGCTAAACCTGATTTCATATCAAGAGCGCCCTGGCCATAAAGTTTATTTCCTTCAACCTCTGCACCAAATGGATCCCTCTTCCAATCACTGCAAATTTTCACAGTGTCCATATGGGCATTCAGGAGAATTACAGGTCCGTTATTATTGCCCACTTCCGCAATTACATTATGACCAGCAAATTTAGTCATCTTTGGTTCTGAAATCTTATGCAACCATGGTTCTAGATTAATTTTTTTTAGATAACTATTCACGAATTCAGTAATTTCCTGCTCTTCAAACCAGGGGCTGGGTATTTTTACCAAATCACTAATAAGCCCCTCAACTTTTCCGCGGTTAATTTCTGCAATCAGAGATTTATACTTATCTATTTTATTCATAACATCCCTCTTTCCAGGCTTCTCGCCTAGTAAACATCGCACCCGCAAAGCGGGTGGTTTTATGAACCTCTAAAAGATGTTTAACTTTTTTGCTCTTTTCCTTTCGATTTTTTATTGATACCTTTAGCTATAATCTTTCTTAAGCAATAGTATTTCCAATTTTGGAATTCAGGTGAAATATTATCATCTAGCTTATTTTAACCTTTTTATAGTAAAACCATTTTATTTAACCATTACCAACATTTTACAAGGTAGTTTTTATGGTTAAATAAAAACTAACAAACCTGCACAAAATAACAAAAAATTAACATGCACATTTACTCTAAAAATATATGTAGAAAAAAATTCACTATTTTACAATCTCAACCTGGCTGATTGCATCTATTTCTTCTAATTTAACCTTCACAAGCTCCCGATGAGAAGTGGGAACATTCTTCCCTACATAATCAGCCCTAATTGGTAGTTCTCGATGACCACGATCAATTAATACCACCAATTGTATGCATTTTGGTCTTCCCATATCAACTATGGCATCCATTGCTGCCCTGATAGTTCTCCCGGTATAAAGGACATCATCAACTAAAAGAATTTTTTTGTCCAGTATTTGAAAAGGTATTTCTGTCTTCATAACTATAGCATTAGGCTGTTTTTGTCTCAGATCATCCCTGTATAAAGTAATATCCAAAACACCTACAGGTATACTTCTTTTCTCAATATTGTAAATATTTTCTGAAATCCTTCTTGCCAGAAATTCACCTCTTGTTTTTATGCCAATAATACCTAAATCCTGTACTCCTTTATTTTTTTCGATTATCTCATGAGAAATCCTGAGCAGGGTGCGATCAATATCTCTTTTATTCATAATGACAGATGTATGTGAATATTCCAAACCTGTACTCCCATTATTAAAATATATTTTTGTTGTCCTTAATAATAAATCAGTTTTTTAAACTATCTATGGCACCATTTTATTCAATGTATTAATCTAATTATCTTGTTGCTTAAATTCTTGAAATAGCTTCTTCCAGAACATCCAATGCTTCTGCTAATTGCTCATCCGTAATTACCAGGGATACCAGCATCCTTAAGATATTCTTATTAATGCCAGCAGTGGGAACCAGTACTCCATTTTGAACACAGTATTGTACAATTTTTCCGGTTTCTTCCGCTGCAGGCTCCTTAGTATCTTGGTCTTTTACCAGTTCCAGAGCAGTCATGGCACCCAAACCTCTTACATCCCCAATGATATTATATTTATCTTTCATGGCCATGAATCTCTGCTTCAAGTACTCACCAATTTCAATTGCTCTATCCAATAAATTTTCTTCCTCAATAATTCGAATTACCTCCAAAGCAGCTTGACATCCTATAGGATTACCTACATAAGTACCTCCAACGCTGCCTCCAGGTAAGGCATCAGTAATTTCTTTTTTAGATATAACAGCGGAGAGCGGAATACCTGAAGCCAGAGATTTTGCCAAACAGGTGATATCAGGCTCGATATCCCAATGTTCGATTGCAAAAAATTTACCGGTCCTTCCTATCCCACATTGTATTTCATCTGTGACCATCAACATCCCATATTTAGTGCATAGCTCTCTAATATGTTCCAAAAAACCATTAACCGGTACATTAAAACCACCCTCTCCCTGGATAGGCTCTATAACTACCGCCGCAACCGTTTCCGGATTAACCAGGTTTGTCATAATTCTTTCAAATTCACTTATTTTAATGGAAGGACGATATTCAGTTGGGAATGGCAGGCGATATATTTCAGAGGCAAAAGGACCAAATTTATACTTATATGGCATTGCCTTATGGGTCATACTCATGGTTAAAAGAGTCCTGCCATGAAAAGAATTTTCGAAGACAATTACACCTGGTCTACCTGTGTAACCACGGGCTATTTTTACTGCATTTTCAATTGCCTCTGCTCCACAATTAAACAGCCCTACACTTTTTTTACTATTTCCGGGAGATAACTGACAAAGCTTCTCGGCTAATAAAACAAAAGATTCATAGGGTATCGCGGTAAAATCAGTATGTGTAAAATTCTCTACCTGCTTTTTTAAAGCAGCTACCACAGATGGGTGAGAATGACCAACCGCAAGACAACCCCAGCCACCTGTTAAATCTATAGAGCAATTTCCATCAACATCTGTAACCAGTGCTCCTTCTCCATGGTCAATATAGCCGGGAGAAAGAGAACCTCCCATTGGTTTAACTACATATTCCCCTCTTTTTTCAGCTATTTCTATTGATTTTGGGCCTGGAAGATCTGTTTTTAAAGATATAAACTTTTTCATTCTTACCATCTCCTTTATATGATTTTTAATTTATTTCTTTACAAATAAATTAAAATAATTCAAAGCAATTAATCACTCAGGGTGGCCACTAAAACAGCTTTAATAGTATGTAAGCGATTTTCTGCTTCATCAAATACAACAGAATGCCTGCTTCTAAACACTTCGTCTGTTACTTCCATTGATTCTAAACCATGTTTTTCATAAACTTCTTGACTTACAGTAGTATTTGTATCATGGAAGGAAGGTAAAGGGTGCAAAAATATAACATCGGGATTTTGAGTAGCTTTAATCATGTCCATATTTACCTGATAGTCCTTTAATAACAATATTCGTTCACCTATCAGACTTTCTTCTCCCATCGACACCCATACATCAGTATAAATTACATCTGCACCCTGTAAACCCTGTAAAATATCATCAGTTAACTTTATTGAACCGCCAGAACCTTTTGTTATTTTTTTTGATTTATCCAACCAATCCTCATTAGGATATAATATCTTAGGAGAAATAATCCGGAATTCCATGCCTATTATTGATGAAGCCATAAGCAGAGAATTGGCTGTATTTGCTCTTCCATCTCCTATATATGCTATAGTTATTTCCTCTAATGGTTTTTTTATTTTTTCTTTTATAGTCATTATATCAGCCAGTGCTTGTGTAGGATGATTCAAATCTGTCAATCCATTCCAAACCACTACACCAGAATATCGAGCTAACTTTTCTACGGAATCCATTTCGAATCCCCGAAATTCAATACCATCATAATAACGCCCCAGTACCCTTGCTGTGTCTTCTATTGACTCTTTTTTACCCATATGAGAACCAGCACCAGATAGCCCAAGATATGTAACATTGGCACCCTGATCGAACGCTGCTACTTCAAAAGCGCATCTGGTCCTGGTAGATGGTTTTTCAAATATCAAGACAATGTTTTTACCTTTTAACTTTTGTTGCTCGGTTTTAAAATTTTTGGCTTTTTTTAAATCAGCAGCCAAATCAAGTAAAAATATAATCTCTTCTTTTGTAAACTTTTCTAATGAAATCAGATTGCGATTTTTTAAATTCACGGACATTAATATCTTCCTCCTATTTATTATATAGATACCCACGGGCAAGCCCGTGGTACTTTTAAAAACCTTCAAGCTTCGCTTGACCTAAATCCTGGCTTTCTTGGAATTGGACATATTTGATGATGCTTTTCTCATCAATGCCAACAGTTGAG